>ENA-ORMR01000089-ORMR01000089.1-human-gut-metagenome-genome-assembly--contig:-NODE-89-length-112331-cov-6.789038_pt1 | contig 112331 bp, 99 predicted proteins | sample MGYA00242107_ERZ509003 | MGnify/ENA primary metagenome ERZ509003 (study PRJEB26280, sample SAMEA2338699) | human gut metagenome | biome: human gut; feature: human-associated habitat; material: faeces...
TATTACATCTGTGCATACTCCTTCGCTTTTTGGTGGATAACCTCCTGAATAATATGCACTTTTATATGTAGGTTTATTTTCTGCTTCAATTCTTGCTCCTTGCAATATATCTGTATAATCATCAATACCGTCATTATCATAATCTGTTTTACTTATTATTGTCTCAATACCAAAATTTTTTGCAGAATATACTTTTTTATATTTTTGAAAAATCAATATTCCACTAAATGCAATGACTAATATTATAAAGATTATTACAATTGCAATAAATATCCTCTTTAACACTTTCATATCAATAATTTCCTTTTAAATCTAATCCCTCTAACTGAAGTTTAACTTCAATTTCAGATATTTGATAACCTAATAGACCTATGTCTTTTAATTTTGTTTTACTTTGATTTGCTAATTGTTTTACTTGAATTATTTTTTTCTTTTTTAATACTTCAACTATATCTGCATTTAATTTAAGTACATCTATATTATCTTCTAATATTGCTAGCATTACAACCACTCCTCATAATATTATACAATATATTTCCAGATTCTTCAAGGAAAGATTAAAAAAGATTAGATTTCTCTAACCTTTTTCATTTATTACTATTCATTAATACTATTAAATTCTTCTTGCAAACTTTTAATTTCACTTTTCTTTTCTTCCAATTCCAATTTTTGCTCTTCAAGAGTAGATTCTTGATCTTCTAGTTTATTTTCTAATTCTAATATCTTGTTTTCTAATCTTGTGTTTTCATTATTTAAGTTTTCAATCTCACTATCTCTTGATCTCTCATATTGTATTTGCTTGTTTTGTTTCATTTTTTCAATATTTTCTTTTGAAGTATAGACTGTTATAAGGTTATCATAATTATAACTTTTTATTTCTTTATTATTAATATCTTTAATAATATCACGAATCATATTCATAAAGTCTATATCATCTGTATAAGAAAAAACATATATAATATCATTTTCATTTTCTAAAGATGTCTTATAGCGTTTTGAATGTTTTACAACTATTTTTACATCACTTAAATCACTTTCAACATATTCGATATTTCTATCCCAACCACCAATTGATAAGTTATCTGTCATTTGAATATTATATTCATCTTCAGCTTCGATATTATCTTCTTCTACAACATTAAATGAAGTTGCTCCAATAAATATCATTCCGATACTTAATCCTGCTAATACTAACGAACTTATTAGCAAAATTGCAATTCGTGTTTTATGGTTTTTCTTACTTACAATAAAGTTATATATTATTTGTAATATCACAAAATTAATTATCAATGCAGAAATTATTCCTAATAGACTACCAAAGAAAACTAGACCTGTTTTTACAAATAAAAAGCTTAATACTAACAATGCTACTAATCCTACAAAAGAAAATGCAAATCCAATTCCAAAGAATATTGCCATAATCTTAATGCACAATAAAACAACTTTTATAATTCCTGTTAGAAATTTAGATTGTGAATGTTCTGGATCTCTTATAATAATTTTTTCTTTCCTTTTTTCTAATACTATTTTTTTACTATCTTCACTCTCTAATTTTACAGAATGAGAATCTTCTATCTTTTCATCACTTTCTTTTATATCATCTTCTCTTACTATCTCATAATAATCTAAATATCTTACTTTGAAAATATGTAATAAAACAGTAATACCAATAATAAAAGCTAAAACCATATAAATTGAAGCAAAAATACTTCTAATAGTATAATACACATTATTTGGTAATCTACCTATTAATCCTCCTAAAATTTCAGATCCTATTATTCCTATTACAGCAAATATACAAACTAGAAAGATTGCAATTATTACTTGTTCCATAAAACATTTCATTTTTTGTTTAAATTTCATACTACTTAGCATATCAACTGTTTTTGTAATAAATTCAAAGAAATCATCTATATATTTATTAATGTTAATTTTGGACTGGTTTGTTTCACTAACCTCCTTGACATTTTCATTCATAAGCTCATCAATATTGTAATTATACAGCTTACATATTAATAGGACTTTATCCATTTCTGGATAACTTTGACCAGATTCCCATTTTGAAACAGCTTGTCTTGATACTCCTAATTGTTCTGCAAGTTGTTCTTGTGATAAGTTATTCTCTTTTCTAATAAATTTAATATTATCTGATAACTTCATCTCAAATTCCTCCTTTCTTGCTTCAAATTATATCTATTCTACTGGTTGCATACTACCAATTTTCGGTTGTTTTTTGTCAATTTTCGGTTGCATTTCATATTATAACACATTTTTAAGCTCAAAAAAAGGTTAGCATACACTAACCTTCCTTCTAATTTATATATTATTGAAATTTTGTTATATCATTAATTTTTCCTGCAAAGTATGGTTTATCTTTACCTGATTCCTGCAAGAAGATTACATATGTATCATCAAAATAGAATTTTCTCGGTTTTACTTTTGCCGGAGGAAGCATTGCTGACATTCTTGTTGCAATTACAGCTTCACTTTTCAGCTTAACACCTTCGTTATCCATTTTGAAATCAACCGTTTCAATAGCCTGGTCTATCATAAACTTTGTACCTTTAACTTCACGTCCGCAAAGTTCACTGAATGACTGTTCTTTGTAAAGGTTAATATTCGGAACTTTCAGCTCATCTTTATCTGTAAAGTCTGAATTTCCATTAAATTCTGATCTTTTAATAAACATATTTGAATATAATTTATCAAAATTTTCATCATCATTAGTTCTGTACAAATATACAACATCTGCACCCTGTGTATTTATTGCTACAGCAAAATCTCTTGATGAGTTATAGAACATAACATGAACTGTTTTGCGAAGGATTTTATCGCTGTTTTTGTCAATACCGAAGTAATCAACTTTATTTCTGTTAGAACCGAATTTTGCAGGTTTAAGTTTGTCAAAAGCTGTCAGGAATTTGAAATCCTTTTTCAGCATTGCATAAACAAGATATTTTTCCGGTGCCGGTGTCCAGTCAATAGCATTCAGCACATCACTGGTTTCGTCAAATTTTTCTTTAATTGCTGTTTCAATCTTTGTTTTCAGCTCCGGTGAAATTTCTCCGTATGTTGTGTAATAAGAATCTTCTGAAATGTCATCAGTTGTAAAGCTTTTTTTATTTAAAAGCTTAGCTGTTCTTGATTTGTAACCTTTAAATTCAACCGGACCTTTTACAATTCCATCCATCAGGTCATTCCAGGCAAGCTGGAAAGTGCCGACCCAAATTCTGTTTGTTGCAGCCGATTCAGACTTCATTGCAGGTAAAAGTGCAATACTTTCAGGCTTTTTGCCAAAAGCAAACGCAGCAGACATACCGCCTAGTACAAGCAATGCCGCAAGCGTTGATACCATAACTTTTTTCATTAAAATAACTCCTTTTAATTATTCCAATATATTTTTAACAAGTTTTATCTTATCATCATCTGAAATTTTAATCAACAGCGTTTTATCTTTTGAAGTTTCACCGCGCAAAATCACGATTGACGTTTTAGGAACTCTAAAAAGCTTTGAAAGATATTCAATCAGACATTTATTTGCTTTGCCGTCCACAGGCGGCGCTGTAATTTTAATCTTGACACTTTCGGAGGTTTTTATTACTTCATTTTTTGATGCGTTAGGTGAAATCCTGAGCTGAAATTCTATGCCGTCTTTTGTTTCTTTTATCATCTGTAATCCTTATGTATGATATTTACGGGTTTTTCTTGAAAATTTAAAATAAAATTCGTATTATTATTATATCATGTCAGAAAAATCACTTTTTACAGATATTAAACAAGAATTAATTACACAGGAACGAAATCCTGATGATATAAACAAAATAGAACAGGCTTTTCATTTTGCAGAAAGACTTCACAGCGGGCAGTACAGGGTTTCGGAAGAGCCATACATAATTCATCCTGTTGAAGTTGCAAAAATTCTTGTTAACTTAAAAGCCGACACTCATACAATTATAGCGGCATTTCTTCATGATATTCTCGAAGATACAGACACTAAGCCTGAAGAGATTGAGCAGCTTTTCGGCAAAGATGTTTTAACTCTTGTTCAGGGAGTGACAAAGCTTGGCAAGCTCCAGTTCAAGTCTAAGGAAGAACGTCAGGCTGAAAACTTCCGCAGATTGTTTATTGCTATGGCAAATGACATCAGAATTATTTTCCTGAAACTTGCAGACCGGCTTCACAACATGCGCACGCTGAACTTTATGGCAGCACCAAAGCAGCAGAAAATAGCACGCGAAACTCTTGATATTTTTGCCCCGCTTGCTAACCGCTTAGGTATGGGGAAAATTAAGGCTGAACTTGAAGATTTATCGCTAAGGTACCTTGAACCGGATAAATACTTTGAAATTGCCCAGCTTGTTTCACAGACAAAAGCAGAACGCGAAATGACTGTTCAGCTCCTCATTGACAAAATTTCAAAAGATGTTAAAAAAAGCGGGATAAATGCACAAATCACAGGACGTGCCAAACATTATTACAGTATTTATTCAAAGATGAAACGTCTGAATATCGCCTTTCATGACCTTTACGACATTACAGCAGTGCGCGTTATAGTTGATACAGAGAAAGAATGTTATGAAGTTCTCGGGCTTATACACTCACAGTTTAAGCCGATACCGGGAAGATTTAAGGATTACATTGCCATGCCGAAAGGCAACATGTACCAGTCGCTTCACACATCCGTTATCGGACCGCGCTCCAAACCTCTAGAAGTTCAGATAAGAACCTGGGAGATGCACGAAGTTGCAGAATATGGTGTTGCTGCACACTGGAGATACAAAGAAAAAGGCTCTCAAAAAGCAGATAATCCGTCAGATATGCAGTTTTCATGGATGCGGAAGCTTGTTGAATATGATAAAGATATGGCAACCGCAGAAGATTATGTTAATTCTGTAAAACTCGATTTGTTTTCTGATCAGGTATTTGCATTTACTCCAAACGGTGATGTTTTTGACCTCCCGGTTAATGCAACTCCGGTAGATTTTGCATACAGAATTCACTCCGAAGTTGGTAACAAAACAGTCGGCGCGCTTATTAACGGCCGTATTGCACAGCTTGATACAAAATTGAACAACGGCGACATTGTTGAAATACTTACCTCAAAAACTCCTGCACCGCGGCTGGATTGGCTTAACTTTGTTGTTACAAAGCAGGCTTCTTCAAAAATTAAGCAGTGGTTTAAGAAAAATAACAGAGAAAGTCATCTGGAAACCGGCAAAGCAAATCTTGAACATGAACTTACAAAAGCTGTATTTGATGATTACGTAAAGCAGGGCGAGTTCGACAGAGTTGCAAAACAGATGAACTATGTTAGCGCAGATGATTTATTTGCTGCTCTCGGTTACGGAGAAACAACTGTTAATAAAATTATAAATAAGCTTAAAAAACCGCAGCCAAAGTCGCCGGAAAGCAGTTTCCATACATCAAACCGGAAGAAATCAGAAAAAGATATTGTCGGGCTTGAAGGACTTATGTATTCATTTGCACGCTGCTGTTCGCCAATTCCAGGGGAACCTATTGTAGGTGTGGTAACACGCTCAAAAGGGGTTTCAGTTCACAGAATTGACTGTAAAACACTTGAAAATGTCCAGCCTGAAAGAATGATGGATATTCACTGGTCCGGTATGAATGTTAATAAAACTTATTCTACCACCATTAGAATTGAAACAGGTGAAAAAATGGGACTGCTCAAAGACATTATCGCAGCAGTTTCAGATAACAACATCAATATAAATTACGCAAACGTTAAATCTAAAAGCAACAAAATCGGAATTATTGAACTTGGTATGGAGCTTGATAATATTGAAACTCTTAAAAAAGTTATCAATTGTGTTCAGGCTATTCCTGATGTTTACAGCGTAAAAAGAATCCAAACATCTTACGCTCCGCATCAAAATAACCAGCGCCAAGGCAAAAATTATCATAAAAACAATAATTCAAAACAGCAGAAAAAGAAAAATTAACCCCGGCAGAAGTTCGCCCATGTTAATGTTCCAAAGCCTTTTGCTACACAATCTTTTATCTTGCTTCTGCTTTTAATGTTGAGGATACAACTGCAACCATTGTCCAGAATACAAACTGTATCTGCGGTCTGAAAAATACTGTATCAACAAGACCATGAATCATCACAGCTATAATAGAAATTATTGCTGCTGAAATAAAAATTACATTCTGAACGTTTTCACAAGTCAATATAAATTTTACGGCATCTTTTATCATTACAACTAAGAAACCTAAAAAGGCAATCAGTGCAAAAATTCCGCTTTCAACAGCAGTTTCAAGAAAAATATTATACGCACTCAGCGCGTCAAAGCCAGTTTTCATATACAAGCCGTATATTTCGCGGAAGTTTTTATTTCCAACACCTATGCCAAGAAGCCAGTTGTCCTTTGCCATTTGAAAAGATGATTGGTAAACATTAAATCTAAATGAGTTTGAAGAATCCTGCCTCATTGCAAAAATAGAAAGAACCCGCGCCCTTAACGAGCTTACCAATAATATTGCCGCCATAGCTAAGGTTATAACGGAACCTACAATTGATAAGTAAATATTTTTATAATTCTTCCATAAATATTTTGCAGATACAGCAAAAATTCCGCAGAATATTACCATACAACCGATATATGAACCTCTGCAACCGGTTAAGAACAATGCTGCAACAGAAAACAATGTCAAAACTCCGGTAACTATTGCGGGAATATTCTTTTTGCTAATCAGAAAATAACCAGCCATTCCAAACAATGCAGGAATAGACGCAACAAAATATCCGCCAAGTAAATTAGGATTATACGGCTTTAATGTTCCGTAAACCCTTGTCATTACTTCCTCAGGATTTAATGATGTAACATCCTGCCATGTTGAAATCTCCTGAACCTGTGCAAAATTCTGCAAGATACCTGCAATACTTTCAAAAGCAGCGCATATGCCAATTGTACCAAGCAAATACGGAAGTTTATCTCTATTATTTTTTAAATAATGGACAACAGATATATAAAAACCAAGATAAGTAACCGTTTTCATAAAACCTTTAAAGCTCAGTGCAAACAAAGTTGATCCGGCAAGGCTTATTACAACAATCATGAAGTATACAAGAAGCCATATTTCAAAATGATTAGGTTCAAATTTTTCGCCGCGTTTGGTTAAAACCTTCAGCAATGTTAGAAATATTGTAATTAAAGCAATAAATCCTATTCCATCCGAGCTTAAAACAGTTGAAGAAATAAATACTGCCAAAATTGATATGAAAATAAGTTTGTCTATGCTCTGCAAAAACAAACTATTTTCATATAAATAATTTAACTTTTCCTGACTAAATTTTAATATACTATTGAATATCATCGCTGTTATTAATCTGTGAGCTCAACTCATCTTCTGAATTATAATGAGATACTTTTAAATCTGATACTGTACCGTTGAATTTGTAATTTTTGCCTTCAAGCGTAATCGGCAGACCTATTTTAATTTTATTTCCGCCAACAACAGCGCCGTCTTTTGTAATTTTTGCGGTATCAGTAAGTGTTACTAAAATATCATACAAGTGAGCCTGTGACACATCATCTACAACAAGAACATTCTTTTGTGCTTTTTTAGAAGGCATTAACAGCGGAAGAACTGTCTTTTTTCTTTCCATTTTTACATTAACGATTTCCAAATCAGAATATGGAACATTTCTGATACTTATAAAAGTTTTTTCACCTGGTTTAATCAGGGTGCCGTCACCGGTGTATGTTATTCCTCTGATGAATACATCAAATGAAATCTGTGATGTAGCCTCAATCTGCTTAGATGCAGTCTGTCTGAAGTTTTTATAAGTTACAAACCCAACTGCCAAAGCTATTAAAACACCTGCTACAATAATTAAATCGACCGGTTTAAATTTCTTTAAAAAGTTTTCCATAAAAATTTCTCCTATATTAGAGTCGTTCAACAGCAGCGAGGAGTTCCTCAACCGTTGTTGTCGCGCAGCCGTATTGTCTTACAACAATACTAGCAGCGATATTACCGATTATTGCGGCATAAGCATAATCGGCACCTGCCGCAAGAGCCAGAGAATATACTGCAGTTACGGTATCTCCGGCACCTGTTACATCAAATACTTCCGACTTATTAAAAACCGGAATTTTAGTATATTTTTTATTTGGTTCTGCCACAAACATACCATCAGCCCCGCATGTAATAAGCACAGCTTTTGCATTAGTTTCTTCCAAAAGTTTGTCGCCAGCTGTTTTTAATGTTGCCTCGTCTTTTATAAAGAAGCCTACTGATTTTTGTGTATCAGGCAGGTTCGGCGTCATTGATGTAATATTCTTATAACTGCCTAAATCTTTCTGGGCATCAACCACTATAATTTTATTATACTTATTTGCAAGTTCAATTGCACATTTTATAACATCAGGAGTTAAAGTTCCTATATGATAATCTGATAAAATTACTGCATCATGCTGCGGAATGGCTTTTTCCATAGCAGCAATCACTTTTGCCTCTGTTTCCTTAGAAAGAAGCTCATTAGTCTGCCTGTCAATACGAACAATCTGCTGGGTTATTGAGGTTGTTATAGAGCCGGAAATTCTTGTTTTGGTTGTGGTTTTTCTTGTTTTATCCTTGATAAGATAATCACAGTTAACTCCGGCTTTTTTAAAAGTTTCAAGCAGCTGCCCTGCCTGATAATCATCACCAAGCACGCCTATAACACTTATTTTACCGTTGTTTAATGTTGAAACGTTATGCGCGGCATTTGAAGCTCCGCCCAGAATAAGCTTGGTGTAAGTATGCTGCAAAATCAATACCGGCGCTTCTCTTGAAATTCTCTCAGCATCGCCGTAAATCATTTCATCCATAGCCAGATCACCTATGACAAGGATTTTTGGCTGTGTTAATTTTTTTATATAAGAAACAAGTTTTTCTTTATTAATATCCATAACTTTAAAAAAATAAAAATAATCCTTACGGGCATAACCTTACCACAAACAGAAAAAAAATCAAAATTTCTGGAAATCACTAAGCCTGAATGTATAAAGTTATATATTTACAGACCTGCACGCTCCTGCCTCAGTTTTGCGTTAACAATTACAGATGTCTTAAAACTGGAACAAGCAGCTGGTCGGCAATCTGCTCGCAGCCTTCAAACCCTCTGTCACGCATAATTTGCGCGGCAGTTTCACAATCATATTCAATCTCTTTATGTTTAACAGTAAAAGCCCCTCTGTCAAAGTCAATAATAACATAATTAGCTTTTGGAATACCGGTCATAGGACGTCCGACACTTCCGACATTAACAACTGTTTTCTTTGTAAGTGTCTGATAACCGCAAGGTACATGTGTATGCCCGCAAAGGATTAAATCTGCCAACTCGCCTTCAATCATTTCTTCCACCTGAGAAAGCTTCATATTAGGCAGAATATCTTCATTCATTCTTCGCGGAGAACCATGAACCATAAGAACAGAAACACCTTCTATCATAAGTTCTTTACGAGGAGGAAGGCTGCCCAGATACTCTTTTAATTCTCCGTCCATAATATTTGCATCATCCAGCAGGGCATTTGCCATAACAGGATAAACTTTCTGCATTTTATTATATATATCAAGAGAAAAATCAGCTATAAGTTTATCGGTATTTCCCTGAATTATTACCCAGTCACTGCAATTACGCATGATAAAATCAACTGTAGTTACAGGCAAAGGTCCTGCCATAGCCAAATCGCCAAGACATAATACCTTCTCGCACTGTTCTGCTTTTATATCAGCTATTACACTCTGAAGCGCCTGCAAATTTCCATGTATATCAGATAATACTGCAACTTTCATAAAAAACTCCTCTCTTTATTTTTATGGTATCATAAAATTATGATAAAAAGAAGAGAAACCAAACAAATTTCAATTGGAAACATAAAAATAGGCGGCGATGCCCCAATAAGCGTCCAGTCCATGTGTAATACAGATACCCGCGATGTTGAAAAAACACTTGCCCAGATAAATGAACTGGCTGCTGCCGGATGTGATATAGTAAGGCTTGCTGTTTTGAATAAGGACGCGGCAGAAAGCATTAAAGAAATAGTTAAAAAATCGCCGGTGCCTCTTGTTGCCGATATACATTTTGATTACCGCCTTGCAATACAGTGTATTAATAATGGCATAAATGCCTTAAGACTTAATCCGGGAAATATCGGAAAAAGAGAGAATGTCGAAAAAGTTGTTTCGCTGGCAAAGCAGCAGCAAATTCCTATAAGAATAGGAGTAAATGCCGGCTCTCTTGAAAAAGAATTACTGGATAAGGATATTCCGCTTTCGGAAAAAATGGTGCTCAGTGCAATGAAACATATCCAAATACTAGAAGATTTGAATTTTGATCTGATTAAAGTTTCGCTGAAATCCTCTGATGTTTTAACAACAATAGAAGCATACCGTTCGATAGCTGAAAAAATTCCATACCCGCTACATTTAGGAGTAACCGAAGCAGGAACACTCAGAGGAGGTTTAATAAAATCGTCTGTAGGTCTTGGAACACTACTGGCTGAAGGTATAGGTGATACAATACGTGTTTCTTTAACAGAAAATCCTGTTGAAGAAGTTTACGCAGGTATAGATATTTTAAAAAGCTTAGGCTTGAAAGAACAGGGGGTAAACTTTGTATCATGTCCAACCTGCGGCAGAACCCAAATTGATTTAATAAATTTAGCAAAAAAAGTTGAAGAAAAATTTAAAACACTCCCATACCCTATAACAATTGCAACAATGGGCTGCGCAGTTAATGGTCCGGGAGAAGCCAGACATGCTGACTTCGGTATTGCCGGAGGAATTGGAGAAGGTTATGTCTTTAAAAAAGGGGAAATCGTTGCCAGAGTTCCTGAAAATCAACTTTTGGAAAAACTAGAAGAAATCATAAGAAAATCATACGAATAATTCATTTTATTTTTATGTAAAGAAATTATAATACTGTTGTAAGCATAGCGAAAAAGTATTATAATTTTATATAAACGAGGTGAATTATGAAACGAAATTTATTACTGATTGGTTTACTTGCAATGGCAGCAGTTCCTGCATTTGCAACAATGGATGTCAGAGAGTCAACAACCCCTGAAGTCCTTAGGAACGGAAACTATTCAGAGGAATGTATCCGGTTAATTCAGGCTAACAAAGCATATGCAAATGCTGTTCCTTATAACGAACCTGATCCTAACCATGTCAAAATCGGCAATAAAGTTTTTGATACAACTAGTGACGTTATCCGTAATATATTCATTTATTTAGATCCGTCATATGATGATAACAAGTTCTTCACTCGTGACGTGAGAATGAAGACAGGTTTCGAGGATCTATAATCTGAAACGGCATTTTGCCTTAATTTTAATATTCATAATCACCTCTTTTTTAAATACTCCGGCTCTCAGTATACAAAAGGGTTCTTTGGAGTACGATGATAATCGTGTGGATTATTCGGTAATGGATCCGGAGCCTATACAAACAGAAGCGGATTATTATCTGGATACTGCACTGGTTACAGATGATGAACAGATAAGACAAGGGCTTTTGGAAGTTGCAGCCGGAAAATATTTTCTCTTATCAAAAATAAATCCTCAGGCTGTTACTCCATACGTGCAGCTTGCCAGAATTTATGATATAACTAAACATGACAGATATGCGAAAGAATATTTTTATAGAGCAACTAATCTGGAAAATTTAAGTCCGTTTGCAAATTTTTACTTCGGCGAGTATTATTTCAGACGTGATGATTTTAGAAGGGCATTAAGGTATTATCAAATTGCGTATCAAAACGGATATGATAATATTTATGAGTTAAATCTTAGGCTTGCAGTGATATATGAAAAATTGGGGGATTTAGAAAATGCTAAGAAATTTTATACATCAGCAAGTTCTATAGATGCAACCGAAACAAATATATTAAATAAAATCGAACAAATTAACCAACTAAATTACGACAAATCAGAATATTATCATAATTTCATCAGGGAGTAAAAAATGAAATTAAAGAATATATTAGCTACATTATTAATTTTATTAACCGGAGTAAATGTATCTGCGTCGGAAACTATATCGCAGCCTGCATTGTATTCGCCCTACACACTCAAAAAGGGTGAAATTCTTATAAACCAATCAAAACGACCTGTTGATAAAGTTAACCCTACTATATATTCAAATGCCTCAGGCAGCGTATTTCCCGGTGCAAGAGGTGCAAACCAGCTTGTGTTATACACCAGCGACTACGGGGACAGAACTAATACTAATGAATTTGGAACTGAAGCAATAATAGAAGGAAACGTTGTAACGGAATTAAGCGGAGCAGATTCATTTATCCCGAAAAACGGTGCCGTTATTAGCGGACATGGGGTTGCAAAATCATGGATTACTGCAAATATTTCCGTAGGAACAAGGGTCTATTATGACAAAACTACCAAGGTTATAACTACTTTTACAACTTCTGAAAGTCTTTTATTTGAAGCTGGAAGAAAAATTGATGAAGCCAGAAATATGGTTAATTATTATAAAAATACCAATCAAAACTATGACTGGAAAGAACCTAATAATTACATAAAAGACGCTGATAATTATCTTAAAAAGGCTGCTAAAAATCCTGAAGAGGCAGAAAAATACTCCCACCTTGCAATTAAAGCAGCAAACTCTGCACTAAAAAGTGTTATTCCTTATAAAAATACAGAGTTTAAAGGGGTTTGGCTAAGACCTACAGAAACAACTGAAGAAGCAATTGTTCAGGCTATTCAAAAACTAAAAAAAGCCGGTATTGATAATATCATTCTTGAAACATATTTTCATGGACGTACAATTTTCCCTAGCAAAACTATGGAAAAATATGGTTTTATAGCGCAAAATGAAAAGTTTAACGGCATAGATCCTTTGAAAATATGGATTAGAGAAGCTCATAAAAATAATATTAAAATTCACATCTGGTTTGAAACCTTTTACGTAGGTAATCAGGCTCCAAATTCAAACCCGCGTAATATACTTGCAGTAAAACCCGGCTGGGGAAATAAAACCAGACAATTTTATGAATCCGGGAATGCAACTCCATCGCCATCAGAGCATAACGGATATTTCCTTGATCCTGCAAACCCTGAAGTGCAGCAGTTCTTATATGCTCTAATTACTGAAATAATTACAACATACAAACCTGACGGCATAAATCTTGACTATATCAGGTATCCGCAATCCGTTTCAACATCAGCCATTAGCAGCTGGGGCTTTACAGAATATGCAAGAACAGACTTTTATAAAAAATACGGCAAAGACCCTATTGCTCTTAGCAGCACAGATCCTTTATGGGAATACTGGAATATTTACAGAAGAACTCAGGTTACAAATTTTGTAGAAAAAATAGGCAAACTTGGCAAAGCAAATAATGTATATATAAGTGCAGCGATATTTCCTGATATAAAAAAAGCTCGCGCATACAAACAGCAGGATTGGCAGACCTGGTCTGCGAACAATTATGTCAATGGATTTACTCCGTTGTTTTTAACCTGTAACGCAAAAACACTTAATTCAATGATATTGAGTATACTGGCGCATAAAGCACCGTCAACAGACCTGTATGCAGGATTATTTGTAACATTTATGGGCGGCAGTGAGGAAGACTTGATTAGAGAAATTCATGAAACCAGAAAGCTTGATGTCGGCGGGGTAATCCTTTTTGATTTTGCTCATTTGGATAACAGATATATACATACTTTGGGTACTAGGGTGTTTAAGCCTAAAACTACCCAGAAATCAACCGTAATTACGCCGGCACAAAAAAGTGCTCAGCCTACGCTTGCTGTTCCTAAAAAAAAGAAAAAGGGCTGGTTTAAGTAATTTATTTATGCTAACATCAGCCTATGATAAGGGAAGATTTAGCTGAAGTTTTTCAGAACAAAAATGCGATAATGTTCATTACCACAATTACTTTTATGGGAGGGATATTATCGTATTTTAATAATCTTGCAATTCCGGCATCAATTTTTTTAACTCTTTTAGCTGTTCTGACTTTACTCAAGAAATATATCCCGGTTAAGTATGTAATATTATGGGTTTTAGTATTTTATACCGGATTTTTTAACGCTTATTTCAGAATAAAACAATCGGATGCGTTACTGGAAACGGCTCCGTTGAATGCAGTTATAAAAGGAAGAATTGTTTCTATTCCAAACAGCAGCAGCCCGGATAAAACAAAATTTTTCTTTCAGGTAAGAGAATTAAACAATGAGAAAATAACAGGTAAAACTTTTGTGACTGTTACTTCAGAGGATAATGATTTTTCCGGACTGAACATAGGAGATGTCTACACAATACAGGGAAAACTAAGAGCTCCTTTTGATGCAGGTAATCCGTCACAATTCGACTACGGAAAATATTTAAGAAATTTTAAAACCTATACCGTATTTTATGCAGACAAATCCGGATGCACAGAGATTGATGAAAAACTTTCACCAAAATGGAAATTTTTGCAGGGATTAAATAATATAAGAAACAGAATTATAGCCACCCATGCACTTTACCTGAAAAGTCCAAACCTTGAAATTCTTGGCGGCATAGTATTTGGAGATGATGCCGTAGCTCCGCCTGACTACATAAAAACATCCTTTGTTAATTCAGGACTGCTTCATATTTTGGCAGCTTCAGGAATGAATGTGGCGTTCATTTACGGGTTCTGGTATTTTATCCTACGGCGCTTAAGGGTACCGTTTAAACTCACTGTAATCAGCGGTATTGGTGTAGTAATTCTATATACGCTTATGACAGGGCTTGGACCTTCTGTAATCAGGGCTGCACTTATGCTTATTTTTATACTTGCAGGAAAACTAATAGACAGAGATGCCCACAGTGTTTCACTACTTGCACTTGTCGGTGCGTTAATGCTTATATACAATCCGGCATATATTAATGATGTTGGTTTTCAGCTGTCGTTTCTGGTAACCTTTGGTCTGCTGACAACTGCGGACGCCGTTATTAGCAAATGTAAATGCTCGAAGCTGCCCGATTGGCTTCTGGCAGGAACTTTAATTCCTATCATTGCTCAAATATGGGTTATACCGATTCAAATGTTTTATTTCAACACTATCAGTACATATTCAGTTTTTGCAAATATAGCAATTATGCCGTTTTTAAGCATAATAAGTTTCGGCGGATTTGTCAGCTCAGTGCTTGCAATTTTTACACCAATTGCAAAGTGGATATGTATGGTATCTGATTTTATATTAAAATATTTGCTTGATATACTTGTTGCAATTTCAAATTTCTTTTCCCATCTTCCGGCTTCAACTCTTGAAACACCGCATCCTTCATTAATTCAGATATTTTTATATTACTCTATAGTTTTGCTGATAACATACGCACTGCAAAAAGGTCTTGGGAAAAAACGAATAATAACTTTGTGTATTTTAATTATTATCCTGATGGGAACATTGATAAAAATTCCTGAAAAAACACTTGACATTATTGCGTTTGATGTAGAAAACGCTGATGCTTTTTTAATCAAAACACCACAGAACAAATATTTCATTATTGATACAGGTAAAGCTCCGTATAAGAGCGGCTCTTCGCAGGCAAAATTTATAATACTAAAATACTTAAAAGACAGGGGGATAAAAAACATTGAAGGGCTTATCATAACACACTTTGACAATGATCATTCCGGCGGAGCGTTTGATATTTTGGAAAGCAGACAGGTTGAAAATGTTTATATAAATACTTTCAGTAACAAATCTTACACATCTTATAAAATATATAAAACACTTAAAAAACACAGGATTAAAACAACTATTCCTGAAAATAATTCAGTCATCTATAATGAAGATAATTTTGTAATAAAAACATTTATGGCGAATATCGGCAATGACAATGAAAATTCAATTATTACACTTGTTAAGTATAAAAATTTCGAAACACTGTTTATGGGAGATGCCGGGATTAAGGCGTTTGATAAAATCAAGACTTATATGCCTGAAAATATTGAAGTATTAAAAGTAGGTCATCATGGTGCGAAAAATGTTGTAAGCGATGAGATGCTTAATACCTTAAACCCGGAGGTTTCGTTAATCTCAACAGGCATAAACTATTTCGGGCATCCGGCAAAAGGCACACTGGACACCTTGAGAAATACCAGTATTTACAGAACGGACAAAAACAATTCAATCAAAATCACTTCTGACGGTGATGTATACAGGGTGTTTACGTATAACAGGACAAATCATAAATATGAGATTAACAAGGAATTTCATAGCCTAGCTCCTTAGCCTTTGCAAACACAACTTCCGCTTCTTTTGTTTTTCCAAGATTGCTCAAAGCCACACTTTTCAGATAATAAGCACCGGCACATGCACTGTCTACAAGAATAGCTTTATTAGCAAATTTTAATGCTGAAAGATTTTCCTGAGTATTAAGCGATACACTTGCCATGCCCAGATAATTGTAAACATCAGCAGGATCAAGTTCAATTGCGCTGCTGTAAAAATCCATTGCTTCGTTAAATTTGCCGAGTTCCTGAAGCGCCCATGCCTTTCTGTAATGTGCATAGGCATAATCTTTATTAACAAGCAGCGCCTTATTTGCCCATAGTACAGAATGCTTGTAGTCCTTTATTTTTGAATAGCAGTAAGAAATATTTGCATAAGCATCAAGATATTGACTGTCATATTCAAGGCATTTTTCGTAAACCTCGATTGCCGCATTGTATTTGGCAAGTTCCTGTAACGCCCAGGCCTTTCTAAAATAAGAATATGCGTTTTCTTTATCCAGCATTATTGCTCTGTTGGCAAATTCCAAAGACTTCTCATGCTCTTCATTTTTAGAATATGCGTAGGAAATCCACTGGTAAAAATCTACATCTTCAGGCTCAAGCTCCAGCCCGCTCATAAAGGCATCAACAGCTTCTTTGTAACGTCCTGTGTCAAGAAGAATTTTGCCCTTTCTGAAATATACATACGGGGAAGCAGTGTCTAAAGCTATAGCCATATCTGCATATTTTTCTGCAATTGTATTTTCCCCAATTCTTGAATAGCAGAATGACAAACTTAGGATTATATCTTCATCCCTTCTGTCAAACCTCAGCGACTTTTTATAGTAATATATTGCAAAATCATAGTCACGCAGGTTTTCATAAGTTTCTGCAAGCTTATAATAAAGGAATAATGACGGTCTTGTCGTATACTCGGCAAATCTTAAATATTTAAGCGCTTTTTTATATTCCTGCCTGCAATTAAAGACTTTTGCAATAAATCCTAAAACAAGCTGTTTATCATCAGTTTGCCTGTATAATTTTCTCAAAAGTTCAAGTGCTCTGTCGTATTCCTCCGCATAAATGTAGCACATCGCTTTACGTTGTTGTAAATCATTACTGTCCTGAATTTCACAGCACTTATCAATGTAAAAAATGGTATTATCAAGCTCTCCAAGCTCGCCATAGCTCTCCATCATTTTATAATATAAATTATATTCATCACGATAGCCATATTCTTCAGCAAGTTTGAAATACTCAATTGCCTTCTGATAATTCTCCGGCGCCACTGAATAATTTATAAACCCCATATTATAAAAATATGCAGGAGAAAATTCAATTAGCTCATCAAGTTTATTATAAATAATTTCAGCCTTTTCGTTTTCTCCGCAATATTTGTAGAGATGGACAAGAAAAGCCTGTATAAGCCAGTTATCGGGTGCAAGTTCTTCTGCTTTAAGAGCATTTTTCAAGCATTCGGACTTATGAGCAAGCCTGCCTTCTGTGAAAGCCAGCCTTATATATCCGTATGCGTAATTCTTATCAAGTTTGACTGCAAGCTTAGCATACTTAAGTGATTTCTTGTCATCACCTGCAAAAATATAAGCTTTTGACAGGTAAGCACATTTTTCTGCAGTAACACAATCTTCTTTAATTTCATGCTCAAGCTTCTGAATAACCGCTTCTGCTGTAATACTGTTAATCATTTCCGAAGCATCTTCGTATTTAGTATATATATTATCGTACAAAATACACCTCTAACGCTGCTCCGGTGCTGCTTCTTTGTTTCTCTCAACATCTGGGTTGAGCGCAAACAGACCGAAGTTTACCTTTTACAAATACAGTTACGGACCGTATTTGTAAAAACTTTAGGGATTTTGTAAAAAAATTTACATAATGTAAAAATATTCTATATTTTATATAACAGGTGCTTCTTTATCTTCAAGAGCAGTAGTTACCTCATCAAGTATAAGCTTTGCAGCAGCAACTCTGTCATCAGCAGTAGTTATAGGTCTTCCTATAACCATATAATCAACGCCTGAAAGAATTGCATCACGAGGAGTATCAACTCTTACCTGATCATTTACAGATGCCCATGTAGGACGTGTGGCAGGACATACGATAATAAAGTCTTCATTATCAATTTGTTTTCTAATTCTTTTTGCCTCTTCAGCGCTTGCAACAACCCCGTCAAGACCTGCCTCATATGCAACCTTTGCAAGCTGGAGGACGTAATCTTCAATACTCTTTTCAACACATAATTCTTCTGTGAGAGTTCTCTGACCGAAACTTGAAAGAAGGGTTACACCTAAAATAACAGGAGGCTCTTTTTCAAGGCGTTTTGCAGCAGCTTTAACAGCCTTTACAGTACCTGCAATCATTTTAGAACCGCCCTGAATATGTATATTGAAAAGATGAATATTATTTTTTACAAGATTAATACAGGCTTTTTGGACAGTATTTGGAATATCATGAAATTTGCTGTCATAATAGCATCTTCCGCCTAATTCTTCAATAAGACGCACAGCTTCAAAGCCATAAGTTACAATCAAAGGAAGCCCTATTTTAAAATAGCCGACATAATCTTTCAATTCAATAACCAGCTCCCGGACTTCGTCTAGGGTATCAACATCCAGAGCCAAAATAATTCTATCTTTCGGACATTCAGGTTTAATCATCTTAATCCCACCTCACAATACATAAAACAGAATAGCATACAAATAATTCAAAATCAATAAGTCCAAAGTAAGCTGGTATACAGTTGAATGGTAAATAAAGCAGGTAGAATTGAATTGATTACGAAATGAGGTGTGTTTGACCTTAAGACCAGCGGGCAAGGCAGTATTAATGGTAAAAAAAAAAAGGCGGAAACTCAAGGCTTCCGCAGATTATAACAAAAAGATTTATTTGGTTTTACTTCATTTAATAGAAGTAATCTGTTTTACGAGTTAGCTGACTAAAATAGCATCCTTGCCGCATTCGTTTCCGGAACATACGATTTTCCTACTTCTTACAGAGCCATCGACAAATCCGGTTGTCTTGCCCACTCGCTATTAACAGGACCGGGCTTTGCCTGCCTGTCTGTTACTCCAGACATAGCGCAAACCCATCCTTAAAGCCCTTGGCACTACTTGCCTGCACCGTAAAGAACAGCTTCACCGGCTCTAGTAGCAGGTAAAATAGTCTGGTCATACATAACTACAGGATAAATATCAGTTGGGTTTGAAACTGTACAGTCATCACCGCCAGCATTCCAGGCTTTACCGTCACAATTAACCACTTTGTTAGGGTTCTTTTCACCGTTGACATCAATTACACCATAGCATTTATTTCCTGTTGTATCTGTTGCATTTCCTTCTGTACAGTTTCCAGCTTTGACCCCTGTTTTAGGGAAGGTAAATGTTATGCCGTCATTAAAATAAAGTGTATAGTTACCAGAGCCAGGACCAAGACTTACACTAGATACATTTGTTGTCCAAGTAGCAGTTCCAGAACCTGTATCTGTCTTAACAACATTCATACGGTTGTTGAATAAGTTGTACAATGAAGCTGAAGAACCGTCTGTAGCTTTTGTAGAAGTTTCTGTAGCCTGAGATAAATCGTAGTCATCAAGAGCTACGTTCAAAACTACAGCCTGTGACAATACTGATAATGCCTTTTTATAAGCTGTTTTGTATTGTGCGCCATTTGTTGAGTTCATCAATGTTGGCATTGTCATAGCTGCTACAACACCAATAATACCAAGTGTAATCAACACTTCCGCCAAAGTAAACGCATTAAATTTTTTCATGATCTTTTCACCTTTCTCTAAATTTATACTATGTACAATCTGTAATTAAACCCCGTTATAATTTGAGCATAGTTCTATTTTATTGCCCGCTGGGACAGTTTTCCGAATAAAAATTTATTATACACTTATTTTACCATATGAATATCAATTTGTCAAGATAATTGATATTTATATCATATAGAATTGGGGGTATGGTTAATATACTTGATTAAGAGGTGAAAACTTTGGATAAAAAAATATTAGGGAAACAGTTAAAACAATTACGGATTTCCAGAGGAATTTCGCAGGAAAAGCTTTCTGAACTGGTTTTTCTCTCACCAAGACAGATGAGTATTATTGAAACCGGAAATTCTTATCCATCACTTGATACATTCATAAGAATTGCAGAAGTTCTTCAGTTTGATATTAATGAATTTTTTAATATAAGAATTAAAGAAAAAGATGAACTGCGGTTGTGTATCATTGAATTAATCAAAGCCACAGACCGCAAACATCTTAATCTTATAAAAGACATAATAAATGCTATTGAAAATAATGCTTAGACTTCATCTTCCATCAAATCCGCCGGGAGTTCCGGAAGTTCCTTTGAGATTACCCCGCCAAGTTTTTCTATCTTTTTAATCTGATTAATTATATTGCCTGTACCATTCAGCTTTTTAAGAGTTGTGTCCAGATTAGAACGCATTTTCAGCAAGTCGGAAAGCAATGCTGAGAACTTATCAAGCATTCCTGAACAAAGCCTTGAAATTTCTATTGCATTTTTATTCTGCCTGTCTACAATATGGAAAGAATTAATTATTTTAAGCGCGGCAAGCAGTGTTGATGGAGATACCGGCATAACCTTATTCTTCCACGCAAGATCCCACAGCTGGCAGTCATCACAGAACATCATTGAATAACAGCTTTCTATCGGAATAAACATTAAAACATAATCCGGAGAACTTTCTTCAACAGAATAATCCCTTTTCGCAAGCCCTGCAATATGAGCTTTTGTAGAATCAACAAACTGTCTTAGATGAATTTCTTTTTCTGCATCGTCTTCGGCATTCACATAACCGTTCCAGGAGGCAAAAGAGGTTTTGGAATCAATATAAACGCATTTTCCTTCCGGGAGAAAAACCGTAGCATCAGGTCGACCTTCACCTGTGCCCTTCTGGATTTTATACTCTTCATCTTTCCTCAGACCTGAAGCCTCCAAAACACGCTCAAGTACGATTTCACCCCATCTACCCTGGGTTCTGTTATCAGATTTCATTACATTAACAAGAGAGGTGGTGTCTTGTGAAATCTTATTTCCTGCTTCCAGAAAACTTTTGATATTCATATCAAAACGTGTGAATTTTTCAGCTTCAACTTTGAAATTTTCCTCTGTTCGCTTTTCAAAGTCTTCAATTTTTTCCTTAAAACGTTTGAAAAATTCATCCAGCTTTTCTTTATTCTGTTCTGTTAATTCGGTTGAACTGTCCTTTATAACTTTATTTGCAGTATTTTCAAAATAAAGCTTCATCTGCTCAAGCATTGCATCCTTTGCACCTGCCTCATTTTTTCTGCTCATAAAAAATGGTACATATACAGCAACTCCGCCAAGAATAAACCCTATTATAAATATCAAAAATTCCATACCCTCTCCTTCTCAACTAAACTAATTAAATATTACCACAACAAAATTAGACTAAAAAGATTAGCAATAAAAACTCATCCTAAAAAATCAACCATGCCTCAAAGCATGGTCTAGAGCATGGTTGAGGGATTTAATCAATCAATAGATTTAAATCAATAATTCATGCTTTACAACCACTTATATCAATCAGGGCATGGATGAATTCCCCCCTCTAAAAGTTGTAGTATGTATAGTGTAGAGGGAAGCAACTAATAAGTTTAAAAGGGGAAATAAGATGAGAGAGTTCAAAAGAAAAGCAAGAGTTTTATTAATCGACGATAATGCAGATCACTTAAGAGGTATTAAAGAGTTAATCAACCTTGAAACAAGTTATGATGTAGTAGGCACAACAACAAGCGCAAATATCGGCATCAATCTTGTAAAAAAATATCGTCCGGACCTTGTTTTAATGGACATCAATATGCCTGAAAAAGACGGATTACAAGCTATTCAGGAAATTGAAAAACTTGAACTCGGAGTTAAAGTTATAGCCTTGAGCGGTTATGACGACGCTGACCTTATTTTCAGAGCAATGAAAATAGGCGCTAAGGGATATGTGTTAAAAACTATGGCATCAGCACAGCTGATTTTTGCAATTGACGAAGTTTTAAACGGCAAAGTTTATCTGCCTTCTGCTTTATCATCAAGATTCTTTGAATACTTCCAGCGCTCATTTAAAACTGAAACCCAGACTGCAAACGAAGAAAATTTATTGAATTATTTAACTGCACGCGAAGAAGAAGTTTTGGATCTTCTTACACAGGGTAATAACTACAAGGGTATTGCAGGAAAATTATTTATTTCTGAAACTACAGTTAAGACACATGTAAACAACATTTTCCAAAAGTTACAGGTTAACGATAGAACTCAGGCTGTTCTTTATGCGCTGAATAACGGATTTGCAAACAAAGTCCGCGCAAAGATTTCAGCATAGGAGATTGGATAGTTATTAAAGGTTTAGCTTGTGTTATGAGCTAAACCTTTATTTTTTAAAAGGGGATATATGCAAACCGATACAGAGTTATTACAGCAGCAGGTCAGGTGTATTGCTCACGAAATCAGAAACCAGGTTTCTGTATGTGATGTATACTGCGAAATTATAAAAAAACATCTTGAAAAAGAAAATATCGAAAATGATTCTATAAATAAAGCACTCAACTGTATTCAAAAATCAGCAAAGATGATTAACAATTCTCTTATTGACCTGAAATCCGTTGACAATATTAAGCCGCAGGTATGTGATTTAAAACGGATTATAGAAGAATGCAGCAGCCTTGCAAAAGTGTACATTCACGATAAAAAAATAAACATAATCTCAAATATAAAAGAAGATGCGTCTATATATGTTGATGAAAACAAGTTCATGGCTTGCATAATTAACCTTATGAAAAATGCTGTAGAAGCCATAGAAAATAAGGGGGAAATTATTATCTCCTCAGAAATTAAGGACGGAAACGTAATAATTTCCGTTGCAAATGATGGTAAAGCTATTACTCCGGCAGCACAGCGCGACCTTTTCAGCGAAGGGTTTACAACCAAAAGAACAGGAAGCGGGCTTGGGCTTTTTATATGCAAAAATAATCTTAAACAGCAAGATGCTGATTTATACCTGGTACAATCAACAGCAAAGAAAACAGAGTTTCAGATTAAAGTGCCGGTTTTGAAATAAAAAAACGGCTGTTATTGTAATAACAGCCGTTAGTGTCGAATTTATTTTTCAACAGGAGCAGGTTCCGGAGCCGGTGCTGGCGGCGGAGGCGGAACTGCCGGACCATGACCAAATTCTGCCGGAGGAGGTCCGAATGGAGGTCTTATTGAATTTCCATGCTGTTTTTTGAATTCTTTTTCAAATCTTTTTCTGCCTTCTTCTTTCATTTTATTCAATTCTTTCAACTGTTTTTTAGTAAGAATTGATTCAAACTCTTTCATGTTTTTCATACGGAGTTCTCTTGCCTGCTTGTGAAGTTCACGCATCTGTCCTCTTATTTCTTTTATTTTTTCTTCCTGCATTTGAGGCGCAATTCTTGAACGTCTTACGGCATCTTCTTCATCTTTCAAAGCCTTAATCTTTTCCATCACAGGCTTCATTTCTTCATGTCCTTTCATACGGATTTGTTTGGCTTGAGCCTTTTGTTCTTCTGTTAATTTAAGACGTTTTTCAAATTCAGATTTTTTCTTATTACATTCTGGTCTTTTAGGCGGTTTATGGCATTCCGGAGAAGCCTTTTCTACAGCCGGATCAGCTTTCTTTGTAGGAACAGCCGGCTGCGCATCTTCAGCATAAACCTGTGTTGATGCTGCAAAAGCAAGAATACTTGCTAAAATTAACGTTTTTTTAATCATACTTAGTCCTTTCTTTTTTACAGTAAGTCTTTTAAATCTTCTGCCAGTTGCTTCTTGGCATTATATATGCGGGATTTTACAGTTCCCACAGGACATTTTATTCTTTTTGCACATTCTTCGTATGTATAACCGTTTACTTCGCAATACATTATTACCTCTTTGAATTTAGGTTTTAATCTATTTATCGCTTTTATAATCAGTTTCTGTCTGTCATGTTTGATAAGCTTCAATTCCGGTGTTGATTTTTTATCCTTAATATTAACCAAAGTACTGTCATCTTCTGATATAAGATGTTCGTGCTTCTTTACCGAAGATTTCAGGTAATCCTTTGATACATTTTTAGCAATAGTATTTATCCAGCCGGTAAGAGCACCCTGCTCCTTGTATTTATGAGAATTTTTCCAGACCTTCACATACACTTCCTGCTCTAAGTCCTCATTCTCTTCTTTTGTAATCATCCGGATAATACTTTTTATATTTTCTCTATTTCTCTTTATTATATTGTTGAAATTCATTAATCCACCATAATTAAACCGTAAGAATCAACGGGAAACCCGTAATCTTCTATAGTAAGGGTTTGACCGTATCTTAAGGTATCTGAAATATCCTGATTAAAGTTAAGGATACCCAGAAGAGTTCCGCTCAAAAGTATAGCAAAAGCAGCACAGGCAATTTTCAGTTTTGTGTTCTCTCTTTTAACTTTAAGCAGCTCCGGTTTTACTTCCTGAATTAATTCTGAAACCTTACTCATAATCTCATGCTCTTTTCTGCATTCTTCACAATCTTTCACGTGAGAAAGAAGAGAAGCTTCATCTGAGAATATAAATAAAGATTCATATTTGTTGCATTTTTCATTCATGTTTGTTAACCTCTATATCATTATAACGAATTTCAAAATAAAAAGTTCATTTTTATGATTTAAAATATTGCAACTTAAAATTTTTGTAATAATATTTAACAGGTTAGCAAAAAATTTTATTTACAGACTTTAAAAAACCGGTATGACACTAGCAGATAAATTTAAAAATATATGTCTTTCTCTTGGGAGGAACAATAAACCTACATATGCTGTAATAGCTATTGCTACAGTAAAAGGTATCTGTCGTCCTGCATTCACGATGATGGACAAGACAGAAAAGCCCGAAACTAAAAAATACACTGCTCTAAGAGAAGGTTTGACAGAACTTATAGCAATACCTGTCTACTGGGCAAGCGGAGAACTTGCCGGATGTTTTTCAAAATATCTTACCAAAAAAGTTGTAAAAGAAGATTTTCTTCCTAAAAAAATTAAAGAGGATATAAAAAACGGAATTAATAATGAGGCAGTAACAAAAGCATTAAAGCATGCTGCCGAAAGAGTTGAAGAAACAAAGTTAAAGGTAACAAACAACTTAAGGCTTGCCGGTGTATGTACCGCAGCATTATTTGTTATTCCGGCAGTCTGTTCGGTTGCGATAAAACCGGTTGTAGGCAAAATTATAAAACCGCCTAAGAAAACAGAAACTGTAAAAGAACCGGTAATCCAACAGAACGAACTTTCACCGCGTCCGAAAATTACTAATTTCGGCTCAAACCCGTACAAGACAAATTTAGCATTAACAAGACCGCAAACCGGGCTTAGAGTAGGAGGAATATGATAGGACCTCTTACAAAAGCATTAACAAACCCGACATTGACAACGTTGTCACAGAATACAAATGCTTCTGTGGCTACTGAAACTGTTTTAAAATCAATAGGCAGACCGGGATTTATCCTAATTGATAACGATATTGATCCTGATACAAAAAAATATGCAGCAGCTAAAGAATTCTTATATCAGGCAACCTGCCTGCTGGTTTACGCAGCACTGGTTGTTCCGGTATTTAAACGCGGAGCATTCAAACTTGCTAAAAACAAAATTTTCAAAAACTCTCCTGAATTTCAAAAATTCAAAAGTCTAAAGAACTATGAGTCATATAGAAAATATGCAGCAAAAAGCCTTGACAGCCGCAAACTCCTTTTACAGCAGCACAAACTTCAGGATAAGTTTACACCTGAAATAGAACAGGAGCTGATAACCGCAGAAAAACCGGATAATTACGATTTAGTAAAAGGTGTAATAGAGTTCGGCTCAATTACCGGCTCTGTGCTAGGTCTGGCTGTCCTTGCACCGCAGCTGAGCCATGCAGTAATTCACCCGGCACTACGGTTTATCGGGATGGAAGAAAAAACTAAAAAGAAGCACAATAACAACACAAAAAAATCTATTAATACTAATGTTTAATTAAATTTAAGTATTCTATAGAGCGCTTTGTAATATATTCAGCTTTCAGTTTTTTATTTTTACGTTCTTTTTTAGGCATATCAACAGGAGCTACTATTCCCCAATTTGAGTTAATAGGCTGGAATTTATCATGGTTTTCGTCTGTTATATATTGTGTTAAAGCCCCCAGCATAGTTTCTTTTGGAAGCACAAGAAGGTCTTGTCCGGTTAAGTATCTTGCCATATTAATACCGGCAAGAAGACCGGATGCTATAGATTCCGTATAGCCTTCAGTACCTGTAATTTGCCCTGCAAAAAATAAATCAGCCCGTTTTCTTGTTTGCAAAGACGGATTGAGTATTTTAGGCGAATTTATGAATGTATTGCGGTGCATAACACCGTACCTTACTATATTAACATTTTCCAGCCCCGGGATTGACTGCAAAAGTTCCTTTTGAGCCCCCCACTTAAGATTTGTCTGGAACCCTACCAGATTGTAAAGAGTTTTAGCCGAGTTATCCTGTCTTAGCTGGACAACCGCATAATTTTCAATTCCTGTACGTTTATCAATCAGCCCGACCGGTTTCATAGGACCAAAACGCAGAGTATCAACGCCGCGAGAGGCTAAAACTTCAATTGGAAGGCAGCTTTCAAAAAATTTTGCATCTTTCTCAAACGATTTAAGTTCAATTTTCGGGGCATTAGTTAATATATTATAAAACTTTGCATACTCCACTTCATTCATAGGACAATTAATATAAGATGCCTCCCCTTTGTCATATCGGCTTGCGTAAAAGGCTTTATCAAAGTCAATACTATCTTTTTCTACAATAGGTGCAATAGCATCAAAGAAGTGCAGATGTTCGCTTTGAGTAAATGATTTAATATCATCAGCAAGCGCATCGCTGGTTAGAGGTCCTGAGGCAACTATAACAGGACCATCAGGAATTTTACCGGCCTCATCCCTTATAATATTAATATTAGGCTCATTTTCAATTTTTGCAGTTACAGTCTTTGAAAAAAGTGTCCTGTCAATTGCAAGCGCGCCTCCTGCAGGTACCTGGCAGTCATAGGCAATATTAATAAGCTCACCGCCCAGCATCTGCATTTCTTTTTTTAAAAGCCCCGAAGCATTTGTGCAATCTGCAGCTCCAAGACTGTTTGAACATACAAATTCTGCAAAATCTTCACTAACATGCGCACCGGTTGTTTTTTTAGGACGCATTTCAAAAAGATTAACTTTTATTCCCCTTTTTGCCAGCTGTAAAGCAGCTTCACTGCCTGCCAAACCGGCTCCGATTACACTTACTTCCATAACAAAAAAGTGTAAAACAGAAATATAGATATGTCAATTTTATATATGTTTTTTTATTAATAATAGAAATTATTGCAGTTTTTGTAAATTTATTATTATATGTGTAGCAAAAAACTTGAAAAAATTACCAGGATTAAGTATGATAATTACACTTATTCCTTTATACCTTTGTTAAATTATATTAAAGAAAGTTACCCAAAAAGGCAATAAGCATTATTTAAATTTTTTTTAAATAATATGTGTAGATAGTAATGAAACAAAAAAAGTAGGGAAATGTCAGTAAAAGCAATCAACACAGCGTTAACAAGTAGCGCGAAAAACAGACTTGGGCAAAATGAAGAACAGAAAAAAAATCAGCACAATCCATCTTTCCAGGGTTTCAATCCGGTTGTGACTTTGATGGATGCTATTGACAGAGGCGGGTTTGCCGCATCATTCATCGCTCAGGATGGTATTGGTATGGTTGCTCCCAGAATTAAAGAAGGGCTTAACCGCGGACGTGAAACAGATGAAAACGGTAAGAAAAAAGGACCTTTAAATTGGGAATTTGCCCGTAAAGAAGGTTTAAGGGAAATCTTAAGCGGTCCAAGCGCGTTCATTATTCCTGCCGGTATTCTTGCGCTGGTAAAAAAATACAGCGGAACATCCAATAACGTTTCAATGGATATGATTAAGGCTCTGGGCAAAAACTTTGAAGAATTTGCTTCTGAAAAAGCTAATCTTGATGCAATAACTGATAAAGCAGCTACAAAACGTAATTTCTATGAAAAAATCTTACAAAATGTACTTGATACATCTACAGAAGGCAAAATTTCAAAAGAAGAGATTAAGCAATTAGCAGCAGAATACACTAATAAAATCATTGAAATAGAAAATGCTAAGCCTAAAAATGCGTTCAAACATCTTTTAGGAAGACCTGTTGCTAATTCAAAACAGGATTTAACACAGGCTTTGACAGATAAGTTTATGCTATTGAGAAAACAGTACGTTTCTCCTTCTGCAAACGAAATTGTTGCAAGCCTTAAAGTTGAAGGAAAAGACGCTCCAATAAGCCTTTCATTCAAAAAGCTTCTTGAAAATATGAAAGACTTTACAGACGATATTACTGATTCTGTAAAAACACGTTTGAAAAAAGATACAAGCACTGATGTGAAAGACTATATTCAAAGATTTACTAAAAAACGTATTGGTTCAAGGTTTATTACCAATATGTCAATGTTCCTTGCTGTAGTAGGTTTCTACACTGTTATCCCGAAATTATATAATCTGGGATTAAAAGGAAATCCTGCCCTAAAAGGAACTGCAGCAGAAGGCGAACAGCCTGCAGACAACACTAAAAAAGCAGAAGACAAAGCCGAACAGAAAAAACAACAGCCTCAACAAACATCATTCCAGGGCAAAGAAAGATTTTTCTCTAAAACAGGAGATACTGTTATGAATACAGGCTGGCTCAAAAAGATTTCTGATAAATTTGAGTTTAACGGGGCTTCCATGTCTGTTCCTGCAATGTTAACACTGTTATTCGGATTCTGCCTGCCGCCTAGATATTTTCAGGCTCAGGACAAATATGATAAAGAAGAAATTCTTGTTCGTGATATTTCAAGTTTTGCCGCTATTCTGTTTGCTGCAAAAGCACTTGCAAGAGGATTTTCTGATGGTTTTGCAAAACTCTCAGGTTTGGCATTGACAACAAAACCGGAAGACCATAATAAGTCATTCTGGCATAAACTTAAAAATTACTTTACTCCGGCTTCAGGCGTTAACGTATTAACAAGTGAAGAAATCATCTCCAAATATACTAATATTGATAAATATCCGGGCGGTATCAAAGGATTCTTTGAATTTCTTGAAAAGAACGGCGGTAATATCAAAAAAGTCTTGATGCTTGATAAAGATGTTAAGGCTAATGCTCAAAAAATTGTAGGTAAAGATCTTAAAACTGCCTCTATTACTGAGATTAAAAATGCCTTCAATAATATTAAAGATAATGATGCTCTTGAAGAAATTTATAAAGTATTTAGAAGCAAAAATAATAAGTTTATAAATTATGCAAAAACAATGAATAGTTCATTCGGAGCCCTTTCTACATTGGCATTAGTTCCATTATTTATGATGTGGCTTGCCAGAACGTGCGAAAGAATGACTAAAAAACGAATTGAGCAGGAAAAGGCAGTAAATGCTGCAAACGGCAGCCAGCCGGGACAGCAAAGCTCTCCGCAGCCGCAACCGCAGCAGCCGGCTTTTGCCCCGGTCACACAGCAGTTGTCAGCAGCACCTTCCATGGCTGGATTTTTAGCAAAGTAAACTATCACACATAAAATATAAAAGAAGAGGCGGTAAAGTTAAACTTTACCGCCTCTTCTATATAAAATTAATTATTCTTCTATTAAAGCATTAATATCAGCTACCATTGCGTCAGGATCAAATCCATGAACCTTAGCACCAGCTTCAAGATTTTCAAATCTTGCTGCTGCACAGCCAATGCATCCTAAACCATATCTTTGAAATACTTCAATGCTCTGAGGGTAAGCTTGAACTATATCCATAATATTCATTTCTTTTGTCACTTTTCCTGCCATAATATTTCTCCTTATGTTGACTTTTAACAATATACCATTAAATACATTATACACTAAAAAGATAAAAAGAAGGATGTGTATATGGAATTGTTTAAAAAACTTTTTAAAGATGACGACAAAATTGTAGGTTTATGCGCATTTAGAAAAAAACCGGAAGGAAAAATTTATTCCTTTGAACCTCAATTCAAAGCTACACGATTAATCTATTCTACAAATACAAAAAATAACTTCTTTTTACTTTAATCTGAACAGACCATCGCATCTGCGGGAGTCTGCTATCAAATACTACAACAGCCGTTTAAAAAACGGCTGTGTTTTAATTTATTCGAGATTGCTTTTTATTTAGTTTTTTATCCAACTAAGTCCAAATGTTTTGCCAATACTTCTGAACCTGCGATTTTTGGATGCTCAAGATGATATGGCGAATTTGCCGCGCTAAAGGCCTGTGACATAAAAGGGTTTGACTTTGCCTGTTCTGCTTTTTGCGCACCCAAAAAGTTTATCGGCTGGGTTCTTAAAAAATTAACTGCTTGTGCTGCTGAAATTACCATTATTTTATCCCCAATATAATTAATCCCTATACTATTATAAAGTAAAAAGGGATGGAATAATTGCCATAAATTTCAGCATTATTAAGAAATATTAAGCTAATAAATCTAAAGAACGTCCTATGGTCGGACTTCCTTCAACTGACGGTCTGTTTAAGTTATAAGCGCCATTTGTAAAGAAGTTAACCTCGGAATTCTTTTGTTGTCTGCCGCTTGAGCCTTCATTAAAGCTTACCGGCTGGACGCGATACAGCTGTTGAGCTTGTACCGCCTTAATTGAATCCAACATCTTGACCTCTTATTAAAATATTTGCTCTCAATTACATAAAAAATTTAACCAGCATAGAATTTCAGTCAGAGAAAATTCTGTTACAATCTTTAATATCTACTTCCAAGGGTAATCTTTACCTATCTGCCAGCCGTCAGAAATAATCTTTGCCGCGCAGTAGTCACCTGTACCTGAATTCGAACAATTTTCATTAATATCGTCATTTGACAATGTATAACCGCTCGGTAAAATGCCCTTACCATTAACTCTACTAAAAATAAAGACATCAATACCATATTTATTTGGCAGCTTATTTCCATTTAAATCTACGATAATAACACTAGACTGAACCAGCTCATCTCCTCCAGCTATAGAAATAGAAACTAAAGTTCCATCACTTAATATAAATGGAACACGTCTATTATTTGCAGCAAAAGTTGTACCTGATGGACTGCCATTAAGATAAAGCCATGGGAAATTTGATTTATAACCGCATTGTGAATATGTTTCACAGGATTTTAATATTTTAAAAGACGGATACCAGTATTTCTCATAATAATTATGAGCATCACTTCCTATAGTTGGAATTTCCCAGTATTCATAAGGTCCATATTCAGCTTCAGCAAGTCTGAGAGCTTGATTTAAACTTGTATAAACCTTCTGCAAATGTGTAACTGTCTGCTGTTTTTTATAGGAATTTATCAGTGTTGGCAGTGTCATAGCTGACACCACACCAATTATTCCCAGTGTTATTAATACTTCAGCCAGCGTAAATGCCTTAATAGTGTTCCTCATACATGTTACCTTTCTAATAAAAATTCTCCATTTGGTATTACTATTATGTATTATATATCACCTTTTGTCAATATATTCTATATTAATATAGTTATCTTAATAAATTTCTTTATTAAGATATAACTAGTTGGTGAAATTATGACAACAAAAAAAGAATTACTCGGGATGAGGATAAAAGAAATTCGGGAAAACCGCAGATTAACACAGGACAAACTTGCCGAAATGGTTGGGATTGACCCGAAACATCTCAGCAGAATTGAAAATGGCAGGAATTATCCGTCATTTGAAACTCTTGAAAAAATTCTCGACAAACTTAGTGTTTCTTATGAAGATATTTTTAACTACACTCATTTCACAGATAAAGACGATATGATAAAAAAAATAAATGTTAAATTATCAAATTTAAATAATGAAAAATTAACATTTATTTTTAAAATGATAAATGAAATTTAACCGTTACTGGTCACTTTCGTGATGGTCGTTATCTTTCATCAATTTAGCAAAGTCAGAAGGTTTAATACTCTGAACAAACTTCTTAAATTCTTGAGCTTCTTCCTCATCCTTTGCAGAATCTGTTGATACAGAGCCATTTGAAATTACATTTGCAGTTACAAATATAGGGGCATCAACCCTGATTGCAAGAGCAATTGCATCAGACGGTCTTGAATCGATTTCAAGAAATTCATCTTTATCGTTTTTTAGAAAAAGAGTTGCATAATAAGTATCTTTTTCCACATCATTGATTTCAATCCTGTCTAATTTATATCCGGTTTTTTCAATAATATTAATAATTAAATCATGAGTCATCGGTCTTGCAACAGAAAGATTTTCAATCTTTCTGATAATAGCGCTTGCCTCAGCAGAACCTATCCAGATAGGAAGAGCCTTCCTGTTTTCTTTATCATGAAGAACAACAATCGGCGAACCGGTTCTTGTATCAAGAGCTATACCCATAACTTTCATTTCTATCATACAAAATTCCTTTATACTTAAGATTTACCTACTACGCCTGCCAGAGGAGAAGATGCGCTGGCAATTTCTTTCTTCGGCATTCTGCCTGCTTCAAAAGCCGCACGTCCTGCCATTACGCCATACTTAAATGCTTCAGCCATCTTAACAGGATCAGATGCCTTTGCTATTGCAGTATTAATCAGACAGCAATCTGCACCATGCTCCATTACTGTTGCTGCATCAGAAGGAACACCGATACCGGCATCGCAAATAACCGGAACATTAGCCTGTTCAATAATAATTTTAATATTTTCAAGAGTTTTCACACCCTGTCCTGAGCCGATTGGAGATGCAAGAGGCATAACTGCAGCACATCCGATTTCTTCAAGTCTTTTTGCAAGGATAGGATCTGCATTTATATAAGGCAGAACAGTAAAGCCTTCTGAAACAAGAATTTTAGCAGCTTCAAATGTTGCAATTGGATCAGGCATTAAGTATTTAGGATCAGGTATAACCTCTAACTTAATCCAGTTATTAATTCCCATAGCCTTAGATAAATGGGCAACACGAATAGCTTCTTCCGCAGTGGCACAGCCAGCAGTATTTGGTAAAAGCCAATACTTATCCAGATCAATATAATCCATCAAACCAACATGTCCCGGGGCTTTCATATCAACCCTTCTAATAGCAACCGTAACAATTTCCGCGCCGGAAGCCTGATGAGCTTTCTGCATAGTTTCAAAGTCATCAAATTTACCGGTACCTACCATTAATCTTGAATTAAAGATCTTATCACCAATTTTAACAGTCATAATTTTTCTCCTATTTATGTCAATATTATAGACTGGAAAAAAAATAAATAAAACCATTTACGAAAAAAAATATTTATGATATATTAAAAAAGTAGTGTTGCATGAAAACACATGACAATTAAAAATTTATATACGGAGTAATGGCCGAGTGGCTGAAGGCGGCACCCTGCTAAGGTGTTATGTGGGTCTAACCTGCATCTAGGGTTCAAATCCCTATTACTCCGTTTTTTAGTGCACAAACTGAGAATCAGTGAAGATAGTATTATTAAAAACCGCCCTGTATGGGCGGTTTTTAGTAGTAGATATATTTAGAAAATTTTTAGAGCAGTGTTTTAAGGAATTTTTGCTGAATTATAGTCTAAATTCTCTTTTTGAAATTTCAAAGGTACAGATTGGGGATATTTATTTATGTTGGAGCAAAATAATGACAAGTTTGTAAAGTAAAGTTACCATTTTAGTAAAAACAAGCAATTTTTATTTTTACTTATCTTGTTAAAAGAGAAGGTAAAAATATGATAGTAAATTTATACAGTAATCAACAGTCTTACAATAACAGATATAAATCAAGTGTGAATTTTAAGGGTTCACCTGCAAGATTTTCCCAGGAATTAAAAACATACATTTCAGGTTCTGTTAAAACAAAAGAAAACGAAATAAATCTATTAGAAATATTTAAAAATACTTTAAGGCATTTTTTAAATCCTGAAAACAAGCTTGGAAGCGGCGAATTTGGATCAGTGTATAAAATTGACGATGAATTTGTTCTAAAAAAGCCAAACTTTGAAGAGTTAAAGATAGACAGATTTTCTACTAATGAAAATCCTATTGTACAAAAACTTAATACTTATTATGGTGATGCAGTTGCTATGATCGGGAATATAAAAATATTAAAAAATGCAGCCGAAACAGAAACTCCAATTCCTGCAGGAGTTAAAGATGGACTTACCGAGTATTGGCAGAAACTCGGCTATTACAGAGATGTTTACCTGAAAAAGTTTACATCACTTCCTCAAAAGGCTTTTGATGATGTTGCTGCGGACTTTAAAACTCTCAGCACAGAAAGAAAAGCTTTCGATACAATTAATCCAAACAATTTTCTTGCTGACGGCGATAAAATAAAAATTATAGATGACATAGAACTTCCTAATGACAAGTTCTTTAACAGCCTCGCCGGAATGATGAAAGTATTCCTAACAACCTTTGACAGAAACACAAAAGCAGAATTTGATGTTCTTGCTGTAGGAGCCAGAAGAAATCTATTAAGAAAAATCGTCTTAGCTGGTGAAAAGCAGGAATTAAACTTTGGGTCATCAGCAGCTGAAAGAGAAGAATTAAATGAAGCTTTGAGGCTTTGTGATATTCAGACACCATGGCGTGAAGTACAGACTGATTTATGCAATCTCAGAAGACGTTACCCGAATATTGAGGAACGTCTGAAAAAAGTTAACGAATATATTGATGAACTGGAAGATAGCGGATACAACCCTTTTATGGACTAAGGCAGTCTAAACAATCCTTTTATTGCATCAACAAGTGTTGTATGCCTGCGGAAATCTTTTGTGGTACGGATTTGATTCACAAAATTATCTGCCTGCTCTTTTGAATTAATATTAAAAGTATATAATTCAACAGCTTTTTCTGGATCGTTTATATATAAAACAAGCTTAGAGGAATTGTTCAGACATAACTTATTTTTAACATCACCCCTGCTGCGCTTTTCAAGAGCATAATGCGAAATATTTTTAATATCAAAGGTATTTTCCACAATCTTTTCTGAGAAACGTTTTTTCTGAACATATACAGAACAAACGCCGAAATCACTATTACATGCGATAGATTGGAGAGGTGTTTCGTACAAACACACGCTAATAAGTCCTGCACAAACTGCCAAAAACGCTAATATTAATTTATATTTGTTTTGCATAATATTTTCTCCGATATTTAAGGTTAATTTTAATATAAACAGCTCTTAATTAAAATTTTATTACAAAAAATACATATACTTTTATTAAAAAATATCCCTTATCTGTGACATGAGTAACAATAATATTATTATAAAAGGAGGAGAAATATATGAAAGACAAGACTTTTTTGATGATTCCAGGACCTACACCTGTACCGGAATCTGTTATGCTGGACATCGCAAAACACCCGATAGGGCATAGAAGTTCGGAATTCTCCTCCATTTTGGAAGAAGTTTATGCAAATCTAAAATACGTTTTTCAAACAGAAAATGATGTATTTATGTTCACATCAAGCGGAACAGGAGCAATGTGTGCAGCGTTAGAAAATCTTATAAATGAAGGTGACAAGGTTCTTTGTCTTGTTATAGGTAACTTTGGAAACCGCTGGGCAAAAATCGCAGAATCCCGCGGAGCTGTTGTTGAAAAAATTGAAGTTGATGCAGGTGAAGTTATTAACCCTGAAATCTTAAGACAACGCCTTGCTGAAGATACTAATAAAGAAATTAAAATAGTAACTCTGACTCACAGTGAAACTTCAACCGGAGCGGCAAATGACGTTAAAACATTATGTTCAATAATAAAAGACCATGGTGCAGTTTCGGTTGTTGATGGGGTAACCAGTGTTTGTGCAATGCCTTGCAAACCTGATGAATGGGGAATTGATGTACTTATTTCAGGTTCGCAGAAAGGCTTTATGATACCTCCGGGACTTGCATTCCTGACTGCAAATGATAGAGCCTGGAAGCTTTATGAACAGTGCAAGCACCCGAGTTTTTATTTTGACTGGGCAGCTCATAAAAAATCAGTAAACGCTAATTCAACTCCGTTTACACCTGCCGTAAATTTAATTGTCGGGCTTAATACGGCTTTGAAAATGATTAAAGATGAAGGCATTGATAATGTTAATTCACGTCATAGACGCCACGCAATGGCGCTTAGAAAAGCATTACGCGCAATTAATTTAAAGCTTCTCGTTGAAAAAGATGAGAATGCAAGTTATGCAATAACATCAATTCTTCCGCCGGAGGGGATTTCTGTGCCTGATATAAGAAAGACGCTGAAAGAAGATTATGACATTGTTGTAGCAAACGGTCAAAATCAGTTAAAGGACAAAATATTTAGAATGGGAACTCTAGGGTTTGTCTGCGATAGAGATTTAATTGCAGCAGTTGGCGCTTTGGAAGCTTCTTTGTGCAAACTCGGTCACAAATTTACTCTTGGCAACGGTGTAAAAACTCTTATTGAGGAATTAAATAAATAAATGCAGAATTGAGTAATACCCGTCTGCCGGCAGCCTGTTTGCAGAGGGATTACGGCTATAGCATAGAAAGGACAAAATGAAAGTTTTAGTAACAGATAAAATAAACGAATCAGCAGGGAAAATTATTGAACAAGCTGCCCAAGTAGAAATTCTGCCGACAATGACAGAAGATGAATTAATACAAATTATTCCTCAATATGATGCTTTAATGGTTAGAAGCCAGACAAAAGTTACGGCAAAAATAATTGAGGCAGGTAAAAATTTAAAAATAATAGGACGTGCAGGCGTCGGCGTTGATAATATTGACGTAGATGCAGCAACGCAAAAAGGTATTATTGTCGTAAACTCTCCTGACGGAAATACGATGGCAGCAGCTGAACATACTATTGCATTAATGCTTGCGATGGCAAGAAATATAGCGCCGGCAGCAGCATCTACAAAATCAGGGAAATGGGATAGGTCAAAGTTTACAGGCTGTGAGCTTTATAAAAAAACTCTCGGCATCATCGGACTTGGCAAAATAGGTTCTCATGTAGCAGAAGTTGCCCTGGCTCTGGGAATGAAGCTTGTTGTTTTTGACCCTTATACATCAAAAGAAATTGTTGAAAAAATGGGCGGAGAATATGTTCAATCTTTAGATGATTTTTGGGGAAAATGTGATTTCATAACAGTTCACGTTCCAAAGACCAAAGAAACAATTAATCTCATAAACAAGACATCCATATCAAAGATGAAAAAAGGAGTAAGACTTGTAAACTGTGCAAGAGGCGGTATTATTAACGAACAGGATTTAAAAGAAGCAATTGAAGCCGGACAGGTTGCCGGTGCCGCAATTGATGTTTACGAGAACGAACCTGATATTGCAAAATGTCCATTGATAAATTGCGAAGGAAACATTGTTTTAACCCCTCACCTGGGCGCAAGTACTCAGGAAGCCCAGATAAATGTGGCTGTAGATGTTGCAGAGCAGATTAAAGAAGTTCTTTCAGGGGGGTCAGCTTCCTCTGCTGTTAATATTCCATCACTCAGACCGGATAAGCTGGAACCGGTCAAGGATTATATGCAAATTGCGGAAAATTCCGGAGAACTGGCTATGCAGATGTCCGGAGGAATGGTTAAGACCATTGAAATCACAGCTCAGGGAGATTTGGCAGACTTAGATATTCAACCGCTCGAAGTAGCTGTTTTAAAAGGCGTGCTTTCTTCTATGCTTGAAGGTGTAAATTATGTTAATGCGCCCGTTCTTGCTAAAAAACGCGGTATTGATATAATTTCTTCACGTTCAAAGGTTAAATGCAACTTTGCAGGACTTTTGACTATTAAGTTAACTACAGATAAAGGTGTAAGCATTGTTGCAGGAGCACTTGTGGCAAAAGATATTCCAAGAATTGTAAAAATTGACGATTATGAAACAAGTATCCGCCCTCAAAAACATATGCTTATTGTCCCTCATATCAATAAGCCGTCTATGATTGCAAAAGTTGCTAAAGTTATAGGCGAAAACAACATAAACATAGGCTCTATGAACGTTGTTCAAAAAAATGACAAACATGAAACAGAATCAATAATGGTTATAAATATTGATTCCGAGGTCGGGGAAAACGTTCTTGCTGAAATTGAAAAAATAGACGGGGTTCACAATCCTAAGTATATTAATCTGAGTGCACAATAATAAAAGGCAGGCAAATGAAATTAGCAGTTTTTGACTTTGATTCTACTTTAATGGACGGAGAAACATTAGAATTTCTTGCGCGTGAAACAGGAATTGAAAAACAAGTAAAAGAAATTACCGACAGTGCTATGCGCGGAGAAATTGACTTTTTTGAAAGTTTACAAAAAAGAGTTTCGCTTCTAAAAGGCTTAAAAGTCGAAACTGTTAATCAAATTTGCGCTAATCTTCCTGTTATGAACGGTGCTGTAGAAACTATCCGGGAATTGAAAAAAATGGGTTACAAAGTTGTATGTTTTTCCGGCGGATTTAAAAATGCTACAGTTCCTTTTAAAGAAAAACTCGGGCTTGACTGTGAATTTTCCAATACTCTTCATACAAAAGACGGTATTTTAACAGGATTTGCCGGAGGGGAGATGATGTTCAATGACAGCAAAGGGGAGATGCTAAAACGTTTGCAGGAAATTCTTGGTATTACGCCTGAGAATACTCTTGTTACCGGCGACGGGGCAAACGATTTAAGTATGTTTAAATATGCAGAAAAACGCGCGGCTTTTTGTGCGAAGCCGATTTTAAAAAAACATGCCAATATTATAATCGATAAAAAAGATTTAAAACTCTTGTTAAATAATATTTAAGTTTTAAAATAATAACGCGGATAAGAATTTCTGGTTTACACATGCGAAAGATTAAGGCTTTATTATTAATAGCAGTATTAATTTTTAATAGTGCCGCGGTTTCAGCGGTTCAGGATATACCGTTCCAACAAGGTGAGATGCTTACACTGGAAGACTGTGTTGGAATTGCTATAAATAAAAGCCCTCAAATCAGAAAATATGAATATAATCTTGAAGTTGCCAAAAGTAATGTAGGGATTGCAAAATCCGCATATTTCCCGACATTAGGTGCAGGAGTTGGAATTTATCAGGATTACAATTCAAATAAAAATTACGACGGCTCTTCAAACAGAAATCTGCCGTCTGTAGATGTTTATTTAAGCCAGCTTATATGGAATTTCGGCAAAACAAGCGCACTTATCAGGATGGAAAAATTCTATCAGCTTGCCGCAGAATATCAGTTTATGGATAGCATCTGCAATACAATTTTTGATGTTAAAACAAAATATTACAACGTACTGCGTGCTCAGGCAATACGGGATATTCAATACAACAATCTTTTAATATGCGAAAAAAATTACTGGCGCGCAAAAAAATTCTATGAAACGGGCAAAAAGCCAAAGATAGATTTTGTTAATGCTGAGTTTTTTTTAACTGAAGCAAAAATGAAATTAACCGATGCCCAAAATGATTATGATTTAGCACTGGCTGATCTGGGTAATTCTTTATATATAGCTTACGCACCTGATTTTAAGATAAAAAAGATTAAAACTTTCAACTTTTATGATATATATACCCCTAAAGTTCTCTATGACAAATCCGGTTATACAAAAGAAAATAAAATTCCTGAAACTCTTCAGGATAAAAATATCAAAAATATTGCATACAGAACAAAAATTGAAAAAAATACAATTTCAGAAATTGTAACCTCTGAATTGCTTGAACTTCCGTTTTCAATGAATCAGTCATTTAATCTTGCATACAAAAACAGTCCGGATTTGTGGGTGCTGGATGCTACACTGGATGCAATGAAACAATCAGTTCTGTATATAAAAAGAGAATATTATCCGGATATTACAGGTAGTGTCGGCTACGGTTATAACAATACAAGAACACTTTCAAACAATAACCTGAACATGGCTGTGAATATGACAACCGCGATTAACTTTAAACAGCTTAAACATGAGATTGATAAAGCTAATGCACAGGTAAACCTTGCAAGTAACGACATTGATTTATTCAAACAGGATTTATATTTCCAGGTAAAAAAATGCTATTACAATGTTAACAAAGGCGAACAGCAGGTTGTAAACGTTCAGGAAAAAGTTGAAGAAGCCCTTGAAAACTATGAGCTTGCTGACGAAAGATATGACAAAATGCAAAACAATTACGTTGCCTTACAGCAGGCCCGGAACAACTATAATGATGCAAAAATTTTATATGTGAATACCCTGTATGATTATAATATTGCACTTGCAAACCTTGAAATTGCAATGCACTACCACCTGGATGATCTGCACCACAAAGCCCAGCATGCTTTAAAATATCACTATCAGGAAATCTTTAACAAGCTTGAATCTGTTCTGCATTGTGAATATATTGATAAAGAGGAACAACCTGACCGCAAAAAGAAATAAGATTAAGAAATCTTTTTTACAATTTTGCAAGGATTACCCGCTGCCAGAACATTTGGAGGGATGTCTTTATTCACAAGACTTCCTGCGGCAATAACACTGTTATCGCCGATTGAAACCCCGGCAAGTACAGTAACATTTCCGCAAATCCAGACATTATCCCCTACTTTTATAGGCATTGAGCAATCAAGACCTTTATTACGCGTTGCCGCATCAAGAGGATGCTTTGGAGTATAAAAAGAACAGTTTGGTCCTATTAATACGTTGTCACCAAAAATAACCTCTCCGGCATCAAGTATAAGAAGATTATGATTTGAATAAAAGTTAGCACCTATTTTAATATTAGACCCGTAATCACACATAAACGGCTGTTCTATCAAAAATAATCCGCCTGTTTTACCGATAATTTTCTTTATTAATTGCTGCCTTGCGGACAGCATATCCGGTGAAAGCTGATTGTATTTATGGCAGAGTGTTTTACACTTAACCCGTTCAAAAAACATCGGCATTTCACTTGAGGAATTTATGAATAAATCTTTATCTTTATAATTTTCATTCCACATACCTGCAGGATATACCGGAAATAAAAATACATCTTCGACTATGTAGGTAAAAATATATAATAATTTTTTATTATAGTATTACTATTACAAAGATTGAATTTTCTTAGGCTCTTTTGGCACTTTTTCTTTCGGATGTCTAAGCTTCAGAAGTGCATCATAATCAGGTGTAAGGACTATATCAAAGTGAAATCTTCCTGCATGCTGAACAGCTTCATGAGAATTTCTAATCATAGGGAAGCCCCAATACAACCTAGCAGTTAAATCCTTCGGCAGCGTAACCCTTAACCCTAAACCTATACTTAAAAGTACATCATTAGCATCATATCCCGGAGCACCCGGACCGTCGCCTTTAAACGGGAATACCATCGCATGGTCAACAAACGCAACACCTTTGACATATCTGCCCAGGAAAGGAATTTCTTTTTTCTTGTCTTTTGATTTTACAGAAGCCGGCGCAATCGGGAACAAAAGTTCACCGCTTAATAAGTATCCGCTTCTTCCGATAAGAAGACCTTCTGAATAACCTCTTACTGAAGACAAACCGCCTGCCTGGAACTGATCGATATAAGGAACAACGTCTTTCGGAATAGCCTGATAAGCACCTCTGAATTGTCCAACAACACCATGCCCGAAATCATGTAATCTTATAAGCCCGCCTTCGAGTTTTACGTAATTTGAATTATCTCTGAAAATAGGCATTGCATATGATACGTACTGATTAGCATACCATATACCGCGCTTTGTATCGTAACGAAGATTTAACCCGGTTCTGGCACTGGTAATTTTGTCTGTATATAAGTCAAATCCGTCAAACGAGGTTGTTGCCTGTTTGTAATCAACGGAACTAAAGCTTGATAATTCCATATACGGTTTTCTTATTAACGGCTGGTTAAAATATAATGAATAAACATATGAACGGCTTCGGATGTTAAACATTTTATAATCACCCTGGGCAATATGAGCGTAGCTGGAGGAGAATGAAAACCCGACTCTTCCGTCTTTTTTGTTAACAGGAATATTATAATCTGCAAACGGTGTATTTGAGTGGCTGCTTACATAAGCTCCCAAAGTAAGTTTATCGCGGTATCCGAACAAACTATCATGAGTTAACGCAACACCTCCGCGCAGTTGTCCGATTGTAGAACGCCCTGCATTATCAAATATAAAACTTGTATGGAACGGGAGTTTCTCTCTTGCAGCAAGTTCTATATCTGTTGTCCCCATCCGTTTTTCACCAGGTTTTAAGTTTGCACTTAATTCCACACCAGGAGTATATTTATTAAAATTTAAGACATCCTGTTCAAGTTCAACTATATCAAAAAGCTTGTAAGGCTTTGCTGACATTCGTTTTTTAATATAAGACTCTTTAGTCCAGCGGTTATTTACAACCGAAACCTCGCCGACTTTACCTTCATACAAATCAATATATAAAGACCCGTCAACTATATCCTGTTCAGGAACAAAAGCCCTTGCAGTTACAAAACCTTTCTCGAGGTAAAGTGTATTAATACGGTTAATGATTTCCTTAACTTTATCAAATGTAAGATTTTCACCCTGATAATCGCTAATAATATCTTCTATCTCTTTTGCTGTTAATACTTCGCTGGGTGCAACTCTTATTTTATCAATATAAACCCCTTTAGTTGCATATTCTTCGGCTCTTGCCTTTATTACATCTTTTTTTTCTTTCTTAGGTTTTATCTTTTCAGGATTATCTTTTTGTTCCTTCTGGCGTTTCTTTAAATCTTTCCAGTCTTTCTCCTGCTCCTGGCGTCTTTGTAAATCCTTTATTCTGTCCATATCATGAACATTAAGATTCTGTGCGCTGCCGGCGGCATCCATCACTCCTGCCGGAATTTCTCCGATAGCAAACGTTGCATTATGAATGCAGGAACAGCATATTGTTAATAATAAAATCTTCTTCAAATCCATGACTTAATAATTCACCTTTTTTTCAGGTTACATCAAGATATAAAAATTATACACACATTGTAACATTATTTTAAAAATTTGAAACATTACTTTAGCATTTGTAGAAAATTTTTCATATTTTGTATCATCATGAAAAAAACTATCAAAATTTAAAAACTTGATTATTATTAAGGGAAAAAAGGAATAAATATGAAGAAGGTTAAATCGTTGAAAAGATTTGCTTTAAAAGCATTTTCGTTATTTTTGTGTTTGAGCTTTATCTTACAGCAGTCACTGCTTGTACCTGTGCTGGCAAGTGAGATAAATGTTGCTCCGGGCAGTGATATTGGAGCAGGTATAACTCAAAATGACAATATATATAATATTACTCCGGGACAAATTCATGGTAATACAGGATTTGCGCATTTCGGAGATTTTAACCTTTCAGAAGGCGATATTGCAAACTTAATATTCCAAATGGGTTATGACAAGTTCGTTAACCTTGTAAATAACGGGGTAAATATCAACGGTATCCTTAATACAATGAAAGACAACAACTTCTTCAACGGTCATGCCATATTTGTTTCTCCAGGCGGAATTGTAATAGGTGCGTCCGGGGTTTTGAATGTCGGGGCTCTATCTTTAATCACACCATCACAAAATTCCTATGACAAATTTGTGGGTAATGTGCAGAATTTTAATAACAGCCAGGATATAGTTAATGAAAATCTGATAGCATTAAAAAGCGACACAAATACAGATAAGGCTATTACCATCAACGGTAAAATTATCTCACGCGGAGATGTTGAAATATATGGAAAAAATATCACAGTTGCAAAAGATAACAGTAAAAATAATACAGCCGGAATTGTAGCCGGAGTTCAGGGGCAGGATAACCTTGTCTTAACCGGCTCAAAAGAGCAGTCAGAAGCCGTTTTGAAACAGGCAGAAGATTTGTTTAACAAACTTGTTTCAAATGATATAAATTCAGGCAGCGGCTATGCCCTGAAAGATGGTAAGGTTACAATTGTTGCATCTGCCTCCAATACTAACAGCGTAAGTATTACAGGCGACAAAGCAGGCAAAACCGATGCGGTTAATGCCAGTATAAAAGTTGATAATGCTAAAATTGGAGGTTCTGAGATTGAAATGATAGCAGAAGCCTCCGATAAACTTGAAGCTCCTATTGGCAAAGTAAGCTCAGCAACTCTTGATGCTGTTCAGAATTGGGATGAATATTTCAATATGTCAGAAGACGGTGCTTATGAAGACTTTACCGGGGCAAGAGCACATGCAACTATAGATATAATTAATTCTGAATTAAATTCAACAGGTGATATTACGCTTGGAACAAATGCCATAGCTGATACTGAAATTAATTCAAATTACATTTCAGGCGGTAAAGCGCTTATCTATGCTCTCGGCAATGAAACCCAGTCCAAAATCAATATAACAGGTTCAAATATTAATGCCGGAGGAAATGTAACAACGGCAGCTGTATCGCAGAATATTTCAAACATTAAGATTTCTAACAAAATTTTATCTAAATTAAAAGGTGAAGGAGCTAATGCTTATGAATTAATGGCATTAAACCATACCTCAAAATCTGACACACAGGTAATTATTGATAAAAATTCTACAATTAATGCAAATAATTTAGATGCCGGTGCAGTTAATAATACCCAAAATAATATAAATATAGAAAATTCAATAAAATATCAGGATGAAGGGCAAAAAGCAGGCTCAACAGCTGGGATTTCAGTATTAATCAAAAATGACAGAGTTAATACAGAAGCATCAATTAACGGTAAAGTTAATGCAAAAGGCGATGTTAATGTAAGTGCACAAAACCTTCATGTTTCAGATACAAAACTTTCAACATCAGGAAGCAAATATGATGCTTCAAAAGACAAAGATGCCCAGCAAAGTGAAGGCACAACTGATGCCCAGTCAAATGGATTTATCTCAAAAATTCAGGGGATAATGAATTCCCTGACTAACAGCAGTGAAAATAAAGATAATCCGACCTCCGGTTCAGGTTCGTCTACTCCGGCTGTAGAAATGTCAGGTGTTGTTAACCTTAACAACAGTATTATCAACACAAAGGCAGAAATCGGAAATGACGCCAATCTTGAAGCAGGGGGGGGGGGGTCACAATAAACGCAAACGCTGTAGATTATACGAAAAACAATGCGACTTCAGAGGCAACCGACGGCGCAAAATTTGCTCCGGGCGTTGCTGTGGTTGTAAATTCGCAAACCAATAATACAAATGCAATTATCGGTCAAAATGCGAAAGTTACAGCAAATAAAGATGTTAAACTAAATGCAACAACTGAACTTCCACTAGATTTAGCAAGTGTTAAACTTAATATTAAAATCGGTGATAAAGAAATAATTAATGACGGCTTTGCGCTTGCTCCGGGAGCTGACGGCAGCTGGGATTTCAGCAGACTTGACGGTTCCGAAGGTGATGAAGACAGCTATTCCGGCATAGATTTATCTGATGCTGAATTTGAACTTGAAAGCAGCGATAAATCTGTAGATTATGATTTATTATTTAACAATCATGCCTCATCATCTGCTGCCGGAGAAAGTGTTGGTGCATCTGGCGCTGTAGTCTATAATTCAATAACAAACAACACAACAGCACAGATTGCTGATGGAGCAGTTGTTACTTCAAATAATGGAAACGTTATCCTTAACGCAGTTAATTCTGTTGTAAACTACAACGGCGCTGGTGATTTAACTAAGCTGTTTGGAGGAAGCGCATCAGGCGGCAAAGTTGGACTTGGCGGTTCTGTTCTCGTAAACGAATTTAGCAACAATGCCTCTGCAATTATAGGTAATAATGCAACTGTAAATGCTGTTAACGGAGAGGTCGGCTTGTATTCTGCAAACGAAGCATCTTATCTTTCTGCCATTGCAACCGGAACAAAATCAGACAAGTTTGCGCTTGCCGGTTCGGTTCTTGTTCAGAATATTAGCGGGAATACTACTTCTCAGATAGGCAGCTCCAGTGTTAATGCTAAAACAGTTAATGTTAAGGCTGGCGAAGGAAAGATTTCAACAGTTAAAGACAAATCAGGTTTGAATGATAAAAATTCAATTTCAATGAATGACGAACGTAATGCCTCAGATAAAACGTCCGTTATAAATATAGGAGGTTCCTTTTCAAAACAAAGTGAAACCACCGAAGAAGGCTCAGGGTCCCAAAGTTCATCAGGCGGAGCAGTAGGTGCAACCGTTATTGTAAATAATATCAATAAAAATGTAAATGCAAAGGTTCTTGACGGAGCAGTTGTAAATGCTTCAGAAAATGCTTCTATCACTGCCGGCACTAAGTCTGAAACTATGAATATTGGTTTTGCAGGCGCATTCGCCGGAGGGGTAACTGTAGATAAATCTAAACAGACAGAAGAAAATCAGTCTACAAACAGCTTTGGCGGCTGGCAGGATAAAATTTCTTCTATAATTAATAAAATTAAAGGAAAAACTTCTGATACAGATAAAACAGTCGCAGATGCTTCAGGAAGTTCTGTAACAGAACACTTGGAAGATGAAAATGTTCAGGGGTCATTAAACAGTACAAATGACCAGAATCAGACTAATAATACAGAAGGGGTTACTAACACAACCTCCCAAGGTCAGAACCTGGCTGATTCAGACAGCCTTTCTAGTACTGCGAACGGCTCAACCGCATCAAATAATTTCTCAGCAGCCGCAGCAGGTGTTGTAACGGTTGAATCAAATGATTCTACAGTTGAAGCTTCTACCGGTAACGCGACAATTAATGTCGGGAAAAATCTTGAGGTTAAAGCTTCCCAAAATAATCAGGCCCTCAATATTGCAACCGGTGTAACCAAAGCAGGCAATGTCGGTGCAGGTGCAGCTATTAATGTATCTTCACGCGGAGGTTCTACTCATGCACTTATGAACGGCACAACCGTAAACTTCACTTCTGACGGTGAAAAAAATCTGGTAGTTTCAGCAGATGAAGATAATAACAATATTGATGTTGCACTCGGAGTAGGTGCAGCTTCCAATGACCAGAGCGGTACAAAAGCTGCTATTGGAGGCTCTTTCAATACTACAGTTGTCGATAATGATGTTAAAGCTTCTGTTTCAAATACAACAATAAAAAATGCAGACGGCAAAACAGGCAATGCGGCAGTTAATGTTTCTGCAAACAATTATTCAAAAGGCTATAAAGGTGCAGGCGGAGTATCTTACACAAAAGGTTCTAATACCAATATAGGTGCAGGTATGGCAGGGAACATCAATATCCTTGATAAGAATACAAGTGCTGAAATTTCAGGAAGCACTATATCAAATGCTTCTGATGTTAATGTTAAAGCAAATAACAGAGGCGGAAAAACAGATGATATAATTTCCTTTGGTGCCGGCGGCTCTGTTATCTCCGGGGGTTCATCATCTTATACATTTGATGGTGCTATAGGTGTTGATGTTATTGGAAACACAATCACTGCATCAATTAAGAATTCCTCAATTGATGCTTCAGGAGCTGTTAATGCCGGAGCATATTCAGAAATAAGAAATTCAAACATTGCAGGAGCAGCACAATTCTCTACATCTTCAAAAGGTGTAGGCGTAGGGCTTGGCACAGTTGTCAATGTTATTAATAACAGCGTAAAAGCGGAAATTGCTGATAGTACAATAGTAAATTCAGCATCAGTTTCAGTCACTGCAGACCAAATAGAAGTTTTAAAATTCTTAGCTGTAAATATGGGGCTTACAACAAGCGGAGCAAGCTCTGCTATGGCTAATGCTATTGTAAATGTTATGAACAGTGATATTTATTCATACATTACAGGCGGTTCAATTAATTCAGGCGGAACTGTAACAAATATTGCAAACTACAAAAATGATGTTCAGGGAATAACAGCGGTTGCAGGACTTGCTCTTGGAAATGGCAACACTTTGGGCGGAAACATAATTAGTAATATTTACACAAATGATACACAATCAAAAATTAATTCTACGGTAACAGCCGGCGGAAAAGTTAGTGCAAAAGCACAATCTTATGAAAATATTAATTTAATACCGGTTGCGACAGCTATTTCAACAGGAAAATTTGCATCAGCAGCCAACATTGGAGCAAATGTAATCGTTAACAATACACTGGCAGAAGTCAGCGGAAATATTACATCAAACGGACTTGATGTGACAGCATATGATAATACTGATATGGTAACAAGAGGCGGAACTCTTGCGGGAAGCGGTAAAGCTGCGGTTGGCGGATCTATAAATGTAGATGTCCTAAATAAAACAGTAAGTGCTAAAATATCCGATAATACTATTGTAAATTCCGAAAATGGAAAGGTTACTGTCAGTGCAACTGCACAGAACGCTTCCGGCGGTAAAAAAGATGAAAATGGTAAATATATTGAAACTGATATAGCTGATATTGCAAAAATATTAGAAGGCAGTGATTACAGTTCACTGGAAGACTGGCAGATGAGCTACGACCTTGCAGGCGGAGGTTCTGCAGGTGTAAGCGGATCTATAATTACAAAAGTTGTAAATAATAATATTACAGCCTCTATAGGCAATAATGCCGAAATAACAGCAAATGCAGTTGATGTAACAGCAGAAGATTATGTTCTTATTAATGCTATAGTAGGTAATCTGACAGCAGGCGGCAAAGCTGCGGTTGGGGGCTCTGCTTTTGTAAATGTAGTTACAGGCACAACAACAGCTTCAATAGGTGACAATGCCGTCATTAAATCATCAGGAGATGTAAATGTAAAAGCTGAAAATAAAGAAGTTCTTAGAACTATTATGGTAATAGGCAGCGGAGCAGGTAATGTTGCCGTAAATGGTTCTGCTAATGTTAATACTGTTGTTAACACAACTTCAGCATCTATTGGTGACAATGTAAAAATCAGCGGTCTGGATGAAAATTCAAAAGCCGGAAAAGTAACAGTTAAAGCATCAGAAACAGTAGATGCACAATCAGATAATCTTGCAGCTTCAGGAGCAGGTACAGCTTCTGTCGGCGGAGTTGCATTTGTAAACACATTTAAGAATAAAGTTAGTGCAACAGTTGGAAAAGAAAATTCAGCAAATAAAACAAATATAAAAGCAAGCAGTCTTGAGGTTAATGCGCGTTCAGAAGAGTCTGTAGGAGCAATTACCGCACTGGTTTCAGGAGCAGGAACAGCAGGAGTTTCCGGTCTTGGAATTGTTAATGTAATCAATTCGCAGGTAACTGCATATGTAGATAGTGCAGTACTTGATATTACAGGAGATGTGGATGTTAACGCCTCACAGGATTACAATAAAACAAAATACGGGGACAAAGCAGGGCTTTATGAAACATTATTAGGTCTGGATCCGGGAGCGTCTGACTCAATTGATATTTCAGGTTATACACCTATAATATCAGCAATAAATGTCACAGGAAGCGGCACTGCTTCAGTAAGCGGTTCTGCTGTTGTAAATACAATAATTAATGATGTAAATGCAGGTATAAGAAATTCTGAAATAGAAAATTCTAGTAATGTAAATATTCTAGCATCATCAGACACTGTAACTTATGATGCAGTAGGAAATGCTGCGGTATCAGGAACAGCTTCCGTATCAGGAACAACCGTTGTTAACGTTGTAAGAGGTGATACTAATGCAATTCTTGATGGAACTACAGTTAAAAAAGGTTCTGTTTCAGTAAAAGCAAATGATACAAACACATTGAACAGTATTCTGGGCGGAATTACAGCATCAGGAGTTGCAGCTGTTTCAGGTTACGTAAATGAAAATAACGTAGTTAATACAACCAGTGCAAAAATTACAAACTCAACTATAGGCAGTGAAGATCAAAGAGCTGATGCTGTTGAAGTTAAGGCTTCCAGCACAAACAATATTGCTGCAATGAGTGCATCTGTAGGGGTTGCAGGTTCCGGCGCTAATGTTCAGGGACTTGGTGTATTAAATCAGAACACAGCATTAACAGAGGCTAAAATTGAAAATTCAAGCATTACAGCATCTTCTCTGGATGTTGAAGCAAAAAATACATTTAATGTTTTTGATTTAATTGCAGCCGCCGGAGTTGCGGGTCAAGGTGCACAGATTGGCGGAAACGTAATATCAAATGTTGTAAATAATGACTTAACAGCAGCCATTACAGGCTCTAAGGATAACATTATTGATATATCAGGTACATCTAATGTCAATGCAGAATCAAACATAACTATGGGTAATGCTCTGGCTTCTGCCGGCATATCAGGTGTTGGTGCAGCTATAGGTCTGGCAGTTATCGCAAATGTTATGGATAATGATATACTTTCTTACATTGACGGGGTAACAATAAACGGCGGCAGCTGGAAAGTAAGTGCAAAACAAACCGATACTATGAAAGGCGGACTTGTAGGAGCAAACTTTGGCGGACTGGCTGTTGGAGTAAATGCCAACGGAGTTACAAATGTAATTCAGGACAGAACAAAGGCATATATTTCTAATGCTATTATTAATGATGTAACTTCATTGGATGTTAATGCAAAATCTGATCAGACACTTGACTTTAATGCGCTGTCTGTTGCTATTTCAGGACTTGCAGGGGTAAATGTGTCTGCACTTGTAAATACTGTAAAAAATGAACTCTATGCAGGAATTACAGATTCAACTGTATCAAGTAACGGGGCAGTTAACGTAACAACAGATCAGGACACAACTGTTAAGGCAGTATATGCAAATGTTTCCGGCGGAGCTTTCGCAGCCGGGACAGGCTCTATTGTAAATGTATTAACCAACAAAAATACAGCAGAAATTAAAAATACAGAAATTACAAAAAGTTCATCAATAAAAGTTGATGCTCAAAATAAAACAAATGTAACTTCTGATAATTATACAGCAGCTGCCGGCGGATTTGCCGGAGGGCTTTCAGTTAACGTAAATGAAATTGAGAATGAAGTAAAAGCTCAAATAAATAACAGCGGGAAAACTATTTCAACAAGCGGAGCATTAAAAGTTAATGCTTCTGAAGATTTTGATTTAACCGCAAAAGCTGGTGTTGCAGCAGGCGGCGGAGTTTCTGCGGCTGGTTCATCAAATGTTAATATTATAAATAACGCAGTATTAGCAGAAATAAATTCTGATAGTGCTGTAAATGTAGGTTCATTAGATGTAGATGCCAGCTCAGATTTAAACATTAATGTATTAACTGCGTCTGCATCTGCCGGAGTTGCTGGTATGGCAGGTTCTGTATCGGTTACATCAATCGGCTCAAAATTTGAGGACAGCGATACAAATGATTATCTTGTTATAGATGGTACAAATTCAATAACAGAAACCCAGAACACAGCAAATTCAACTGTTCAGGGTAATGATTCCGTTCTTAACAACCTTGAGATTGTAGGTAAAGACGGCAACAAAGTAAATGCAAATTATAATTCCGGCTCGGTTGAAATTGCCGGCACTTCATCAAAAGGCGGCACAACAGCTTCTGTAAATGCTAATATAACATCAAACGGTTCAGTTGATGTAAACGCATCAAATTCACTGGAATTTAATAAAACAAATGCAGGAGCAGCAATAGGCGCCGGTGCACTTGCAGCTAATGTACTTGTAACAGATATGAACTACAATACAAGTGCAACCATTGGCGGAACAGTAAATGCCGGAACTAATAAAGTATCCGTAAACGCTCAAAACTCCATCAATGCTTCTACTAATGCAGACCAGGCAACTTTAGGCGGAGTAACTCTGGGAGGAAACGTTGCATACTTTAAGAATAATGCAAAAACAACAGCGAAAATTGACGGAGCATCCGTTAAAGCTGGAAATATTGATGTAATTGCTGCATCCAAAGATGATATTTCAACCAAAGCATTCGGTGCAGGCATATCAGGTGCCAGCGTTAATGCAGTAGTATCAAGCAGTAAAACATCTAATAAAACTGAAGCCTTAGTTTCAGGCAACGTAGATATTGATGCTGATAATATGAATGTAAAAGCAGAAAATTCAAGTAATTTGGCATCTGAAATGCAGGCTTACCAGGCAAGCGGAATTTCAGTAGGTGTTCTTATAAATTCAGCAGTATCAAATGCTATAACAAATGCAATAATTAATGCCTCAGGCGACATAGCATTAAATAATAATTTAAACGTAATAGCAGCAACAAATGGCATTAACACAACATCAACAATGTATCTTGGCTCATTAACAGCTATAGGTATCGGTGTTAACGAACAAAAATCAGAAACTTCTGCCAGCTTTGAAGCGTCTATAAATGGTTCAGATTTGACAATTTCCAAAGCCGGTGACATACAGGTTCTGTCCGGAGTTAACGCGGATAACAACACTTTAGCCGGAGCGGTAACAGCAACCGTTTTTTCTAAAGCAGCCCAAGCCGGATTTGTCACTGTATCTGATACAACACAAACTGCGACAGTAAATGCAAATTCAACAGTAAATGTTAATGCTAAAAATATTAAAGCAAATAATCTAAAACTTGCGTCTAATTTAAATAAAACCGCAACAACCGGTTCGACAAGCAGTACAATAGGTGCGGTGAATGTAAGTACGCTTAATTTAAATTCAAATGTAGGCGGCAAATCATCAATCAATCTCGCAGGAAACAGCGAAATTGCAAATGCAATTGATATTGATATGAATGACACATCTACAGCCCATAATGAAATTGTAGATGCAAAATTGTCAATAGCAGAAGCATCTGAAAATGAATCTAACGCAAAAATTAATTCAAATACAGAAGTAAATATCAGCGGAAATATTTCTGCCGGCAGTGTTGATGTGGATTCAACAGCATCCCGTAACGCTTATTCGACAATGAATACAAAAAGCGGCGGACTTGTTACACTGGGTAAATACGACATACTAACAGAAACCAAAGGTTCATCTTTAGTTAATATAACAGCTAACACTGAAGTAAAAAATAATTTTGATGTACTATCTACTGCCATAAACCAGACTGAAACTTACTTAAGTGAAAAATCAGCAGCTCTTGCCGCTATTGCAAAAGGTAAGGCAGAAAACAATATAGATACCTCAAATAAAATATATTTGAATAATGCAAATATAACTTCAGATAATGGCACCGTAAGCCTAAATGTTGACAGCAGCAATAAAATTGCAATGGAAAAAACTTCAAAATCAGCCGGCTTCACAACTATTAACGGAGGAACACTAGAAAACAACATAAAATATAATACAAATGACCAAGCTATTGAAATTAATAATTCTTCAGTTAATGCAAATAACATAAATATAAAATCAGATGTAGATTTCGGATCTTTAGGACTTATACGTTATGACGACGGAGCATCAGGATTTTCAACTGACGCCGGTGCAACTATAAGTAATGAAGTAACCCAAAATAATAAAATAAAAATTAATAATTCTAAATTAGAAGCTAAAAACCAGCTTGATATTAAGCAAAATACAAACAGTGAATTTCATCAGTTTGTACAAACAGACCACTCTGGTTTTGTAAACAAAAACAGAGCGACTTCATATCTCACTGTGAATAACAATAATTCACTCGATATACTTGGAACAGACAGCTTATTATCAGGTAATTTCGTAAATATATCACAGGATTCCTCCAACAATTTGAGCTCTGAAACTGATACAGAAGCCCATCACTTTGGCGGAAGAGATCCTATTTCAAAATCTTATCTGGATGTAACTATTAATAATGCTATTAATCTGGAAGGACAGATTAAAGGCGGAGAGGCTGTTCAGATTGATTTTATGAAAAACTCAAACAATATACTTGTGCAAAAAGCAGACTTATACATTGAAGCCTCTGTTGCAACAGGGGATGCGGACGGACATCTGAATTACACGACAAATAATTCGCTTAACATAAAATCCGGAGCAAAAGTATCTTCAGGAAAAGATGTAATAGTTAATTATTCTAACGGAAACAATAACCTGACATCACAAATTAACTCTAAAAAAGTCAGCCGCTTATTATTTGGTATACCTATAACAAAAACAAGCAGCAGTTCTAATATTAACCAGTCAATACATAACTCTCTGGTATTAGACGGAGAAGTAACTGCCGGCGAAAATTATAACAAATATATGCTTATTGATGAAAACGGAAACATTGATGAGGCAAAACTTGAAGGCTTTATAAAAGATAAAGACTATCATATTGTTGAAGGCGGAACCATTGATGGTGCAGAATTAACAGAAGATGCAAAATCTGAAATCCAAAATCAGATTGATTATATTAAAAACCAGAAAGAAGAATTAGAAAAGGCTGAAGCGTCAAATGAAGAACAGCTTGCATTATATGAAAAACAGCTTGAACAACTTCAGGGAATCTTAGATGATATAAACGCTTCAGATACAATATCTTCTGCAGAAGTTGCACAGCAGTCTAAAAACAATATACAAAATGCTGTTGTAGGTGAGGATGACAACCAAATTTCACAAGAAAAATTTGATGAAATATACGGTAAATTATCTGACGGCGACCTCTCGGATGAAGAAATACAAAATTATTTACAAAATGAATCCGGTTTAACAGAGGAACAGCTCACAACATTAAATAATGCAATTGATGCTGAAAATGCCAAAATAACTACAACTACTATCGGTAATGTTGAAACATCTGTTTATGACGGACAACTGGTATTTGATTCAGAAGAACAAGCGTTTGTTGATCAGATTAAGTCAACAATCGACAGCATAGACAGTTCATATCAGGATCTTAAAACTATAAATGAAGGTATTTCTAAAAATGTTTCTGATTTAGGAGATACAATATCTTCATTGCAGGATCAATATGAATATCTTTCACAAAATCCGCTGCCAAGCGTAACAACAGACAAATCTGCAATACAATTTGAAGAAATCGCAGCACACCCGTCAAAAATTGAACTAAACGGTATTCTTAGAGAAAACATCACAGGAAGCGGACAATTCAAGATTTTTGGTTCAAGTGTCTTTATTGAAAATTATTCTGATTATGATTTAATCTTCAATAATATTACACTTAATTACGGCAATACCGGTCTTATTATAAATGGTCAAAATTATGATAGCCTTGCCAATACAGGGGAAAAGGTTAATGATAACGTAAGCCTTGTAAAAGAATACGGTAACAGCAAAGTAAAAGATTCAATTACAATTAATAATTACTATGACTCGACAAATCCACTGCTTTCAAATGCAATTAATTCAAATATTATATTTAACGGAATAATCACTAACGGCACCGGGGCATTAAATGTCTTAAATGAAAGCGGCGACATCACATTTAAAAACTTAATAAATACCCAGTCAAAGGATATTGTTGCATCTCAGGGTAATATAATTTATGATGCTGAAGCTACAGAATTAAATCTGAAAAATGGTGACAGAATGCTTGCCGGTAAAGATATAACAGTGAATGCGAAAAAAATTGTTAATAACGGTAAAGTACAGGCTGGATACGGCGATAGAAATATTACAATAACAGATGAAATGCTTACACATTTCGTCAAAGATTCTGCCGGAAATGACACAGAGGTAATCGACCTTCAGGGTACAGACGTTTCAGATTATCTGGGCGAAAACAATAATATCAAAATACTTTATACTGATATAAATGGTGACGGTAAAAAAGAAATCGTAGTATTCAATACTTCAACAGAAGGCGGAAACGTAACATTTAACGGTGCTGTTTCCGGTGAAGGCGAAGTAAAATATACAAACGGCTATAGTACCATAACTATTACAAATGAAACTGATGAAACTCTTGTTGTAAATAATGTATCTAATAACAGAATGGATGGACAATATACTATTAATGGTACAGTCCAGCAGGAAAGCGACAAGGTTATTAACCAGGGCAGCAATTTTGCCAATACAACAATTGTTTCCAACGGTACAGTTGATGTAAAAGGTCTTATTGAAAACTCAAAAGGCTGGAAAGAAGGCGATGAACTCGGACAGTTAAATATCACTTCACAAAACGGAGTAAATATACTTAACAGAAGAGATGAAAAAGGCTCACAAGTTGCCACAATTGATGCTGTAGGAAATACAAATATTAAAACAGAAAACAAAAAAGGTATAGTTGTGGAAGGTTTGATAAAAACCGAAGGAACAGCAAACCTTACAAATGATGCAGAAGACGGTATTACTATAGCAGACACCGGTGTTGTATCACATAAAAACGGAGAACTCAACATAACCAACAATAAAGGAGATCTAACAATCTCTGAAAAAGGACAGGTTATTGCTGAAGAAACAGGTAACATAAATGTGAAAAACACTGAAAATGCCGGCAAATTTACTATTGCAGGATTGATAAAACATTTCGGCAAAGGAAATGTAAATATAACAGCCCAAAGCAATTCCGGACTGGATATTGTTTCAACCGGAAAAGTTGCAGCGGTTGACGGCAATATTAATATTACAAATGAAAAAGATGCAATGAGAATTGCCGGTACAGTTGAAAATGAAAAAGGCACAAATGAGATTACTAACAACGGTGAAGGCGGTGCTATTATTTCCGGTACAGTAACCAATAATAACGGTGCAAATAACATTACAAATAACGGTCAGGGCGGTTTAACAGTAACTGAAACCGGACTGGTAAATAATAATAACGGAACAACAACTGTTACAAATAATACCGGTAAGTTAAAAGTTGAAGAAGGCGGAAGAATTGTTAATAACAATGGACAAACCTCAATTACTAATAATGGTGATGGAGGAATGGAAATTGCCGGTCTTGTTAACAACAAGAGCGGAGCAACAAAACTCAATAACACTAATGCAGCCTTAACTGTAACAGAAACCGGTAAAGTTCAAAATGACAACGGAGAACTTGAACTTGCTAATACAGGTAAAGATGGTATGAAAATCGAAGGCAAGGTTACAACAACAAATGCCAGCGATATAAAACTTACCAGCAATGGTGCTGATATAATAATTGGTCACGATAACACAAACAATAACGTAGAATCAGGCAAAGACGTAATTGTAAACCAAACAAACGGAGATGTTCTGAATTACGGCGGAGAAAACAGCAAAGACAAAACAATGATTGCTGCAAAATCCAACCTTATCATGAATGTTATTGACGGTAATATCGGCAGAACAGATAACGAAAACCCGGGTTTCAGTGTAAATGCTTCAACAAGAGATTACACAGATACACTGAACATCAATATTGGCGGAACAATAACAGCCAATGCGATTAATAGTGAAGCAAATCCGGATGGAGTAAGATTGATCAACCTAAGAAGCAAAGATTCTGATATGAAGGTTAACCATATCAAAGCTGACGGTAATGTAATACTTACAGCAGCAGACTGGAAACAGCCTGACCAAAATCCTACACCGGATGATGAGGAATACTTCAGAGGTTATTCAATAATTAATGCAGCAACAGACGGCGGGGCTAATATTGAAGGACAAAATATATCAGTTATTTCAAGCAATGAAATCGGTTCAAGCGATAAAGCTCTTACTTATAACCAGAGAACAGATGTAAATCCGGATTCCTGGGTAAGCTTTGAAGCAGAAAACGACATTAAACTTGAAAACGTAAAATCTAATAATCCTACTAATGTATGGCAGTTGATTTCTAAACGAGGTTCAATTGACTTTACACTGGGATCTTCAGGAAAAATTAATGAAATAACATCAAGCAACCACCTGCATATATTGAGTAAAGCAAAAGATTTAACAATATATAATTTGGGTAAAACATCAAGCTTTGAGGATCCGATGGATGATCTGTTATATCCTCACGATTTAATTTCGCTGGGTGGTAAAGACGGTTTGGGAGTAGTACCTCAAACAGTTGCCATAGAAGTTCTTGATATTGACGGCGGTGCTAATGCAAATTCAACATTAAGAATATATAACGCTTATGTACGCGGGGCAAATAACGGTCAAGGTGCATATGAACAATATCTGGATCAAACATTCCAGTCAGCAGACGTTTCTTTAATGGCTGATAACATATATGCTAATGCTTATGATGCAGCAAGTTCAGATGTTGAAACCGTTCATCATCCTGATGGATTTGACGCGAAGAAAGACACTGTCTATGAGCTTGACGGTGAAACACATTATGCAACAGGCTTCAATACAGTAGGTGAAGGTGCTAAATTATCATTTGACATCTCGGGAGTATCAAAAGACTATGTTGCAGAAGTAAACGGCGGAGATAGCTCAACAAGAACATACTTGGAAACACCTAAATATGAAACAATTGAAATATTTAATAACAAATATCAGATACCTGATGGAACAGCATACAGAGCCAAAGATGTCACCTTATCTGTAAATTCAGGTCCGGGCTCTGCTGATACCGGAAACAACCGCGGTATGAATATTAACAAAATCTATGCAAATGATGCGTACATTGATACCAAAGATCTTAATTTAACTGTAAGAGATGCTATTATCAACAATTACGCTGAATTTAGAAACGGAAACCGCGGCGGAGAAGGTAATTACGGCGGAGATTATGATTACAGATGGACGACTATTGTTGACAATGACTACAGAAGACTGATTGATTCAACATTACAGTTGTACACACAAAAAACCGGCTCCTTCGGTTTGGATATGGGTAACCTTGTTATACTGAAATCTCAGGCTCCGGCTGTTAATTACAATCCTTATGAAGTAGCTAACTTGTTCAGAAATGAAAACAGCTTCTACAGATTAACATATAAAGATAGTAAAATTCAGTATAATACAACAACGCCTGACTTTAAGGATATAGACAAAGCTACATATAAAGCTACAAAACGTGTATCTATGAGATTCCCGACAAAAGGTCAGGATATACAATCTGATGTTCCAATCTATGATATTTCTAAAACCGGTGCATTAATCGACAATAAGAAAAAGCTTAAAGTCGGTGACAAAGAACATGTAAAACTGGTTTATGAAGATATAATCATAGATGTAGATGTTGAGGTTGTTCGTTTGACTAATGACGGGCTTGCCGGTGTTAAATTCATCAACCTTAGTAAAGCTACTGCAAACAAAATTCTATATTTGAATTTACGCAGAGCAAATTCGATGAAAACTAACTACACAAGCCAGCTGCAATAAATACAAAGAGAACCGCTTTAATAGCGGTTCTCTTTTTTAAAATGTAATATCAGCAAGTTCAAACCTTATAACTTTACGCAAATCGTCAAGACTAACTTCAACCTGATAACCTATTTTACCTGCACTGAAAATAATAGTACTAAAATTCAAAGCAGAACTATCTATGGTAGTCGTGAAAAACTTTTTCATTCCAATAGGAGAACAACCTCCATGAACATAGCCGGTTATGGGCAAAAGTTCTTTTGATTTAATCATTTCAACCGATTTTTCGCCAACTGCGTGGGCTGCTTTTTTCAAATCGAGTTCTCTTTCAACAGGTAGCATAAAAACATAATACTTTTTTGATTTTGCAACAGTAACTAAAGTTTTAAATACCTGTAAAGGATTTTGCCTGAGAACTGCTGCAACATCAACACCGCTTACAGCATCAGTATCAGCATAAGTGTAATGTTTATATGAAATCTTATGCTTATCAAGCATTCTCATCACATTAGTTTTATATTCCATAAGAACTCCTTATCTTACCTGCCGTTTAATCCATTCCATAATAACATTTACAAGATACTCCTGCTGTTCAGAAGTGAGCTGCACACCCTTTGGAAACTTATGCCACTTGTTGATGCAGCCGCGGCAGCAGCAGGCTGTTGCATGTTGTGCAGTAAATACAGGATGTCCTTTAGTCGGGGTTTGCTTACCGTCATTTGGAATTTCAGCAGGTGCTATGCGTTTTGCAATAAAATCCCTTGCATGCAGCTTTATTGTTTCAAATCCCTTTTTATCAAGGTAAAGCCTGTCTTTTTCTTTCAGCTTAAAACGGCTTCTAAATTCAGATTTAGACAGACGTTCAAAAAGTTCATCAAACATTTGCACACACTTTCTTATTCAGCCAATCAAGGCAGACGGTCATAAATTTTTCTTTGTCATCAATAAACAAATCTTCTGCATGTCTGCCGCCTTCAAACAACTGGAACTTTTTATCACAAACAGCATTATCAAATAAGGATTTAGTATGCCAGGCAAAAACAGTAGGATCTTTTTCTCCGGCAGCAAAAAGGACAGGGCAGGTAATTTTGCCTGCAAGTTCTAAAGGTTTTAACTTTTTTCGCAAAAATAATTCCGGTCTGATTGAAAGCCATCGTTTTGGTTCAAACTTTTTAAATAAAGTTGGTATCCAGGCATCAGGATGCCACATATGATTTTCAATCTTATAAAAGTCAGCAGGAGCAGAAACTGCAATAACTTTATCAACATTCTGTTCAACAGCGGAATGGATTATGACAAGACCTCCCCCAAGAGAAAATCCCAAAAGATACACTTTTTTATATTTATCTCTGGCAAACTTAACAACAGCCTTCAAATCCAGAGTTTCTTTACTCATAAAAGTATATAACCCTGAACTTTTACCATGCCCGCGAAAATCCATTACCATAACATCCATATAATTAGAAAATTCTAAGGCCATATTCATAAAGGCTTTGCTGTCTTTTGTCATAAACCAGCCCGGACATATTACCAGAACCTCATCAAAATTATTGGAAAAATGGTTAACAGCAATTTTAATATTATCTTCTGTTTTGATAATAAGTTCTTTCATACACAAGTCACATCCAATCTATAATTGTTTTTTCCTCGCCAAAATCCAAACCCATAGTTTCGACACCTACTTTTGTAATAAGGAACTTTAAACTTACGTTAAAAGCAAGAGGTTCCTGTTCATAACCGGTCTTTTTATACATATCAACAGAGATAGCTTTTCTTTCCATATCATAAACCTGATTGTAATTAAGCCCGTCATAAACGCAGAAGGGAACTTTTATATTGTTATCCTCATCATAATACGGAAGCCCGAAAGTTCTGCAAATAAGCGGTCTGTAATTATATACCGTACATCTGTCATTTATCAGAAACGGGCATTCATAATTAAAGACGGAACCTTTATAATTTTGTTTCTCCTCATTTATTTTCAAAACCTTGGCAACAATTTGCTTTTGCGTCTGCAAGTCAAGTGCAGCATATCCTAACTTAAGGAATGCAAATTCCAATTCAGAACAGGGATACTCTCCCTTACGGCAGCACCTGGAACAGCCTTCCTTACAGAATATATACGGAGTTTGCGATGCAAAATACTGATTTAATTTTTTAGTAATAAGATGTAAATATGTACAGTAATCTTCCAGCTGATTTTCTTTCATTTTTACCCCTTTTCAAAAATAATAATAACATATCATAAGCTGATTGAAAAACTTTTTTCATTCGATAAAATAAAAAAGAAAAAGGAGTTTTAATGGAATACATACTTGTGCTTTGTACAATTGACGATTTAACTAAGGCAAAAGAAATATCACGTATTATAGTTGAAGATAAACTTGCTGCATGTGTTAATATAATACCCAAAATTTCTTCAATATACTTCTGGAATGAGGAAGTTACAGAAGATGAGGAGTATTTAATGCTTATAAAAACAAGAAAGAACCTGTTTGAAGAATTAAAATTTAAAATACTGAAACTGCATCCGTATGATACACCTGAAGTAATCTCTGTTAAAATTGATGAAGGTTCAAAAAATTATCTGGACTGGATTGGTGCTTCAACAAGAGAGGTTTTGTAAACTTTTCAGGGTGTAAAGATTTTTGAACATTTTTTAACATTTAAGACAAATTTTGTTATGTTTATGGTTTATTGTAGTAAAATTATAAAAAAGTTACGCAATAAATAAGGAATTATAAATTGCAAAATACTATTACAGACAGCTTAAAAACTCATCAAAAAGCTCCGTTTCAGCCAAAAAGAAACAGTAATCTTATCTTTCTTCAATCAATTGAAAAAAGACTTAATAAAATTTTTGCAGATGAAATGAATTCATCTGATTCTATATTTAAATTTGTATCAAGCAGTGCCATTCATAAGATGGCATTGTTTTTATCCGGCTATAAAGGAAGAGCCTGCGCAATAGGCATTGCAGGTGAAACTGCCAGCGGTAAGTCGACTATTACACTTGATATTATTAATACAATAGAGGTTTTTGCAGAAGAATACTGTGTTGAAAATGCAATAACAAGAATTAATACTGATGATTACTACTATGACAGATCTGATATGGTTAAAGCAGCCGGAAGTTTTGCAGAATTTGCAAAGCATTATGACCTTGATGTTCCTGAAGCTTTGGAATTAGAATTGATGAAACAACATATCAAATCACTTTTGCAGGGAGAAATTGTTTACCTTCCCAAATATGATATGTCAGGTACTGCGATTAGAAAAGATAATGTTACAAAAGCTGTTCCTTCCAAAATCATTATTTCAGAAGGATTATTTACTTTAACCGAGAAAGTTGCAGATGCGTTTGATTTTAAAGTATATGTGGATGTTTCGCGGGAAGCGCAGAAAGAAAGGTTCTACAGGAGAGCTGCGGAAAGAAGTCTTGGGTCTTCAGTAGATGAAGTTTACACTAACGCATCAAACAAAGCTAAAACCCATATTCACCCGACAATATCAAGAGCTGATATTATTCTTTCCGGAGAAGCTGACAGGGAAGCTTATAAGAAATTTATTAAAAAAGTCCTTTCTCTTGTGAAAGAATTACATTTCAATAATATATTGCTGTATTCATAAATCAGCGTAAATCGCAAAACATTTTCTCTTCATTCCAGCTCCAGCCGTATTTAATACAGGTTTGTGCATTTATAATAATTTTGCCGTATTCAGTATTAACCTCAAGATTTTCTGCACAAATACCATTATCAATGCAGGTATCGAGGTCCATATTATATTTCACATCAGGCAGATAATCTATCATAAACATATATATGACAATTATAAAGATAAAAATTACGGTATTGTGTAATTTTAAGTCTAAAAACATATAGAAAAAGGCTGTTAGTGCAGCAAATCCTGAATACAAAATAAAAATTTGCACCTGCAGGCTGCTCTTGGGCATACTAGCTGCAAGTATACCGCCTAATGCAGCAAGAATTATTATAATAAGTAAAAATATTTTTAATAATTTTAATAAAAATTTAAAAAAGGTGTTCATACCAATTATTATAAAATATTTTCACTCAAATTTATTAATAATATTTCCGACATTTTCAACATTTATACCACAACTGCCTTCATTACGGCTCTGTTCAATACCGTAAAAATCAGCCTGTAAGTCTTCTATAGAGTCTTTAATTGCTTCTATAAATGTAAGTTTTTTAGATTTAGTCTTTGTATAAATATCAACTATTTCCTTACCTATGCTTGCAAGATAGGCTACAGCTTCGCCGCTCAGTCCTCTGCGTGAGGCTTCACAGTTAGCTTTTGCGTGATAATATTTATCAAAACCTTTCCAGGCAATCATTTCAGACTTATTACGCTGAAAATCATGAAAGGCTTCTTCCGCTATATTAATTTCGTCGAGTATCTGGTAGCCGATAGATGCAGCCGGCATATTTGCACATATTACAAGAAGCTCATTTACGGTATTTTTTATATCTTCTAAGTCTGGTATAACAGTTTCAACATTACTAGATATATTATCAATTCGTTCATATAATGAATGACAGTTACAAGGTTCATTTGCATCATCCTTAATCATTTCTACGGTGCACTTACAGTTTGGATGAGGTTTTTGCGGAATATCTTCCTTAAGAACGTATTCAGTTCCATCCAGAGCCTTACAGGCATCACAGCAGCCATCTGAGGAATGCCATACATACTTTGCGTTGCTCACAGCACCTTCAAGCAGCACAGGATCTGATGAAAGATTACTGCTGTAATTCAGAATATTATCTGCTGAATTTAAAATTCTTCCCTTTTCAGGATTACTATTTTTGGCTAATCCGGCTTTTTTTAATGTTTCATATCTGTATACAGAATTTTCAACATCCGAAATATTCTTTATTAGTTCTTGGGATATAATGTTCTTGCCACGTGAAATACTGTCATATTTATCTATAAGATATTCTTTCAGTTTTGAAAGTTTTTGAACTGCCTGATTTGACAGATTACCGTTAACAGCCTTTAACTTCAAAAGTTTTGCGGCTTTTTCTGCTTCTTTAAAAATATTGATTTGTGACATCAAAACTCCTTTTTATATTTATATCTAAACATTCACAGTTTAAACTATGACAAAAAGCGCTGCAAGACAGCGTTTTCATCTAAACATTCTCAACGGTTATAAAATAACTAATCAATTTTCCAATAGGAATTTATATATAAAAATTTTATCATTTATCGACAAGAGGGTTTAAAATGGAACAAAAAGAAATTTATATAAAAGTAACAAAAGACGGACCATATTTGGTTTACGGACTAAAAAAAATTTCAGAAAAAATTATATTAACAGATAAAAACGGAGTGTGCTGCGGTTATACAGACGGAAAAGTTTTTGAAAGTGCTTCCGAGCCGGCTGTACTTTGCAGATGCGGACAGTCCAAAAATGCACCGTTTTGTGACGGCACTCACGCAGATATTAATTTTAATGGAACTGAAACCGCAACATTTGAGCCAGCATCTAATACATCAATGACATTTGGAGGAGCAGATTTTATATTGTCAGATAACACAGAATTGTGCGCGTTTGCAAGGTTTTGCGATGCTAAAGGAACTATATGGAACTTAATACGCTCCGGAGAAAAAGAAGACGATGAAATGGCAATAAAAGAAGCAGAACTATGCCCTTCTGGACGACTTGTTATTCTTGATAAGGAAGGAAACCCTATTGAAAAAGAATATGAAAAAACAATATCACTTCTGGAAGATTCCGGATTAAAAATCAGCGGTCCGATATGGTTGAGAGGCGGGATACGTATAGAAAGCGAAGATGGAAAAAGTTACGAAATAAGAAACCGCCAGACATTATGCAGATGCGGCAAATCAGGAAACAAGCCCTTCTGTAACGGAGAACACGCAAAATCTAAATTTAAGGCTGAATATAAAAATACAGAGAATTTTTAGTTCTCTGTATTTTAAAGTTTCTACTTCTGGTTAAAGCCTATAGGTTTCCGTTTAGTACGTCCTTCGGCAAAAGCTTGTATTGCACTGTCAAAATCTTCATCTAAAATTCTAAAATTATCAAGATCTGCATCAGAGAGAGCATTTTTATCAAGTTTTTCCAAAATACCTGCACGTCTGTAGCCTTTCAGGTATGCGTCACTGATAAGACGTTTTATATCTGCGCCGGAAGCTTTAAGATCAAACATTTTTTGAGTTATAGCATCCTTTGACAAATCTTCACTTAAAGGTTTATTTCTTGAATGAATATCAAAAATCTTTCTGGTTGCATCCAAATCAGGTAACTTAAAGTGAAGATGCTTGCCAAATCTGCCGGATCTTATAATGGCAGGGTCCAGAGCATCAAAATGATTTGTTGCTGCGAGAACAAATACATCATGTTTGTTGTCCTCAATATCAGTCATTAAAGTTAAGATTTGGTTTACAACTTTATCTCCGAATTGGTCAGAACCTCCTCTGGCACGGGCAACAGCATCAAACTCATCAATAAATATAAGATACGGCTGATTGGATACAGCTTCATCAAACAAATCTCTCCAACCCTTTTCAGATTCGCCAACCCACTTTGACTCAAGTTCAAGTCCGTTTAAGTATCTGCCCTTCATTCCTGCTTCGTTTCTTAAAGCATTTGCAACGTAAGTTTTTCCGGTTCCGGGAGGTCCTGTCAGTATAAAGCCATGAGTTAAATCCATATTCTCATAAGCACGCGGCATTCTTAACGGATATAAGATGCTTTCTTTCAATTCATTTACAATTTCATCCTGTCCGGCAACATCACTAAACATTACTTTATATGCAGGCTTCTTCTCCTGGAATATTTGCATCAGAGATTTTTTATTCTGTTTTTCAATCATTTCATCGGCTTCTTTTTGAAAATCAAAGGCCTTTGCATAAATATGCCTGTGCATACTCAAATTAGTCTTTGGTTTTTGTTTTATATTTAAAATACTACCGTTATATTTTAAAGAGTCCCCGTTTATAACATAATAACTGTCATGAGCGTCTAGATAATATTCTTTACCGTCTGTAGTAAGAAATAACCTCCCCGGATTAGCGTTAATAACCTCTGTTTCATTGAGAGCATTTTTAGTAAATCCTAATGTGCCATTGAAGTTATCATCTTCAATAAAGAAGGCTCTTTTTATTACATTCTTTAGTTTTCCCAGAGATTCCATCATAGCTTTTTGGGAATCTTTTATATTTTTGCCTGTAATAATCAGGTCACCATGTTTCATAAAAGAAAAAGCATCAGCAAGCCTGTCCTCAAGCGGAATTTGCTTTGCTAGAGAAAGTGCTGATTTTTCAAGAGCTCCCTTAAATACCGGATTATTTTTGTTGAGAAGTAAACTATTATACCCCGTATCCCTTAGAACCACCGTATTATACATTAAGGGGGGGGGGGCAGATTTTTTAACATAACTTTTCTGAATATAAGCATTCTGCTGCTGACTGTTTTGGTGATACGGGTTAAACGTTTGTAACGGTAAAATTTTCATTCGGCCTCCTTTCCCTTGCCGGCAATAAAAAAGAGCCTGCATTTCTCCTTTTAATGATCTGCAGGCTCTAAAAATTAATAGTATGAACAACACTTATTATAAATTACACCTTGCAAACCTGAAACTAAACATCACTCGCAACACTAGCATCACGAATAAGCTAATCTTGTTTAACGAACTGATAAAATGTTTCTTTTGAGTTTCTAATCTTTGCAAAATATAACCCTTTACAGACTAATTAATTTTAATTGTGTATAGACTACACTATTTTTTAAAATCCGTCAATCCCCTCACAATCTTTAGAAAAACTACCTTATTAGAGAATTTACTACAGTTATAGTAAAATTTTTGCGCATAATTGGCTTATTTATTTTCTAAATTTAGAGGTTTTTAATTAATTTTGCATAAAATTGACAGAAAAAATATCTTTTTGCCAAAAACTACATCAGTAGCAATTGTTACATTTATTTACATATTGAGATAGTAAAAGGGATTAATTATAATAAAAGAACTTTTATATAAGGAGATTTTCAAATGAATGAAAAAGAAAAAATGCTTGCCGGGTATCTTTACAATCCATTTGAGGCAAAGGAGCTTGCAGAAGACAGGCTTAAAGTAAAAACCCTCTGCCATGAATATAATCAGCTTTCCCCTGCTGAAACAGATAAGAGAAAAAACCTTCTAAAAAAAATAATAGGAAAAACCGGTAAAGACTACTGGATAGAACAGCCTTTTTACTGCGATTACGGATATAATATAGAAATCGGCGAAAACTTTTATATGAATCACAATTCAGTAATTCTAGATTGTGCGAAGGTTAAATTTGGAGATAATGTATTTATAGCACCGTTTTGCGGATTTTATACAGCAGGACACGCAATAGATGTGGAAGACAGAATATCAGGTCTTGAATACGGTTTCCCTATAACAGTAGGTAACAATGTCTGGATTGGCGGGCACGTATGCGTTATGCCCGGGGTTACCATAGGGGATAATTCCATTATCGGAGCCGGCAGCGTTGTCACAAAAGATATTCCATCGAATGTTATTGCCGCAGGAAATCCTTGCAAAGTAATACGTCCGATTACTCCGGAAGATAAATTTAAATACAAAAAATATACAGAATAATTATTCACATATATGTTCAAGAGCCATCTGGAAAATAGTCTTTACATGGTTATCACTTAGTGAATAATAAACATTTTTGCCTTTCTTCTGGGCTTTAACCAGTTTAGCAACCCGTAAAACCTTAAGCTGGTGGGACACAGCAGATTTTGTCATATTTAAAAGTGAAGCTAAATCATTAACACACATTTCACTTTCCTCAAGAGCCCATAAAAGTTGTATTCTTGTACCATCGCCCATTATCTTGAAAAAATCTGATAATTCATATAACAGTGTAGTATCAGGAAGTAAAGGTTTTAATTTAGTAACAATTTCACTCATAACCTTATTATAGTTTAATAGTTGTTCAATTGTCAATATATTGTAAAGATTTTTATTATTAGACTTGACAATTGAATAATTATTCAATTATAATACTAATATACAGTTGAATAGTTATTCAATCATTTCAAACAGAAAGGAGTTATATGGCTCACTCACATCATCACAATCATAGCGGAAACTGCACTCACTGCGGACATGAACATCATCATACCGGTAACAGGAATACTCTCATCAGGGTAATCTTTGCTCTTATTATATTTATAGCAGGGTTTTTAACTCCGGAGAATTTCAGGTTTGCAGTATTTTTAACAGCTTACGCAATTTGCGGGTGGGATGTGCTGTATAGAGCTGCCAAAAACATATTTAGGGGTGAAGTATTTGATGAAAACTTCCTTATGGGAATTGCAACAATAGGGGCAATAGCACTAAAAGAATACCCGGAAGCAGTTATGGTAATGATATTATATCAAATCGGGGAAATGTTTCAGGATTATGCAGTGGATAAATCACGAAAATCAATTACTGAACTTATGGACATCAGACCGGATTACGCAAACATAGAAAAAGATGGCAGCCTGGTTAAAGTTTCCCCGGCAGATGTTCATCCAGGGAGCATTATAACAGTCAAGACAGGCGAGAAAATACCTCTTGACGGAATAGTAATTGAAGGGGAAGCTGTTCTTGATACTTCCGCTCTGACAGGCGAATCAGTTCCTCGTAAAGTATATGCCGGAAGTTCAGCAATCAGCGGCTGTATTAATCTTGACGGAGTTCTAAAAATCAGAACAGAAAAAGAATTTGGAGAATCAACCGCAGCCAAAATACTTGAACTGGTTGAAAGTGCGGCTGAAAAAAAGGCAAAAACCGAAAATTTCATAACAAAATTTGCAAGATATTACACGCCTTTCGTAGTAATTGCAGCATTGCTGCTTGCCATAATTCCACCGTTAATTATAAAAGGGGCGCTGTTTACCGATTGGCTTTCAAGAGCATTGACATTTCTGGTTATTTCCTGCCCTTGTGCGCTTGTAATATCAGTTCCTTTAGGATTTTTTGCAGGAATTGGCGGAGCTTCAAAGAAAGGGATTTTAATAAAAGGAAGTTCTTTTATAGAAACTATGTCAAGACCGGACACAGTTATTTTTGATAAAACCGGAACATTAACAAAAGGAGTCTTTAAGGTAACAGCAATAAAACCGGAAGGGCTTGAAGAAAGTGAATTACTAAAAATCTGTGCTTACGCAGAAATTTACTCAAATCATCCGGCTGCAATTTCAATAAAAGAAGCTTACGGAAAGGAAATAGACCGAACCGTTATAAAAGACGTTAAAGAAACTGCCGGAAAAGGGGTTAAGGCAATTATCGGCGATGATGAAGTACTTGCAGGAAACAGCAGATTTTTAAAAGATGCAGGAGTAGTTTTTGAGGCTCAAAACAACGCGGGTACAATCATTTATATAGCAGTTAACAGCAAATATAAAGGCTGCATAATAATTTCTGATGAAATAAAAAAAGATGCTAAACTGGCTGTAAAACAGTTAAAAAAACTGGCGAAACAAGTTGTTATGCTTACAGGCGACAATAGAGCTGCTGCCGAAGCCACAGGGAACGAGTTAGGAATTGACAGGATTTACGCACAACTTTTGCCTGCCCAAAAAGTAGAAAAACTTGAAGAAATAATCCAACATAAATCAAAAAATCATAGTGTAATCTTTGCAGGTGACGGAATAAACGATGCCCCGGTTTTAACCAGAGCTGATGCAGGTATAGCAATGGGGGCAATGGGTTCAGACGCAGCAATCGAAGCGGCAGACATTGTTATTATGGATGACAAACCGTCTAAAATAGCTGAGGCTATAAAAATTTCACAGAAAACAATGTTTATTGTAAAAGAAAATATTACTTTCGCAATCGGGATAAAAGTTTTGTTTCTAATCCTCGGGGCATTTGGGCTTGTAACAATGTGGGGCGCTGTTTTTGCAGATGTAGGTGTTGCAGTCCTTGCAATAGCAAACTCTCTGAGAGCCTTAAAAATATAATGCCCTCCTTATAAAAAACTTTACTTAATTTTTTGTAACATTCATTCATATTATAGCAATTATTTTTATGTTTAAATGTTTTATAAGGATATGGGGCAAAATTATGAGGAAATATAACATCATGAAACAAAACAGAATTAACAAAGGCAGATTGGCTGTATCGCTTTTAGCAGTATGCTTATTAGCTACACAATCCCTTCAAGCAAAAGCTACAGACATTACGGGTGTAACAGGGAACAATGGGATTTACAATATCAACCCTACAGATCAGCATAATGGTGTAGGTTTCAGACAATATGAAAACTTTAACTTATCAGAAGGCGACATCGCTAACTTAATATTTAAATATGGTGCAGAAAACGTATCAAAATTCGTAAACTTAGTTGATAACCAGGTAAACATAAACGGTATTGTTAACTCAATGAGAGATGGCAAGTTCTACAACGGACAAGCAATTTTCATTTCTCCAAAAGGATTGGTAGTTGGCGCTTCAGGTGTAATCAATGTTGGTTCACTTTCAGTTTTAACACCTACACAGAATGATTATAACAAATTCAAAGAAGCACCAACCCTCGGCTATTATAAATTAGACCAAAACAATGCCGATGTAACTATTAACGGTAAAGTTATCACAAGAGAAGGCGCTGAGCTTTCAGGTAAAAATGTAATTATCGGTGCTAATGCAGGACTTATTGCAGGTATCAAAAATAATGATGTAATTAAAACAAATTCTCAGGCTGATGTATTATTCAACAACCTGGTAAATACTTCAGTATCAAGTGCAAGCTCACTTTCTGCAAAAGACGGAAAAATTGTTATCACTTCATATTCTGATAAAGGCGGAACCCAAATTAACGGTACAATCAAAAACTTTGCAGAAAACGGCAAAGTTAATATCGGCAACAAAGGTGCTGATGGTTTAAAAATCGCAGGTACTGTTGAAAACAAAGGTGACACTTTACTCGTTAACAATAACGGAGCTTTAGAAATCAGCGGACAAATCAAAGGGGATAACAAAGTTACAGTTTCAAACTACGGTGAAAATCTTCACCTCACTACAACCGGTAAGATTGAAAACAAAGGTGACCTGTCAATCCTCAACTCAGGCTCAAAAGGTCTTACTTTAGACGGTTCAATTAATACAGACAAAAACATTGTTATCACTAACAACAAAGGTAACGCAAATATTGCAGGTACAATCGCAAGCAAAAACGGCAAAACAAACATTACAAATAAAAGCGGTTCTTTAAACATCAGCGGTACTATCAATAACGATAATACTTTAAAAGTTTGGAACACAGGTGCTAACGGAACAAATATTACAGGCACAATCGCTAACAACGGTTCTGCTGTAATCCAAAACGATAAAGGCGAATTCAGAGTTAACGGAACAATTGCAAACGCTGAAAATGCTGACATTGATGTTATAAGCAACGGTACAGGTTTAAACCTTGATACAAACTCAAATATCAAAAACAATGGTTCTATGAGAATATGGAATAAAGGTGCCAACGGTATTAAAGTTGCAGGTAATGTTGAAAATAATTCAAAAGCAGTTATCCAAAACTATAATGGTAAAATGGAAATCAGCGGCGACATCGCTAACGTTGATACATTAAACCTCATCAACAACGGCACTTCTTTAAAAATTGCTGACGGCAGTGAATTAACAAATACAGGTTACCTAGGTATCCAAAATACAGGTGATGAAGGTTTAACCTTTGACGGTGAACTTGTTAATGCTGAAGGCAACACCGTTATTACAAACACTAAAGGCAACTTCTATGTTTCAGGTAATGTTAACAACCAGAAAGGTAAAGTTAACCTTACAAACAAAGGCGATGCTTTAAAAATTACTTCTGACGCAAGAATCAGCAACGCAGACTCTCTAAAAGTTTGGAGCACAGGTGAAGGCGGAACTGATGTTAAAGGTCAAATCGTTAACAACGGCAATGCTGTAATCCAGAACGATAAAGGCGATATGACAATTGATGCCCAGATTTACAATGGCGAAAATGAATTAAGACTTACAAATAAAGGTAACGCAATGAAATTTGCTGAAACAAATACACTTGTTAACGGCGGTGAAAACTTCACTAAAGGCGGCAACGTTATCATTTATAACACCGGTAAAGGCGGAATGCAGTTTGCAGGAAAAACCCACAATGACGGTGAAGTATTAATCTCTAACCAAAACGGAAAACTTGAATTTGGTACTTATACTAAAGAAGCTCCGGAATATACAAACAATGGTAAAACTACAATTACATCTAAATATGGTCTTGAAACAAACGGAGCAGTTAAAAACAACGGAGAATTCCAAATCGTTAATACCGGTAACGGCGACATAGCTTTAAACGGCACATTTGAAAATGCTCAAACATCATCAAGCTTAACTGTTAACAACCAGAAAGGCGCAGTTGAAGTAAACGGCATCATCGCTAACAATGGTAAAGCTGCAATTACAGCAAACAATGGCTTAACAGTTACAAAAAATGGAACTATTAGCAACACAAACAGCCTTACAATGTTAAACAAAGGTGATAAGGGCTTAACAATAGCCGGCACTGTAGACAACAACGGCTCTGCAATAATTACAAACAAAGCCGGCGAATTAAAAATCAGCGGCACTGTAAATACAGAAAAACTTAATGATGATGTTGCAGCTAAAACAAGCATTACCAACCAGGGAACTAAATTAACTGTTACAGAAACAGGTGTTCTCAACAACAGTGAAACATTAAACCTCTGGAATAAAGGTTCTGAAGGTACCGAAATTGCAGGTACAGTTACAAACAAAGGCGATGCTTTAATCAAAAATGACAAAGGCTCACTTGATATGACAGGAAATGTTGAAAATGAAGGCAGCCTCAGAGTTCAAAACAACGGAACACAGTTAAACGCATCAGGCAGCATCAAAAATAACGGCACATTATCAATGTTAAATAACGGTACTGAAGGATTTGTTCTTGATGGTACAACTGAATCAACAGGTTCAACAACTATTACAAACAACAAAGGAAATCTTACAATTAAAGGAAAATACACAGGTACTGATAACAAATTAACTATCTCAAGCAAAGATGGTATTACAGTTGAAGAAACTGCTGACATTAATAATCAAGGCTCAATGTCAATGTTAAATACAGGAGCTAACGGATTGACAATCGACGGCACAATAACTAATAACGGTAATGCAATCCTTACAAATATGACCGGCGATATGACAATCAACGGAACAGTTACAAATAACAACGGTAAACTGAATGTAACCAGCAGAGGTAATGCCCTCAACGTTAACGGTAAAATTGACGGCAACGGTATCTTAAAAATCTGGAGCACCGGAGAAGGCGGTACTAACATCGCAGGTGCTATCGAAAACGAAACCGGCAATGCAGTTATCCAGAATGACAATGGTGAAATGAACATCAGCGGTACAGTAACAAACAATGCTGACAAACTCTACATCACAAACCATGGCACAGCTCTAAATGTAACTGAAACCGGAAAAATCCAAAACAAAGGCAACGTTGCAATCTGGAACACAGCAGAACAAAATATGAACATAAAAGGTTCTGTAAATTCAACAGAAGGCAGAGTAATCAAAACAAACAGCCACAAATAATAATTAGCCCTAAATAAAAAAAAGGAAGTAAATAAATATTTACTTCCTTTTTTTATGTTTAATTTATGAACTGATAATGGACTTCACTATTCTGCTTTGAGCCCGGATTTTGGGGTTGAGGTTCCGCCCCAAAGGTTTTATTCAAAGCATTGTTAAAATCAACAGAATTTAATGTATTATAATACTTACCTCCGGTTTCATCTGCAAGACAGCGGAGTTTATTAGACCCGTTTACCATAACAACATCAATAATAATATCTTTTCTGTATTTTACAAGATTTCTGACAAATTCACATGGACTGCCGCCGCAGGTTTCTCCGCCATCAGTGACAAGAACAATTTTTTTCCCAACTCCGGCATTAAGAGAAGCAAAATCTTTATAAACAGTCTGCTGAAGAGCATAAGTAAGCGGGGTTGAGCCGCCGATAACAGTACTGCTTAACCCGCTGATAATACCGTCCGTATTCATTGGTTTTGCCCGGCTTACAAGAGTTGTAGCCTTACATCCGTTAAACATTCCAAATGAATTCTGGTTTCCCTGTCCGAAAACCCTTAAGGCAACATTTGTCTGTTCAGTAATCTTTGGAAGAATACTTACAAGCATAGATTTTGCAAGATTAATCCAGACCTCCATACTGCCTGAATAATCTACAACAAGTTCAATAACATTTCCTTCTACTTTCAATGGTGCCTGAATAAGGTTTCCCTGTTTGTATACAGTCGGCATATACACATTATAGCGTGAAGCGGCATAACTACGCTGTAAGGCAGCAAAAACCAGTAAAACAATTAAAATACTTTTAACTTTAACACTCATTTTAAATCATTATATATTTTTTCCTTTACAATTGCAAATCTGCATTTACAAATACAGTCAGTATAAGTATAATATATTATAATGAACCTGAAAAAACTGCTTACAGTGTTTATATGTTTTACATTCAGCTGGAATTTTACCTTTGCGGCTGACAGCCTTCATATGTATGAAAAAAATGATACACCTCAGCAGGAAGAAGAGATTATCTACGATTTCAGTGACGAAGCACAGGAAGAGTTTGACAGAAAAAATTTAATTCTGCCGCCTCAGCAAATTAAGCCTGTACAAAAAGAGTTTACATTCCCTGAAATAACACAGACACAGCTAAATGGCGGAGTTGTATACATAGAAGCAGGAACACAATTCTATGCAATGCTAAACTCTTCAATTAGTTCTGAAAGTATTTCAAATAACGATAATGTAAGTGCACAGCTTATTTCTGACTGGATTGTAAACGGAACTGTAATTGCGCCGGAAGGGAGTATTCTCAGCGGTAATGTAGTTGACGCAAACAAGGCATCTTTTGCAATGCGAAACGGTAAAATAGGAATTAATTTTAACAGACTGATGACACCCGACGGACGAATTATACCGCTTTCAACCAATAAGGTCTATATTGTAGGCGACAGCTCAAGACCTGCCAAAATAACAAAAAGAGTGCTTGGCGGAATCTTAAGCGGAGTTGCAATAGCAGCAGTATCAATGATATTTGGAGCAGATCCGAAAAACGCGCTTATAAGAGGAGCCGCAATAGGAGGAACAGTAGGAGCAGTGTCAGCGGTAGCCTCTAAAGGTGAAGAAATTATGGTTCCTGAAGGCACAAGCCTTCAAATTATGCTATCAGAACCAATGACAGTCCAGCCGTATTAAAGGGAAGCAATTATGTATCTTATAATTACAACAAGTAAAGAAGAGAAAAAATTTACAAACAGAGATTTTATAACAATAGGCGGAAACGAACAGTTTGATTTTCCTCTTGATTTGGGCTTTGAATATATGCTTACGGTCGAATATGATGCCGTCAGCGGCAAATTTACAGTTTTGAACAATTTTAATACCGGACAAATATTATTTAAGGGGAAGCCTTTGAGCGGAAAACTCACATTTGACAAGCTCTGTAAACTTCTTATAAAAGATAGCAGTGAATTTATAAGCATAAAGCTATCCGCAGAGAAAGAACTTGAAAATACAGCACACGTACAAACTTCTCCGGTAAAGACAAAACTTGAAAATCAAAAAACAGCCATCGAAAAAGAACGGGTTGCAATAATAAAACAGATTGCATTTGCAATTAATGATATAACAAAACGCCTTTCATCAAATTTCAAATCATCAGTAATCATCAATACTGCACTTTTTATATCCTCAATTATCACTGCCTTCGGGATAACAAACTATCTTATGGGGCTTCCGGTAACAGAAAGCGGGAATTTTCTCCATATGCCGACTAATATAAAAGTTTTAGGACTATTTTCAGTTGTTGTTTATGGAATAGCTCTCACCCTGAAACAGGGAATATTTTTAATGCTTCAGAACAGAGAAACCGGTAAAATTTCTAAATTAGCATATAATTTTATGATTTTTATATCCTGTATCTTTCTTACAGCATTTTATGCAATAAATATGATTTATTATATGAACCCTCATGGCAGAATTATTTTTGCAATTTTAATTTCTCTGTTTTTTACACTTCTCACAGCAACACTTGCAGCCTCTGCCGGATATTTCAAATTCAGCGGGCATCAGCTTTCCGGAGAACTTGACAAATATGAATTCCGGGAAGATTTGGAGATTGTTCTTAATGATTACCAATTATGGATTGAAAGATTTGTAAACAGCCTGAGTGAGGCAAAAATAAACTACATAAAAGAAAAAGCGTTTATGCTTCAACTAAAAGGGGCGGGGGAAATAATCATCGGAATTTTGACAGCGCCGTTTCTTGCATACGGTGTGTCAAATACTCTTGCTATGTGTTTTCCTGAAGCTGCCGGTTGGATGCGGATTTCAAGTTTAAGATTTTCACCGGTTTTTCTTATTCTGGCAACAATGCTTATAATATTTGCATTCTTTTCTTTTGTAAATGCCTTTGTCAGTGCAAAAAAAATTGCAGGGTCAGATGTCATAAAACTTGACGGCTACAGGGATTATCTGTCACATGGCACTGATATTTTCGGACTGGAAAATACAAGAAGGATTAAAACAGAACAAATACGGTCTTTTATCATAGGTATAGCAATTATTTTTATCGAATTTTCTATGAATACTTCATACTTTATGACAGAAATAGGCGGCGACTTTAACGGGATTTTCTTAAGCCTCATTGCAGCACTGGTTCCTACAGCACTGCTTCTGGCAGAAACTTATATCCTAAGCGGAACAAAATATGAAATATATGTAACAGATTCACTTTTGTCAAAACTGGATAAATAATGAACAAAATATTATCAGTAATAATAATACTAGTATTTATAATTTCAACAATAACAGCGGCAATAATAAAGCCATCGCTGTACAAACAGGTCTTGTTTTCATCAAAGACCGTTGAAATTACACAAAACACACCGGAAATTCAAGAGAAAGAAATCCACGTTAAAGAAATAAAGCCTCTTGCCCAAAAACAAGAAACCCTTAAATTATCCGGAGAAAAGAAAGTTGAAAAGACAGAAAAAACTCTAAAAACCGTAAAAAAAGAAGAAGAAAAAACTAAAACACCAGAAAAACCAGAACTTCCAAACTCTATAAAAGAAATAATAACCAAACAGCAAACCCCTGAAATAAAAACAACGGTTGAAAAGCTTAAAGAACCTGCCCCCGAGCCTGCCAATATACAGAAGGAATATAAAAATCCGTTACAGCAACAGCAGCGAGAACTGACCGAGCAGGAAGAACTAATTATCTGGAACCGCTGGCGAAGTAATTTACAAAACAAAGTTATGAAGGATGTAAAAATTGATGCTCCTCTTGGAACACGCTTCAGATTTTCATTTACAGTTGACAGATACGGTCAGATTTCAAATCTGAAAGTCTGGTCTGAAAATCCTGAATACACATCACTTGCAATAAGCAGAATTAAACCGCTGCTTCTAAGTTATCAGGGGCAGCCTGTTTTAAACTTTCCGCAAGGAACAAAACGTATTGTTACAAACGTGACAGGAGGTTTTGTTCTTGCTACATTTGATAAGTACAGTAAGCCTTCAGATTATTCTGATGTAGAACGTGTAAAATATTTGAGGTAAAAATGTTCAGATGTACAGACTGTAATGCAGAATATAAAATAAAGCCTGATTACTGCGACTGCGGGAATAATATGTTTAATGAAATTCCGGAACAAATGCAGGCTCATTCTTATACAGCAATACCGGCAGGACAGATTATTTCAATAATAATATTTGTATTTTGTCTTATTCTGGCAGTTATACCATGGACAATTCCGGCACAAAAGTCCAAGCCGGTAAGTTCGCCGCCAAAACTTGAAAAACAGGAAGCGAATATCCCTGATATTGATAAAATATGGAATGATAAAACGGCAAAAGCGCTCCCGCCAATAACAGCTCAACAAACTGCTGCCGAGCCTAAAAAATCACCGGCATTAAGGATAGTAAAATCTACCACGCAACAGCCGGCAAAAAACAATGTAACTGCTCCTAAAAACCAATCAAAACCTGAGCCTCAGGCAAAAAAACAATCCTCACAAAAGCCCAAACAGCAACAAACAATAAACCAAAATAAAAAAGCCACAGCAACAACACTCCCGGCAAGCCCTAAACCTCAACGACCTGTTATGAGCAAAACTGAATTTGAAAACTATAAAAACGGTATACGACTTGCACTTCTATCAAAACTTGACCTTGTAAAGATTACAGGAGCAGGAGAGTGTGCTGTAAAATTCAGCCTGGCTCAAAACGGCAAACTCATTAACAGAGGCTTTCTATATCAGTCAAATAATAAGAGCCTGAATGATCAGATATATTATATGCTTATGAGGCTGCCGGTTTATAAAACACCTCCGGCAGGCTACAGCGGAGAAGTTATTAAACTAAAATTCCGTATCGACAACGGAGCATATGAAATAAGCTTTATTGACTAAGCAAATAGCCTTATAAGAGAATGTATTATTTTTCATATAATCATAAATTCTCTTTATGGAAAACAAATTTTCACTCAGAAGCTTTATCATAACAGCACTCTTAATTATTCTTTTTCTTGGTATAGTAATCCCCGGCGGCTATTACCTGTACAGATATATGTCATATACTCGCGTAATTGCAGAATTTGACGATGCAGAGCCGCTTCCTCCGAATATGAGCGTCTTTTATAAGGGATTTAACATAGGAAAGGTTACAAAAGTTCAGCCGCACGATGATTATACAAAAACAGAGGTTCATCTTTTGTTTTTTCCGGCAGATTTACAGCTTCCGAAAAATGTTTCCGCCCGTGTTAAAAACTACAGAAAAAAATTTGATTACATAGATATAGTATATCCACAGCTTCCGTCTGAAACAATGCTAAAAAACGGCGACCGCATTAAAGGAAAAACTTCTGCAAGCGTAGAAGCATTTATAAACGAACAGGCAGAAAATGGAACTCTTGATATTATTGTAGATAACGTTTCAGCATTCATTGAAACTTTAAACAACACAACCCAGAATGTTGGAGATTTATTCAAAACCCTGAATAATACAGTTAAAGAAAACCAGCGTAATATAAATCAAACAACAAGAAATCTTGAACTGACTACAAGAAACCTGAGGCTGACAACATTAAAGATTAATAAATCAGTAAAACAGGATATGACCGAAGAAAGTCTTCAGAACCTGAATGAAACTACAAAGAATATTAAAGAAATAACAAAAAGCATCGAATGTGCAACCGGTAATCTTACACAAACAATGAATCAGGTAAATTCAATCACAAACAATGTTGATGATATAACCTGCACTGTAGCAAAAACATTAAAGACCCGTATGGGCGGGATGAGGCTTTTGTTTGGCAAACCCGAAGCCTGCTGCAAGAAAAAAGCCTGTCCCTGCAAACGGTAATAATTAAACAACTCCCTGTTCAATCATTGCTTCTGCGAGTTTTGTAAACGCTGCAATATTAGCTCCGGCAACATAATTATTTCCGAGTTCATATTTTTCCGCAGCAGCCTTACAGGAATGGAAAATATTTTTCATAATATTCTCAAGTTTTTTATCAACTTCCTCAAAAGTATAATAAAATCTCATACTATTCTGGCTCATTTCAATTGCAGAAGTTGCAACACCTCCGGCATTTGCGGCTTTTGCAGGCGCAAGAAGAACGTTGTTAGCAAGGAAGTATTCTATAGCATCTTTGCTTGTCGGCATATTAGCACCTTCTCCGACAGCTATGACCCCGTTTTTCACAAGAAGCTTTGCATCTTCAAGCGTCAACTCATTTTGAGTTGCACAAGGCAGAGCAATATCAGTTTTTATAGACCAGATAGGAGAATTTTCACCTGTTCTTTCCATATACTCAGCAAACGGATTAGTATGCAGATAATCCTTAATTCTTCCGCGCTCAACTTCTTTAATCCTCTTAATAGTCGCTAAATCAATTCCGTCTTTATCATATATACATCCTGAGGAATCACTCATTGCAACAACTTTTGCACCGAACTGCTGTGCTTTTTCACAGGCATATATCGCAACATTACCGGAGCCTGATATAGTAACAGTTTTGCCAGCCATAGAATTAATGCTGTTAGCTTTCAGCATTTCTCTCATAAAGTAAATCAAGCCGTAACCCGTTGCTTCCTTGCGGGCAAGAGAGCCTCCGTAAACAACGCTCTTTCCGGTTAAAACGCCGCCTTCGTAAGCATCTTTTATCCTTTTATACTGTCCGAAAAGATACCCGATTTCACGGGCGCCAACCCCAATGTCACCGGCAGGAACATCAACATCCTGCCCTATATGCCTTTGAAGTTCTGTCATAAAACTCTGACAGAAGCGCATAACTTCATTATCAGATTTACCTTTCGGGTCAAAATCGCTTCCGCCCTTGCCGCCTCCGATAGGAAGCCCTGTAAGCGCGTTTTTAAATACCTGTTCAAACCCCAAAAACTTTATAATACTTTGATTAACGCTTGGATGAAATCTTAATCCTCCTTTATAAGGACCTATCAGACTGCTGAACTGAACTCTGTATCCGCGGTTTACTCTGATTTTTCCGTTATCATCAACCCATGGAACTCTAAATGTTATCAAACGTTCAGGTTCTACCATTCTTTCAAGAATTGCAAACTTTTCATAATCATCATTCTTTGCAACTACAGGTTCAAGAGCTGAGAGCACCTCATCAACCGCCTGAATAAACTCAGGTTCGCAAGCATTTTTTAGTTTAACATCATCCAAAACATTTTCAACATAATTACTCATATAATTTCCTTTATATTTTTTTATTTAATAATTATAACACTAATAAGGGCTTTTGTAAAATTGAAATATATGTTATAATTATTAAAAAGGTTAGAAGGTATTTTTATAAGGAGAAGTATATGTTTGAAAAATTAGAAAAATTCCAGATTACGATATTGTCTGTTGTGTTAGCAGCCGGACTTATTTGCGCAACAAAAATTGCAACAACGCAAATTTCAAAAGATGTAATTGCAGTAACAGGTTCTTCTTATAAAACAGTGACCTCAGACAGCGGAAGGCTCGAATTTGAGATTTCAGCACGCTCTGCAACAAAAGCTTCTGCTTATGAAATTGTAAATAAACAGCTCCCGCAGGTTAAACAATACCTTCTGGACAAAGGCATAAAAGAAAACGAGATTGAAATTAAAACCTCCAGCGGATACAATTCATACAAACAAACGCCTAACGGGAATACAACAAATGAAATTGCTTACTATAATCTTTCCCAGCCTTTGACAGTTTCATCAAATGATGTCCAGAAAATAAAAGAAATTTCAATAGATATTACTAATCTGATTAATAAAGGAATAGATATAAATGTATATCAGCCGGCATACTTTTACTCAAAACTGTCTGATATGAAAGTTCAAATGCTTGAAGAAGCAACCAAAGATGCCAAACAGAGAGCAGATGCTATGTTAAAAGCAACACATAACAGAACAGGAAAAATCCAGTCTGTAAGAATGGGGGTATTCCAGATTACTCCGGTAGACTCCACAAATGTTTCCGATATGGGCATAAGCGACACCTCTACAATAGAAAAGAAAATTACTTCTGTTGCAAATGTAACATTCCAAATTAAATAAAGGAGAATGATGTATGAAAAATCTCGGCACCTTAATCCTTACAATGGGTATTTTTGCAGGCACAGCTTTAGCATACCCGGAGCTTCCTCCTTCTGCTATTAATGACATTCAGGGGCTTCAGGGTATTAATCGTCATGATATGCAGCTAATGCAGCAGCAGATATTCAGACAGCAGGAAATCGACGAAACAAAAGACATTCAGGAACAGAAAGAAAAGAAAAAGAAAGAGTTGGAAAATGCAGAAATCCGCTCTGATGATCCTGCACTCAAAAGGATGCTGAACAAGCGTAAAACAACAAAAGAAGTAAATTTTGTCCAAAAAGACGGGCAAATTAAAATAGAACAATCCGAAACGCCGGCAAAATCAGTTGAAGATTAATTGCTTTCGCCGGCCCTGTAACCGCACCAGGCAAAAATTACAGGCAGAACTTTTTCTACATGAAGATGCTTAATTCCAGGGAATTTTGCAATTACAAGCGCGCCAAAAGCATCATCAATATTTGCAATAGCATCTTTCATTGTGACTTTACGATCCGGAACTTTATCTTTCGGATCATTAATTTTATTGGAGATTTCAGCGCCAAGATACATACCGCCTACCAATCCGGCTGCAGTGCCAAACATTTTATAAGTACTGTGATTTAACTTTTTGAAGCGCTCGCAAAATTTAACAGCACCGCATACAAGAGTTGCCGGAACAGCAGTGTTCATAAACTGAAATACAGCCTCATTCTTTTTTCTTTTACGGTGTAAAGGATTTTTCTCTCCGGACATACCAGCCAAAACTCCGCCGATAATTGCAGAAAGACTCACAGCCATCATTTCTTTATATCCATATTGCAGAGAGAAGAACTGTTTTATCCCTTTTAGCCTGCCGTCACGTTTTTTCAAGAAGTACAATACAGGAAGAATTGTACCAATTGCCGCGCCTGCGGCAGTTTTTACTGACGTAAATGTATCAACACTTTTAGTTCTATGATTACGGTAACTTAAGTAACCTTTTCTAACCTTTTTCTCATTTGGAAAAGAACCGAATATATTTGATTTAGTTTCATTAGATACACGTTTTACCATATTTTTTCAGGTTATTTAAATTCCCAGATTAAGTATAACCTAAAAAAAATTTTTTTTGCCATTCTAAAGTTTAAAAAATGTTACTTTCTAAACTTAACCTGAACAGGCTGTCCTTTTGCAAGTGCATAACCGTTTAGATCATCTTTAAAAGTTATTTGGACAGGAATTACAAGCGACTGTTTTTCTGTATTCATTTCAGGCTCTGTCCCGACAGCGTTAATTACTCCTGTAAACCTCTTTGCAGGATATTTTTTCATATGAATATCTACTTCCTGACCAATTTTTAATTCATCAGCATATTTAGGATTGAAATAAGCGGTTACCTTTGGTTTATTGGAATCCAAAAGAACAATAGGCTTATCTTTAACGGCAGTTTCGCCTTTATTCAAATAGCTCAGACTTACAACACCGTCTTTAGGAGCATAAACTTTTGATGTGGTAACATTAGTCTTAACAACAGATTTCTGCTTTTGAACAGTACCGGATGTTTGCAAAGCTTTTTCATAGTCATCCTGTGCTTTTGTAAGCTGATTTAACGAACGATCATACTCTTCCTGGGCAATAACACCATCTTTATACATAATGGCAAAATGTTTATAGTTTTCTTCCGCATCATTTAACTTTGCCTTAGTAGCATTAACATCAGATCCGGATTTAACCTTTGCCGGAACAACAACGTTTTCGACAACTTCAATTTCTGCAAGAACCTGTCCTCTTGTAACATTTTGTTCTGGCTTAACAAAAATATTTTTAACCTTTCCGGAATTTTCAGCATCAACAGCAATAAAATCTGGCTCAATTACAGCATCATTAGATGATACAAAAGAAGAATTATAAGCATAAATACCGGAAGCTCCGATGATTGCTGTGATTGTAAGAAGAGAAGAAATAACTATAACTTTTTTATCCATAATACCCTCAAAATTTTGCATAAAAATATTTAGCTAACAACATAATTAGCATAAATTAATAAAAAAAACAAGAAACAATCCAATCCCTATTCATATTCTTCTATTTTCACATAACAAGGAGAATTGGTTTCCATACATCCTTCGTCAATATCGACAGATGGTGGAGTAGGATAAGCTGAAGCAGGCAGTTTGAACGGAGAGCCTTCAGGAAAATCATCCTGGAAGTTAAATGACATAGCTTCTGACGAATCAATAGTATTGCCCCAGGCTCTATGCTTGGCTTCGTAATAAGAAGTTGCCTCGGAAAGGTTGTCGTCAACCTCATCTGAGCTTATAGGCGGATAAACGACTCTTGCATACATATAACGTGTATCAATTTCAGGGTATCCGACAGGAATAACCTCGGTTGAATCAGTTACAACGAATGCTACAATATCTGCCATCTGTTTTTCAGTCCAAATAGGTGTATTTGGTCTTTTCTCGGCATTTAAATCTGCAATTACAACAAAGTATTTATAAGTAGTACTCATACCGTTTGATTCAGTTTCAGTGTGTGTATATGGAGTACCGTCAGTATTTGCCGAAATATAAATACGTACGCCGTTAGATGCAATTATCTGAATTTTGTCCTCAGGATATTCTGTTGTTGTTAAACTTACAATTCTATTAATATCACAATAATTTTCATTAGAATTAATAAATTCTAAAAGAGCATTGCAAAAATCAACAGAGTTTGTCGGGAATTCTGCCCTGGTAAACATAGCATTATAAATGGCAGTATTAATTGTATGGTACATACGGTAATAAATCCATTTTACAGATTTTTCAAAAGGTTTGATGGTAACAACAGCAATAGAAGCAATTACACCAATAACAACAAAAACCATCATCAACTCTGCCAATGTTAATGCTGTTTTTTTCTTAAAAAACTTGAACATAATCCAACAACCCCCAGAGGTAATACTTTTATATTATATCATAAGAATAGTGGATGTGTCAAGATTGATAAAACCGTAGAATAAGGAGAGTTAAGTTTTATTTAAATTCAACAAAAAATAGTTACATTTCGTAAAATATGTGGTATAATAGATATACGGGATTGATTATTTTTGGCTGAACAATGGAGATTTTGAGTATGAATAATATTCTTAACAGAGTTACTAAAAACTCTAAAAATGCGTTTTCTTTAGCAGAAATGCTTTTGGTTCTTTTGATATTATCTTTTTTAATAGTTTCACTTGCTCCTATTGCATATAAGAAAATACCTAAAAAAACTGACAGACTTCCTCATGGTCGTTTTGAATGCTACTATGATGGTGAAAAACTTATGCAGTATACTGCAGACGAAATTTATGGAGAAACAACACCTAAAGAGGTTACAAAGTGTGAATTCACTCCGCCTGTAAAAGCTTCATTCTTCATTATTCAAGCAATTGGCGGTGGTGCCGGCGGTACATATATCACAGAAGACCCAAACTCTACAACACCAATATATGAATCCGGTACAATTAAATCACCAACAACAAGTAACTCTTTAAGCGGAACTTATACTCAAAGTAATTGTATAATTTCAGACACAGGCGATGCAGGTAATGGAGGAGATGCAGAAGGCTCCTGCCCTACCTGGCTGAAAGATATATGGAATACTCAACCTCCAACAGTTACCCTTAGTGCTTGCGCTGCAGGCGGCGATGGCGGCGTAGGTACTGCAAAAAAATATGAAAATGGCGACATTAATCGTTCCAGAGGCGGCGATGGCGGTGATGGAGATTGTACAGAGTTTACAACACGAGCCCCTATGGATATGACATTTGAATACAGTGGTTCAAAATCTGGCGGTAATGTTACTTTAAAATACCCTGACGGAAGCTGCTTGTTAGGCGGTGGAACTAACGGTTCAGATTCTTCTGACCCTCTTGTTAATGGTACTTCAGGCTCAACCGGAACTTCTACATGTACGCCGATAACCGGCTCAACCTCCGGCGGTTCCGGTAGAGAAGGCTGTTTTACAAATGAATCTTGTCCTCGTTATAGCGGTAGCTCTGGAAGCTTCAGCCTCCCGGATGTATCATATAAAAGACAAGGTACAAAAGCCGCTACCAGATACGGCTATATGGGTAATACAGGTGAATACCAATCAATGTTCTTCCCTGGTATCAACGAATCTCTTGACATAACTGTAGGTAAAGGCGGAACACCTGGTACAAGCATTTCAAACCCTGCAGGCGGAGATGGCGGTGATACTTTAATTAAAATTAAAAATGCTTCAAATTCCGAAGCTATAAGAGCCAAAGGCGGCAAAGGCAACAGCCTTGGCGGGAGTTATAGTTTCTGGCTCAAAGGCGGTGCTCCGACCGATCAGGGAGCTGTAGATGCAGATGCAAGATTTGCTGTTGCTTCAGGCTTCTCTACATTCATTGAGTTAGATGAAGACAGCAAAATGCCTTCCAAGATTACAGGTACTATGACCGGTATGGGCGGAGATGGAGCATATTCTATCGTTAGAAATACTGACTCAATTGAACAAATCCATATCAACGGGGTATTTGTTACCAATGAAGAATACCATTCAGTAAACAAAAGCCAGGCATACCAATGTATAGATAAACGAGGAAATGTTCTTAAAACAATAAGCGGAACTGAATCAGTATGTCCGGCACAACCGGGTAACAGCGGAGCCGTTGTTATAGTGTGGTAAGGAAAATAAATGATAAATATAGATAAAAATAATAAATTAGCATTTTCACTATTTGAAACACTGGTAGTTATGGGTATAGTTGCTATATTCGTAACTGCCTGTGCTAATGTTTTTACAAAGAAAAGAAACAGAGTAACCGAAAAAACACCTCATGGAAGATTTGAATGCTACTACTCAAACGGTTCATTAAAACAGCAGTATTTTGTTGAAAATATACCGCGGAGTTTAGAGTCGGTAAGTATATGCAAATTTAAACCTATAAAAAATGCGCCTTATTATGTTATTAACCTTGTAGGAGGAGGCGGTGCCGGTTCAGCGTCAAGCAGCGGCCATGGCGGTGGTGCTGGTGAGTACAAAAGTTTCTTTGTAACAAGTATTGAAAAAGAACTCGAAATTACTCCGGGAAGAGGAGCTGCGGTTGGGGGTTCTGCAACACAGTCAATAGTTAACTCAATAGAATCAACCGGAACGAAAACAATTGCTTCTGTAAACGGTGGAACATACGGATTTGATAAATCAACTATGAACGGCAATAACGTATCAGGCTGTAGTGTTATAAATGCAAAATATGCATGCGCAAGGCAGCCGGTTTGTAATGCTTATACAGAATATGTACAGATTTCATACTGTAAAGAAGATGATATGGGCGGCACAAATGATGACGCATATGTTACTGAACAGTTAAAGTATATTGACATTAACAGCCAAACTGTTCTTAACGGTAATATGGTTACATATGAAGAACCTGATGATAAAACTTTTAAGTTTGCACTTACAATACAATCAAATATGACAGATGGGGCTGATGTATCGCAATTTAACACCTATCTTAATGCAATTGGTGTTGAAAGCGGTATAATTACAGCTGCTCCAGGGAACGGAGGAGCAAAAGGTCAACCCGGAAACGACGGTGGAGCTGTTATAATCTGGTAATAATCTATCAATAATAGGAGTCTGGTTAATTATGATTAATAATAATAAATCCATTTTAAAAGAAGGTTTTTCACTTGTTGAAATGCTGTTGTTACTTATGATAGCATCACTTATTACAGCAGGCTCTATGTCTGTTATTACAAAAAAACACAGTCGTGTTCCTAAAAAAATAGTTCATGGTAAATATACCTGCTACAGAACAAGCGAAGGCAAACTAATGGAAGAAAGATATGTTGAAAAAGCCCGTTTGTATAAAAGAGAAGTAGCAGAATGTAAATTTGAACCGCCTGCAAAAGCTTCATATTTTTATATCCAGCTTGTTGGCGGCGGCGGTGCCGGTGGAGATGCAGGATATGACGGGAATACACGAAACAGCGTTAATGAAAGCGGTACTAAAACTGCTTACGGCTGGACTGAAAGTGAAATTAACGGAAGTCCGTTTTATATGACACTTTCTGACTGGCAAGGTTTTGTCGCAGGAGATGTGGTATATGCCTGTGCAACTTCCGGAAGCGGCGGTGATGGTTCCGGCGCAGGTGAGAGTTATCTTGGAAGTACAGGAAAGTGCAGATGCGGTTCCAATGAAACTGCCGGAATGACTGAAGCAGACTGTACAGCAATGTCAACAGAGGCAGTCAGCTGCAGCTGGTCAGCTGAAGTTCTGGATAGAACAGTTCCAGGTGGCTCGGGAGGCTCCAGTGCAACCTGTAATACAGGTTCTGTAGCGGTAGGTCTTGGTTTAAAACATGAAGCAACTAACGACAGCGGAAGCAGTGGGAGTGATTACAGTTCAAGTATTTATATTAATGATGGTCTTTCCGGTGGAGACGGCGGAAATGCATCAGCTGCAATCAGTCAAAATGGAAGTATTGTAGCTTCTTGTACAGCCTATGGCGGAACAGGAGGCAGCCCGGCAACAAGAACACCTTGTTCTGATTATTCATACTGCTATAATGCCACAGCAGGTAGTGACGGTTCAGATGGTTATTGTAACGGAAGCTGCGACAATAGCTGTTCAGCAGGAGAACACTCTCCTAGTTACTCTTGGAGTCATGAGTATGATACAAAATATATGACAGCAGGAGAAGGCGGAACTGCTGGAGAATATCTTGCAATATTTGTACGTTCATTTAAATCAAATACTGTTGATCTTAAACCAGGAAGAGGTGGTGCAGCACCCGCTTTAGGTTCAGGAGATGATGGTAATCCGGGAGAAGAAACCAGTATGTCTAACGGAGCATTATCAGTTCCCGGTGGATTAGGAGGAAAAGGTAAGCAGCCGCTTCCTGTAAAAATACTGCCTCCGGCACCAGGGTATCCATCTGAAGCTGAAGATAGTGCAAATACCCATACAGGAATTTCACCTAACCATATAGGCTCAATATCAACTTATGAAAGAGCTGCAAATGTTACCAATATGAATGATGTTCCACCTACGGAAGGTGATGGAATTGACCTGAATACTTTCGGCAGAGGCGGTAATGGCGGTACTTCGCAAGATAACTGCTGGATTAGTACACATATCCGAAAATTTGCCGGTAATACGCTGAGCTCATCATACACAGGTCCAATAAGCTGCTCTGACACAAGCTATACAAATGTTGCAGCTACTGCAGGTGCACCTGGATCTATAGTTATAATTTGGTAGAAATAAAAATAAAAAAGGACAATGGCAAATGAAAATAACATTAAAAAGATATGGTTTTACTTTGGCGGAAATGATGGTATGTCTTGCAGTTCTGTCAATAATTGCAACAATGTTAATTCCGGCAATAATGCAGGTCAAACCGGCTAAAAATAAAATTTTGTTCAAAAAAGCATATTATCTTGCAGAAAGGATCGTTACAGAACTTGTAAACGATGAAGATATGTATGCTACCAAACTCGGTAAAGAAGGATTTGATGAAATCGAACCTGCAGCTATAGATTCATCTATTTCAGGCAATACAAAATTCTGCAAACTATTTGCAACAAAAGTAAACACTGTCGATGATGTTCCGAACTGTGTTGCCAACCAAATAGCATTTATTTCAAGTGATGGTATTGAATGGATAATGCCTATAACAGACTTTACCACAGATGCAAAAATTAAAGTCGATGTAAACGGCTCCGATAAAAAACCTAACTGTATGTATAACAAAACTGATCCTGAAAAATGCTCTGATCCGGATATATTTGAAATCTTTATCAAAAAAGACGGTAAAATGTATGTCACAGATGAAAAAGCTAAAGAATATTTGAAATCTAATGATACTATCAAAAGATAATATTGTTTTAGCTTGTTGAAAAATTTTCACTTTTTAAATAATATGTCAGTATCATGAAAAAATGTTTTATGATACTGACTTTTTTATTAATAGGTTTTGTGTTTGCGGGGCATAGAAGCACTGTGCCTTCAGTTCACAGCTTTACACAGACTGTAGTAAGTATTAATAAAACTCTTGAAATTAATAATAACGATACATTTAACCTCAAAAATATAACAACAGACATATCAAATTCCGATTATTCGCTTAGAAATCATAATAAAAAGATAATTCATATTCCGGAAGTCACACCTGATTTTGTAAGTTTGGAAAGTTTTTTCTTAAACAAAAAGCCTACATTAACCTTCAACCCGGATTTTTGTTCAAATCCTTATAATTTCAGGTATGAGATTAATCCGCGTGCTCCTTAACTTCGTTTAAAATATTAAAACAACAAATGTAATAAACGAAATCGGAGAGTACTTAAAATGGATATATTAAATTTTGTTCAGGCACACAGTGTCGGAGTTTCGGCGGCAATATTGATTATCGCCTACATATTTATTGCTCTGGAAAAAATTCCAAAAGCAACAGTGGCACTTCTTGGTGCTGTAGCAACAATTCTTTTAGGGCTTTTAAGCCAGCATAAAATGGCAGGCGATGCAATCAACAGCCTGTACTTTATTAATTATATTGATTTTAATGTAATATTTTTGCTCGTTGCAATGATGATTATTGTAAGTATTGCGACAAAAAGCGGAATGTTCAACTGGATTGCTAATGAACTTTTGAAGCATACAGGCGGAAAGCCTATACTTATATTGTTTGTTTTAGGCTTATTTACCGCAGTTACATCAGCATTTCTTGATAATGTTACAACAGTTATTTTGATTATGCCTGTAACATTCTTTATTGCTAAAAAGCTCGACATCAATCCTATTCCTTTTTTAATTACAGAAGTTTTTGCATCAAATATAGGGGGAACATCAACTCTTATCGGGGATCCTCCAAACATAATTATCGGCAGTGCTGCCGGACTTTCTTTTATGGATTTTGTAAAAGAATTAACACTGATTGTTTTCATTATTTTACTTGTTGTTCTTGGCGTAATGGCATTATTTTTCCGTAAAAGCCTTGTAACTACAAAAGAAAAAATGGAACAGGTGGCTCTGCTTGATAACTCGCATACAATAACAGATAAAGCTCTTATGATTAGAAGTGTTATCATATTAGCCGGTGTAATATTAGGTTTTATAACACATGATATAACACATATTGAAACATCAGTTATGGCTATGCTTGGTGCAAGCATACTTCTGATATTTGAAAAACCTTCTGAAATATGCAAAGAAGTTGAATGGAATACAATATTCTTCTTTATCGGCTTATTTATAATTATCGGCGGACTTGAAGCTTCCGGCGGTATTGCATTAATGGCAAACTGGATTATCAAAATTACCGAGGGCTCTCAGGCTGCAACCTCACTGTTAATTCTCTGGGGCTCAGGCTTTATCTCCGGTATTATTGATAATATTCCATATACTGCAACTATGACACCTATGATTTTAGAAATTGAAAAAGTTATGGGCGCAAGCTATGCCGAACCGTTATGGTGGTGTTTGTCATTAGGTGCCTGCCTTGGCGGCAACATGACAATTATAGGTGCAGCTGCAAATGTTATAGTTTCTGAAACTGCGGCTTCCAAAAATTATCCGATTTCGTTTATGAGATTTATGAAGTACGGTATCATTGTTATGCTTATTTCTTTGATACTAAGCTCCATCTATATTTATTTACGATTTTTGAGATAAGGAGATTGCAAATATGGATAAGAAAACTAAACAGGAAACAGGGCATCCTGCCCAGTTTAATTACAATAGGAACGAAGTTTTCGGAGGTCTTTTGTTCTTTGTAATTGTTTTAATAGGAATGTATATTGCATCCAATTTTATAAAATAATAATTTTTAGCAGGTATTCAAAAATACCTGCTTTTTTTATTAAACTTTCCGGTATTGAAATATTTTTTAACTGCTTTAAAATAATAAAAAAATAAGGAGAAAATATGTTTTTAATGATATTAAAATGGCTAGGTTTAGCACTTATAATTATGTTTGTCGGCTGGGTAACCCCGGGTATTTCAATCGAAAACTTCACAACAGCATTGATAGCAGCTGTAGTAATAGCATTAATTAATGCTTTTATAAAACCTGTACTGCTGTTGCTAACACTCCCTATAAATATATTGACACTTGGAATCTTCACTCTGGTGATAAACGCACTGCTGTTTATGTTTGTAGCATACCTTGTTCCGGGAATTGAGGTAAGCGGATTTTTAAGTGCATTAGTAGGTTCACTTTTAATTTCAATTTTTTCTATCGGTCTTGCCTGGATATGATATTGCAGGCGGGAAGCGAAGCTGTGAAAGCAAAATTGCACTAATCATAAAAACGCATCCGATTGCTTCTCTGAAAATCATACTCTCACCGAGCATAACCATACCGCCAAGTACGGCAAATACAGATTCCAAACTAAGTATCAGAGAAGCAATCACCGGACTTGTGCCTTTCTGCCCGAAAATCTGAAGCGTATAGGCTACACCAGTTGCAAGAATACCGGAAAAAAGAATAGGCTCAATTCCGGCTCTGAGAGCAGAAAGCTGTGGGTGTTCAAATATAAACATTAAAGGAACAGAAAGTAAACAGGCTGTAAAAAATTGCACACACGAAAGTTTTGCAGAACTAACTTTATGTGAATAATAATTAACAACAATTATATGCAAACCAAACAGGAAGGAACTAACCAGCAGCAGAGCATCGCTTATTTCAACATGACCTGTATTTTTAAAACACAAAAGATATAATCCGATTACAGCAAGTACTATACTAATTTTAACGTTAAACCGGAGCTTCTTCTTCATAAAAACAGCAATAAGCGGAACAAAAATAACGTACAAAGAAGTAATAAACCCTGCTTTTCCTGCCGGAGCATAAACCATACAATACTGATTTATTGTAAGGGCTGAAAACAAAAGAAACCCGCACAACATACCGCCTTTAGCAAGGATTTTATGCTGAGCAGCTTTTTCCTGGGATGTTCTTGTATCATGTTTCATAGAAATCATTTTTAAAACACCTATAACCGGAAGCAGGCTTAAGCCGCCAAGAAAAGTTCTTGCAGCATTAAAGGTAAACGGACCAACAAAAGCCATACCTGATTTTTGAGCTACAAAAGAAACTCCCCAGATAAATGCAGTAGTTAAAAGTGCAAAATTAGAATATATACTCTTTATATTATTCTTTTTATTCATAGGAATATTTTATACAAAAAAGAGGGATAATTAAATCCCTCTTATGGAAGCGTTACATTTCAAACTTTTGAGAACTCATCTTTTTAAATTCATCGGCACTGACTGTATCAGGAGCCTGCGCTTTAGGTTCAAGCCCTCTTTCAATCAATTTTGCCTGTTCTCTCTTCAACTTGTCCGAAGCAATAACAAGATCGCGATCCTTTTGGGTTGCAATTACCTTAATTGTCATTTCGGTTGGAGAACCGTCTTCACCGACTTTTTCCTGAACTTTGTAACTAGGCCAGTTGTCTGGAAGTTTTTTAATTACAGTGTAATCCTTATCCAGCCCTAAACGTTTATCAATTTCGTTTTCCAGAATATTTGTAACATATTCCTTTTGTGATTTAAATCTGCAAGGATAAACTATTTCTGTACCGATAACCTCCTCCGGATCACGTCTTTCATGTTTTTTAAACAGTTCAGCCGCTGCCTGCAAATGACCTAACTCATATGCAAGAAACTCTTCCCAGACAGGTTTCAGCATATCATCAACCTCATCAGCCATGCAGTTATGATATGTACAAACTTCTGTAAATTCATGAAGAAGTAGTTTCTCATATAAAGATTCTGTAGGATCAATCAAAGATTCGTACATAGTAACATGTTCTTCTTCAACGTCTTTAATCTCAGCGTAGGTTTCCCGCAAACATTCATTTCCGTATTCCATACCATGTTCTGCATAATAATTATGAGTCTGCTGTTCTCCGGAAACAAGTGTAAGAATATTAACTTTGGTCTGTGGAGAAGCTGTTGCTTTGTCATAGTGTTCTCTAAGTCTTAAAATATTGTCATTATGGTGGTTTTGTGTAGGACGGCTTATCATAATATCTGTCTGCGCCTGTACTATATCATCCGGATCAATACCATGCTCCATATATGCCCATTGGCTGTATCTGTACAGGTGGTCGAAATCTTCAAGCAAACCAAAGTTAAATGTTTCTCTAACATAATCATCCGGTTCATTCTGTGCAAGCCAGGCAGTTAAATCAACTGCAACCTGCTCGTAACCTAAAGTCGTTTCCAAAACAGACTGATCCGCAGGGGACATCCAGTTAACAGTTGTCTGCTGCATATCCTCTATTCTTTTTGTCATAGCCAGAAACTGTTTAGTTTCCTCATCATCTGTAATTCTTGCAAAATTATGTTTAAAATTCCACGCTTCAATTTCAATACCATTCATTAAAATCTGTCTGGTGCGTGTATAACAATCAACTTCATATTTGTTAAAGTGCCTGTGGGCAATATTATGCCAGCTTCTAAGCTGCTTTTCAAGGGAAATTCCCTTTTCCTTCAACGGGTTAAAACTCATGTGATATTTCTCCTTTCCTTTTTGGGAACAATAGAATAATAATACCTGCTGTGAAAAATTTGATTACAGAACTGTTTAACCGTTAAGTCTAAAATTTCTACACAAACTAAAAGCAATTTTTCTGCTTTCTGCTTAGACCGGGCTATGAATTTTTTATTTTATCATCCCGGCTATACTGCATCTGCTAAAGGAGAAAAATATGTATACAATTAGAAAAAGCAATGAACGCGGGAGTACAAAATTATACTGGCTGGACAGCAAACATACATTTTCATTTGCTAACTATATAGATGTAAAACATATGGGGTTTGGTCCGCTCAGAGTGATTAATGATGATATTGTAGCACCGTCAGAGGGTTTTGGGCTGCACCCGCACGACAATATGGAAATAATAAGTATTGTCCTTTCCGGAGAACTTGAACACCGCGACAGTATGGGAAATACTTCGGTTATGAAAGCCGGCGATATACAAAAAATGAGTGCAGGCACAGGGATTTTCCACAGTGAATTTAATGCTTCTGACAAAGTACCTGTTCACTTTCTACAAATTTGGATTATGCCTAATGTTCAAAATATTTCACCAGGTTACGGGCAGAAAAACTTTCCGCGGGAGGCAATGCTGAACAAGTTATGCCTTATCGGATCACTGGAAGGTGAAGATAATGCGTTTAAGATTTATCAGGATGCAAACGTTTATGAAACGATAATAGAAAAAGAAAAAACTGTATCATATCAGCTAAGACCATCAAGAAAAATCTGGATACATGTAGCAACAGGCTCGGTTATTATAAAAAATACGGAACTTTTTGCAGGTGATGGTCTGGGAATAAGAGAAGAAGATGAACTAATTAATATAACAGGAATTGCAGATGAGTCCATTATTATAATATTTGATATGAAGTAATTGTTAAAAATTTCCGCCTTTGACATTTTCTGGTATACTGGAAAGACAAAGGCGGACTATGGATTTGGCAAAAGAAAATTTGAATAAAGCATTCTCTCTGCATTCTCAAGGGGATTATAAAAATGCAGAAAAGTTTTATATTAAGGTTCTTAAAGAAAATCCGCATAACAGCGAAGCTTTAAATCTGCTCGGACTTTTAAAATACCAGACAAAGAACATTAGTGATGCTGAAAAATTTATAAAACAGGCAATCAAATATGAAAAAAACATTTATTACTATGAAAATCTTGCAGGAATTTATATAAAACAGGAAGAATGGGAAAAAGCAATTTGCATTATCAAAGAAGCATTCCTGACAGATAATGGCAGTTTCACATTATGGTTTAACCTGGGTCTGGCATATAAAAGCCTCTTAAACTTTGAAGAGGCTGAAAAAGCTTACCTTAAAGCGCTCCAGCTAAAACCTCATTCAGAAAAGGCGAACTTTAACCTTGCGGCATTATATCTGTTATTAAACAATCCTCATGGAGCAATTAATTATTACAACAGAGTTTTAAAAATTAATCCTGATGACCGGGAAAGCAAATATTTCTTATCACTTGCCTATTTCAGAAAAAAAGATTACGAACATGGTTTCAAATATTTTGAGGAGCGGCTTTGCAGAGAAACGGCAATTAAAACACAGGAGGTTACCTACCCGAACTTAACACTAAAAGCCCCATTGTGGCAGGGCGAACAAATCTTTGGCAAAACAATTTATGTATATTATGAAGCAGGTTTCGGAGATGTAATTATGTTTGCACGCTACCTGCGGGAATTACAAACAAGATGCAGAAAAATTATCTTTAAACCCCAGCAGGAACTTGCTGAATGGTTTCGGGAAAACTTTCCGGATATTGAGATTATGGATACATTTAAAGATGAGAAGAGTATATCATTTGATGTTCATGCCCCAATTCTCAGCCTTCCTTACCTTTTAGGAAGGGACAACCGGAATATATTTAAACCGGTTTCAAAATATTTATCCGCCGATAAGACAAAAACTGATTATTATAAAACAACATTTTTCAACAATTCCAAAACAAAAATAGGTATTAAATGGCAGGGTAATACGTTTTATGAAACAGGCAGGGTAATCAACGTTGAAGCGTTCAACAGATTATTCGCTCTGCCTGATATACAGGTATATTCATGCCAGACATATGAAGGCTCTGAAGAATTGAAAAAGCTTCAGGATAAAAATATTATAGACATCAGCCATACATTTAAAAACTTCTCAGACACAGCTGCCGCTGTAGAAAATATGGACCTGGTTATCTGTAATGACACTTCTCTTGCACATGTTGCAGGCGCTCTTGGCAAAAAATGCGCAATTCTTTTGCCTTATCAGTATAACTGGCGCTGGCATATGGATTTAAACCATTGCGACTGGTATGACAGCGTAAAACTTTATAAAAGAGAAAGAAATGAAACCTGGCAGGAACTTATGGACAGAGTTATAAGTTCTGAATTTAAGTAACGATATATTTATGTTATTATTATTTTATGAGAAATAAAGTAGCTGTTTTATATATTGTTACCGGACGATATGTGTGTTTCTGGGATGAATTCTATCCAAGTTGTGAAAAGTATTTCTTACCTGATGCGCAGAAAAAATATTTTGTATTTACTGATGCAGAACATCTGAATTTTGAGGAAAATGATAATATTTTAAAAATTCATCAGGAAAAATTAGGCTGGCCGTATGATACAATGCTGAGATTTGATATATTTTTAAAGCAAAAAGAAGCGTTAAAAGAATATGACTACATATTTTTCTTCAATGCCAATACCAAATTCTTAAATTATGTAAGAGAAGAAATTTTGCCAAACGAAGAAAATGACTGGTTAATAACAGGTTCCCACCCTGCATTTTACAATAAACATCCTGATGAATTCACCTACGACCGAAACCCTGAATCGCAGGCATATATCCCATATGGTGCAGGAAAGCATTACGCAACCGGAGCTTTAAACGGAGGAAGTGGGGCTTCATTCCTTGAAATGTGCGAAGAACTGTCCCGTTTAACTCATATTGACATGGATAACGGTGTAGTACCTCTCTGGCACGATGAGAGTATGCTTAATAAATATATGTTAAATAAGAACCCTCTTATAATGCCGGTAAATTATTTATACCCTGAAGAAAGATGGATGCCACGTAAATGGTATAGAAATAATCCGTTTAAAAAAGATATTAAAATTTTATCTACAGACAAAACGCATCCAAGATATGGCGGAAAAGAATACTTGAGAGGAATTTCCGACAAAAAAGCTAAAATGCCGAATCCAATCTTTTCTGTTTCATACGAAGATGCAAAAAAAGTTTTAAGAATATTAGGCTTTAAAATCAGAATTGTATAATTATACAGATAATTCCTGCTTTCGGGTTTCTAAGTTAAAGCCAGATGAACAATTCAGACTTTTATGGACCTCTGTTTAAGCATTTTTAACAATTTATTATATTTACCTTAAACTTTTCATACAATTTTTCAAGAAATAACTTTGCCGGCTTTGAAAATATCTGGTTTTTCTTCCAGGCAATGCTGATACCTACTTCAAGTTTGGGTTCTAAAGGTCGAAAACACAACGGGCTGTCAATTGTTGTTGCAATTAATCTGTCCAGCCCCAGAGCATAACCTATTTTATCTTCTGTCATAATTGCCGCATTGTATAAAAGATTATAAGTTCCTACAATATTCAATTTGTCGTAATCCTCGCCAAACCAATTTAATATAGGGTTATCCTCAATAGTTTTCTTAATTACCTGTCTTGAAATAAGCAAAGGCAATCCTATCAAATCATCAATTTTTATATTTTTCTTTTTTACCATTGGATCATCATTCCTAAGCAAAATTCCCCATGTATCTTTTTCACCTAAATCAATGTAGTTGTATTTCTCAAGGTTAAAAGGTTGAATCAATACGCAAAAATCCAATAATCCTTTATCTAACCTTTCAACAAGATCTTCACTGTCACCCGAAACTATGTGAAATTTGATTTTATGGTAATCCTTTTTCAAGGTTTTCATAACATCAGTTATAATCTTAATGGATTTAGTTTCACCTGAACCGATAAAAATATCACCTGCAACGTCATCTTTAATTGTAGAAAATTCATTTTCTGTTTTCTCTACAAGTTCTATTATTTCCTCAGCACGTTTTTTTAAAAGCATTCCTTCCGGAGTTAGAGAAATACTGTGATTTCCCCTTACAAAAAGCTTTTGCCCTAATTCTTTTTCTAAATCTTGCAGCTGGCGGGATAATGTAGGCTGGGTCAGGTGCATAAGATTGGCTGCCTTAGTGATATTTCCCACTTCCGCCACCGTTAAAAAATATTTTAGTACTCTGATTTCCATAAATTTATTTTATTTAATTTAGAAATACCTGTCAAGCATTTCTAAATATACGATATAAGTATTTGCTATTTCTACTAGAATCGTACATAATAATTCTATGAATAACGAAGATTTTTTAAAATATATGGCTACACAAAAAAACGTTGAAAAAGGCACCAAAGTATTTGAAAAATTTCATACACAAAGCCAGGAAGCCTTGAAGATCACAATGGAACTTAACAATAAGTACCATACTCCAGAAGAAATTGTCGAAATATTTTCTCAACTTACGGACAAAAAAGTTGATAAAAGTTTTAGAATGTTTCCACCGTTTTATACGGATTGCGGAATAAATATAACCGTTGGGAAAAATGTTTTCATAAATGCCTGCTGTAAGTTTCAGGATCAGGGCGGAATTGAAATAGGAGATAATGTTTTAATCGGCCATTCAGTCGTGATTGCAACTTTAAACCATGATTTTAACCCTGAAAAAAGAGCTAATATGACACCGAAACGGGTAAAAATCGGTAATAATGTTTGGATAGGTTCAAATGTTACAATTTTACCAGGAGTAGAAATCGGCGAGGGGGCAGTTATTGGAGCTGGAAGTGTCGTTACTAAAAATGTCCCGCAATTTTCGATTGCAGCAGGTAATCCTGCCAAAATTATTAAAACATTAACCAAAGGAGAGTAATAAAATGTTGTATGATACACATTACAAGGAAGGTAAAAAAATTACTTTTAAAAAGTTTGATTTGAATATTGCAGGATTGTTATTTTTACCGCCAACTTTTGATAAAAATAAAAAGTATCCTGCTGTCGTATTAACTCATCCTGGAGGAGGTGTAAAGGAACAGTGTTCATCACTATATGGATGGCATTTAGCTCAAAACGGATATGTAGCTTTAGCATTTGACGCAAGCCATCAGGGGGAAAGCGAGGGGATGCCAAGGTGTCTTGAAGATCCTACAAGCAGAGTTGAGGATATTCATTCTGCTGTTGACTATCTAGTAACATTACCTTTTGTTGATGAAGAAAAAATCGGAGCAATGGGAGTTTGTGCAGGCGGCGGGTATACAATGAATGCCATTCAAACAGATTTAAGAATTAAAGCCGCAGCAGGAATAAGTACTTGGGATGTAGGCAATAGCGCAAAAAACGGATTTCCAGGTGTGAATGAAGAAAACTTTTTGCAAAATCTTTTAAAACAGGTAGCCGAAGCAAGAACTTCAGAAGCTCGGGGCAAAGAGCCAAAATATTGGAAATATGTTCCGGAAACCCCTGAAGAAATAGCAAATGCACCATCAACTATAGTTAAGGAGGCGAGTGAATACTACAGAACAGAGCGTTGTTTTTACCCTACAACAACTAACAGGTACCTTGTCTCAAGCAACGACAAACTTGCAGCATGGGATGCGTTCAGTCATATTGAAACAGTTTCCCCAAGACCAATTTTATTAATTGTCGGCTCTAAGGCTGATACTTTATATTACAGCGAAGACTGTTACCAAAAAGCACTTGAACCAAAAGAAATATTTACAATTCAAGATGCAACACATGTTGATTTATATGACAAGCCACAATTTGTGGAACAAGTTGTAGCAAAACTCGTTTCTTACTTTAATCAATATTTAGGATAGGAGTATTCAATGCAGACACTTAAATTAAATAATGGTATAAAAATGCCGGTTTTGGGCTTTGGAGTTTTCCAGGTCGATAATGAAACTTGTCAGAGAGTTGTAGAAGACGCTCTATCTGTTGGCTATAGATTAATTGATACTGCAAGCAGTTATCAAAACGAAAAAGCTGTAGGATGTGCGATTAAAAATTCCGGAATAAAAAGAGAAGAACTTTTTGTCACCACAAAAGCTTTTATTCAGGAAATGGGCTATCAGAATACAAAAACAGCATTCGAAAAATCTCTAAAAAATCTTGGTCTGGATTATCTTGATTTATATTTAATCCATATGCCGTTCGGGGACTATTACGGCTCATACCGGGCAATGGTTGAACTTTACCATGAAGGAAGGATCAAAAGCATAGGAGTAAGTAATTTTACATCAGATAGGATTATGGACTTATGCTACAATTTTGAGATTATTCCTGCAATAAATCAAATTGAACTACATCCATATTACCAGAGAGAAGAAGAAATTAAAATCCTAAACGAATTCGGCATTCAACCGCAAGCCTGGGCACCGTTTGCTGAGGGGATGAACGGCATGTTTAATAATCCTTTGTTAAAGGAAATTGCTAAAAATCACAACAAATCGACAGCCCAGGTGATTTTAAAATGGAATATACAAAGAGGTATTGCTGTTATTCCAAAATCAACCCATAAAAATAGAATGGAAGAAAATATAGATGTTTTTGACTTTGAATTAACACAAGACGAAATGCTTCAGATCGCAGCCCTTGATTTAGCAAAACCTCAAATGCTTGATACAAGAGTAGTTTCTGAAGTAAAAAGATTATATAACTATCTTGAAAACCCAGTACTTACAAGTTTGGAGAATTAGAATATGATAAAAAACGTTTTAACAATACTATTTACAGGACTAATTCTAATAGGAGTAAGCAATATGGCAGCAGCAAAGAATAATGATTGGGATAAAGTTTTCCCGAAAAGTGAAAATGTTAAAATTGAGAAAGTACATTTTAAAAATAGATTTGGAATTACTCTTAGCGGAGATTTGTATATACCAAAAGAAATCCAAAATCTCGAAAAGCTTCCGGCTATTGCAATATCAGGACCATTCGGAGCTGTTAAAGAACAGGCTTCAGGCTTATACGCTCAAAGTCTGGCAGAAAGAGGCTTTGTAACTTTAGCATTTGATCCGTCTTACACAGGAGAAAGCTCAGGAGAACCGAGAAACGTGGCTTCTCCTGATATTAACACTGAAGATTTTAGCGCTGCGGTTGATTTTTTGAGTAACCATCCAACTGTTAATCCTGATAGAATAGGAATTTTAGGGATATGCGGCTTTGGTGGTTTTGCAATAAATGCTACAGCCATTGACACGAGAATAAAAGCTGCTGTGGCTTCTACAATGTATGATATGACAAGAGTTAGTGCTTTTGGCTACAATGATTCAATGGATGAAAATGCACGTTTTGAACTAAAGCAAAATTTAAATAAACAAAGAACAGAAGATTTTAAAAACGGAACTTATGCCAAAGCTGACGGTTTACCTGAAAAATTAACAGGAAATGAACCCCAGTTCATTCAAGATTATTGGAATTATTACAAAACAAAAAGAGGTTTCCACGCTCGTTCAATTAACTCAAACGGCAATTGGAATACAACTTCGTCACTTTCATTAATCAATTTACCAATCCTTGCTTATGCCGGAGAAATTAAGAGTGCTGTTCTTATTGTACATGGAGAAAATGCTCATAGCAGATATTTTTCCGAAGATGCGTTTAAAAAGCTAAAAGGTAATAATAAAGAATTGCTTATTGTTAAAGATGCCAATCATACGGATTTATACTACAATTTAGATAAAATTCCGTTTGATACAATCGAAAAATTTTATAAAAAATATTTGAAATGAAATTTCTATTGAAAAACAATATTTAGAAAATAGACTTTTGAGGAAACATAAAAGTATTAGTACACTTCAAGCCTACTAAGGTATATGAGCTATTAATGAATTAATATAAATCTTGTATAAAAACATCTATATATTCCTGTTGAGTAACATTATATAGTGTTTCACCACCTAAATTCTCTAAGTCACCTTTGATTTCATCACCTATTTCAACTTCATGACCTAACAATTCAATCAAAACTAAGTAACTTCCATCAATTTGAACTTTAATTAATTCTGAATTAGTTGGATCTATCCAAACTACTTTACCTCTCATTTTAATTCTCCTTTTAGCGATAATTGGTGACTGTAAAATAACAGTTAGTTTGAGAATTTTTAACAACCAGTTTGAGAATTTTGGGCTAGAAGCTCTGAAAATTTCTTCCTCACTTTTTAAATTTCTGAAATTTCAAGCATTCATTTTTATAAGTTTGTAAACTATTAATTTATGGAGCTCAGCATTGGTAATGAAGACAGTGAATATACTAATAGAAATTGCTATAGTAGAGCTGCTTATTTTAAACTGTCTAGCAGGTGGCATTCAAACTTTATATAGATATTGCTATTATTTATTAAAAATATAAAATAAATCTATAAATTACTTGGTTTTACAAAAAGCAATATTTGCAGGAAATTTTATATTCGGAATCCAAAGAGGTTTATCATGCCATCCTTTATCTCTTTGTCCTTTAATTCTATATAATGTAAGAACAGTTTTATCAGAATAACTTTTTCCTAAAGCTCTATCATTAGGAGATAGCAATGTTCCTGTTCCCTTTTTTATATCACGTTCTCTTCGAACTATTAATTTACATTTTTTATTATTTGTACTATTGAGGGCTTGTAAGCAAGAAATAATATTTTTATTATCCCATTCTTTTTGTTGCTCGCTTTCTAAGTATTGTAATATACTTATTAGAAAATCAATTTTTACATCATAAGAATCTTGCGTATCATTATAGCTTTTTAATAGTTCATCAAGAATATCAGTTTTGTCATCTTTAGGGTAATTGGGAAAGTAATTTGCTCCACCCACTATATCAATAAGTGTATCATTTTTTACTACACATTTTCTTGTCGCACGTGTACCTTTAGGCACTAATAAATTTATATTATCCAATTTATTATTTACAATTTGATCTATTAATGCTTGATTGGAGATATTTAAATCTCTAAATAGTTTCCACAATAATGGCGATATAAATACGCGCAGCAGTCCTTTATCCCTATTATATCCAAACATTCGGCAATGCTGCCAGTATGTGTCAATTTGCGGAGTCTTTGCAGTTCTTGAATAATAAACTATTTGCAAACCATCAAAGGTTACACCTCTGCCAAGGCTGTTTCCTCCAATTATTATATTCAAACCCTTATCATAAGCAATATCTTGACTACTTTTTGAATTCATTGTTATTAAATTAATTTTACATTCATCATTTTCAGAAGTTATCGTTTCATTTAATAATTCTGTAAGAATATAATCTTTTATTTCCTCATAAGGTTTAATGTCTGGTTTACTGCTTTGCATATCAAGCCATGCATCTTTTAATTGTTCATTAATTATTTCTTCTTCATCAGACTGCGTTAATGTATTAAGGAATTCAGCAATCTTTTGCCTTACAGAGTTGTGTGCCTTAATCTTTATACTTGGATGAACTAAAAAATTACAAACTTCACCGCCTGTCAGCATAATATGTGCACCAGCCACAAGAAAACAAAATATAGCTTTCTGCAGCCCTTCTGAGATATATTCATCTTCATTTTTTATCTCTTCAATTTCGGTTTCTTTAGTCAATCGTATTACATAAGATTCTGGGTCGCTAAAAAAGAAATTTCCTCCCATATAGCCAAAACCTGGTTCAAAATAATAAGCAAAAGATGGTTTTAGTTCTGAATATTTCTGAGTTTGTAATATAAGAGGCTGAGGTGTCCCAGTTACTTGTAAGTATATACTGCTTGCTGCAAGTTTTTTCATCCCTACTAAGTGTCTATATATGGCGCTTTGTTCATTTTTATTCACTTTTGTATTCATTGATGCTGCATCACCCTCATCATCAATAATAAATAAAGGCGCTCCATCACAATATTTTGAAGATGATATATTATTTTTCCAAGTTTTTAATATTTGAGTATTTTTTTTTAAAACAATTAAAGTCGGCTTACGCAGTTTAGTTTCAAAAAAGCGAGTTTCATCATTTTCATCACAAACTTCAAAATCTATTAAGTCACGGATGGCACGTTTAAAAGTTTGGTTTTGTAAATATACACTATCAGTAGTTAATAAAACAAATAATTTAAATCCTGCATCGGCGGCAGCCGATATTAAGCCAAACATTTGTCCAGTTTTACCGCTCTGGACATTTCCAAGCAAAAGACCTGTTACATGCTCCCTGAATGAAAATTTTTGAATATACTTTGGAACAACATTTTTTATAGTCTTTAAAACAGTATTCTTAATTTCATCGTTTGATATTTGATTTATATAACTTTCAACATATGTCATTTACTACTCCTTGTTGAAAAGTCTAAATACCAAACTTTTGGATTCTTCGTTCCTTTCATCGTGATACTATTTCTTCCGTATGCCTTTAGTACACTTTCTGTTAAAGGTTCGCCTATTTGGAGAACTCCATTATTTTCTAATCTCCCCTTTATCCACTTTCCTAAAATCTTTAAATCATCACTAGAACGAAAATTTTTGCTGTAATCTCCGCTTATTTTACACTCAAAACACCACTCGTCATCAGTATAAACCGTAATGATACTTTCTTTATCAGGATATCCAGCTTTAGGATAATTGGGGTTATCAGTAATTCTTTTAGGAACAATTAACTCTACTTCGTACCAATGTCTTGGTTGAATAAAACCTCTCTTATTATCTCGCCCCTTGCCAAAAAATGCATTAGTGTTGCTGCGAGGAGCCGTCTCAAAAGTTTTTATTGGTATTTCAAAACATACAGATGTTATTTGTGATTTTATTTCTGCAATTTCATTTACAGAACAGTGTTTTACATTTTCATGATCTTCTAATAGTTTATTATTCTCATTAAATTTATCGGGATGCCATTCAGATATTGGTATACAAGTTTTATCAATTAAGTTTACAATAAACTCATCAATCTCGGTTATAATAGCTTGATTATCTAAAAGCAAGTCTATTTCATAATTATTGTGATTATCTAAAATACTATTTAAATTAGAAGAACCTAATATACCCGCATAAATGTGGTTATTTTTATAAAAAGTATATAATTTTCCATGAAATTTGAAAGCATTTGTGACATATACTTTACCTAGTGAATTTTGCACTAGAAAATCATTTAAATAATTAGCTGCTTGGTACTGTATTTTTGTTATTCCTTCAAAAAAATGCATCCCAATAACGAGAATAATGCCTTTTTGATTTGCTTCAGCTATACTTTTTAATTCTGTTAATGCCTCTGTTGAAATATATCCTGTAGCAATACATACTTTATCTGTTTCTTCAAATAAAGTTTTGAAACATTTTGCAAAAGATTTTTTATGAGATGAACGCATTGGAGGTAGATTCGAAATTAACAACTCTGTCATATATACCATCCTTATACTTTTGCTAATAAATCTTTTCGATTTCTTCTATAATCTAATCTATCTTGAATAGACATTGAACTAAGTTCTTTTCGTAATTTATTCAAATCAATCGTATTATAATTTTCTTCAAATAAGGGCATTAAAGCTTTTGCAACTGCTTCCACACCTTTTGGTGGAACTGCATTACCAATCTGTCTTCTTACCTCAGCATTTGATCCTTCAAAAATAAAATTATCAGGGAATGATTGTAAACGAGCTCTTTCTCTGTTTGTTAATGGCCTTGGCTCTGGATAATGATACCCCCAGGTGCCTCCACCGCCAGCAGCAATAATTGTTCTAGATGGTTCATCTAACTTGATTCTTCTGTATACATGACTAATCATTCCTTTTACATATAAAGGGCTGTCTTTAGGTATTGACGTGAAATTACCGCCTTCAGGAATAAGCTTTAGCATCTCAACAGTTTTAGGAGTAATATTCATTTTTTCATTATTATATAGAATTTTTTCAACTCCTTTTAGAGCTTCTCCTGCTGTTACATACGGATATTTTCTCCCAGGACCATACATTGGGGAAGGATGGAAGAACTCAAATCCTGTATCAATTCTTACTCCAACAATCAAAACACGTTCTCTAAACTGTGGTACACCATATTCCGCAAAATTATATAATTGAATCTTTACTACATACCCTGGCGCAATACTTTCAAAATCTCTAACAATTTGTTCTATTGCCTTTTTATTATTTGCACTCAGTAACCCTTTAACATTCTCGGCAACAAAAGCTTTAGGCTTTTTAGCATCTATAAAACGCAAAAAACTTTTATATAAGTTTCCTCGTTTTCCATGAAGCCCAGGCTGCTTCCAAATAACTGAAAAATCTTGACATGGAAAACCGCCTAAGATTAAATCACAATCCGGAATAGTTTTATCATTATAGGGATCAATATCCTCAATATTATTTGGGTTTATAATATCTCCAAAATTCTTTTTGAATGTTTTAACAGCCCATTCATTTATATCATTTGCCCAAACAGTCTGATATCCTTGTGTTTCAAAACCTAAGTCTAACCCCCCGCACCCTGAAAATAATGATATAATTTTAGGTTTGTTTTCTTTATTCATACACTTACTCCAAATTATAAATAGCATAAAAATAAATAAAAATCAAAAATACTAATATTTGTAACGATTATACAGGTGTATATAAAAAGAATATTATATAATGTAATCATTATTTAGAATTATTAATAAAAGTTTCAATTTTATCTATAACTGAATTAAAATTATCTTTAACCTCGTGTTCCCATATTCTTAGAATATTCCATTTATTATCAATATAAAATTTATTTACTTCAAAATCTCTTTTAACATTTTTTTCAATTTTAGGATCCCAATACTCTAAATTAGATTTTGGTCTTTTGAAATGTTTTGGACATTTATGCCAAAAACAGGAATCCATAAATATTACAACTTTATACTTTTTAATTGCGATATCTGGTTTACCTGGTAAATCTTTCACATTTTTTCGGAAACGCACACCTTTTTTCCATAAAACCTTACAAACACTATCTTCCATTTTAGTATGTGAACTTTTTATGGCTTTCATGTTTTTTGTACGCTGTTCTTTTGTCAAATTATCGGTCATAATTATATAATGCTATAAAAAAAATAAAATGTTAATTAAATATGTTCAAATGTTTCACAGAATTACTATTACGCTGTATCAAATAACTTACTAATTTCCTAAGTAAGGCATTTAAACTTTATAATAATATGAATTAACTGAAAATTTGGAAATATGGTGATTATTTTGCTTGTTTTTTGTAATTGAATAGCCATTTTAAATCGAAATGTAATTTACCCTGTTCAAAAAGTGTTCAAAAGATTCTGTATTAAATTTGATTATAAAAGTGGACTGCATATACATAAAAGAATCTCCCCTGCTTAGAATTTGTTTCTGCAGGGGAAATTAAATTTATTATTTAATTTATCATCTTCTTATTCTGTGAACTTCGAATTCGGGTATGTCATATTTTTTTCTGACATCATTATTATAATTTATATATAAGTCATAAAGTTTGTACTCAAATAAAGGATTATTATCTGAGATACTTGGAATTCTTCTTATATCATACTGGCAGATTGCGGATACATATGCTCTATCAGAACCGTAATACATATATTCAAGAACCAGATATTCTCTTACTAATTCTGCAAATTTAGGTGCAATTTCGTTGTAGTCCATTGCCACTTTATTCATAATCCCTTTTACATAATTTTTAAATGCTTCTTGTCTTTTTATTTTTGTTTGATATATTGTATCATCAAGGTTTTTCTTTTTTGCAATAATTCCTTTGATTAAATCTTCACTAAGTTCAATTTCTTCCTCAATTTTTTTGAGTCTCTTATTGATTTTTGTTACATCTTTACCGTCTGCGAGCAAAGCTGGGCGCTGTGCTTTTAATTTCGCCATTTCTTCTTGCAGGATTTTAATATTCTTTTGAGCTGTCATCTGTCTTTTATTCATTGTATTAATCTTTTTAAAGATTTTTCCGCACTCATTAAAGATTTCTTCCATTTTCTCTTTTGTTATCATTATTTACTCTCCTTTTTACAATAGCTGCCTTGACTAATCTAATAAGTATTTCACGCAGCAGAATAATGCCAACTTGGACTATTTGACTAGCTAAACAAAAACACAATTAACCTATAAACCAATTATATTGATTTATCTTCAAATTGAAAGCGGTCAAAAAAATAAGTGTGTCAACAGTTTGACAACAGCAAAGACCAAAATAAGAAAAATTAAATAAAAAATATCAATTTTTGACTAAAAAAAAGAATTAAAAAATTTTTTATTGCCTTTATAACTGTATTAGAAACGTGTTTAAAAAATTGTCCACGAATTTATTAAGAAATGTTAAGTAAATAACAAATCTTTCAGCGCTGAATATTGCTCTCCAAAACTTTTCCCATACTTCCAGACTTCTTCTGCCAGGTGTAAATGAAATCTATGTGCAAACGATCTGCTTAAAACTTTTCTATAACTTCTCAGGTATATGTTTTTAATTTAAAGACGTTCATCATTTGTATGTTTGTGTGCATTTTTTGATGTTAAATATTTTTCTGAAACATATAATTTATGGTTATACAGATACAAATAGGCTTTTGTTTTCATATAAATTCTTTCTTGCGGTATTTTAGGAGTTTTCTCAAAATTTAACATCAATTCTTTTAACTGTTTTTCATAGATAACAGTTCTAAAATACTGATAAAAGTTATTTATAACATGTTTTGACACGTCAAATATATTTATCATTTTTAAGGCTTCAACATCAGAACAAAATCCTCGCATAGTATAATCGATAGTTTTTGTTTCGTGAAATTGAAAGAATAAAGGCAGTTTTTGTTTTTGAGTTTGAGATTTTGTTTTAATGTAGAAATAGACATTATCTCTATAAACAAGCCTGTTTTCTTCAACCAATTCATCTAAAATTGGTAAAAGTTAATCAGTTTTAATTTCCGAAATTGTTTCAATATCATCAAGCGTAAATTTATCCAACCTTCTGCAAAGACGTAATATTCGGTCTTTCATTCAAAATTCCTTTCAAAGTATATTCATCAAGTGTTTGAATTTGATTAGTTTTTGCAAGTTTTTCAATTCTGTTAATAAGCTTGACGAGCTGCCTGAACTGGTTTGTCCTTGTTGCAAGATATTCAACTGCCTCATCAGTAAAACTGATTTCTGTAAGCTCCGTTAAAATCTCTTTTATATCATTAGAATCAAAAGGTTCAAACCTAAAAGATTTATAAATCCTGTCAACTAAATGCGGATATCTTGAAAGTTTTTTATCAACTGAGGCCATTCCTACAAGAACTATCGGGCAGCCTGTTTTGTCGTGCAAATCCCTTAATGTTTCAACGGTGGATTTTTCTATTAAATAATCAACCTCATCAACAATAATGACTTTCGGATTTTGTCTTAAATGATTTTCTATAAGTGTGAAAGTTTCTTGTGTGTGCCAAAATGGTTCTTCACCTAATTCCTCTGCTATTTCAGATAAAAGCCACCTGCTTGTCATTCCCTGAGCAGCTCTGACATATACAGAATCGTTTTTGTCCGCCCACCATTGAATTGTCTGTGATTTGCCAAGTCCATGGCTGCCGTAAACAAGAGCAAGTTTGGGAATATTGCCCGGTAATTTTTGAAGCTCATCCATTAAAGCTGTGAACTTTTTTACATTTTGGGTTTTAATAAAATTCTTTTTCATAGTTAGTCCTCATATAAATTAAGATATTCATCACTTCTAATATATTTAGCAAGCCACTGCCTATCGTCTTGATTAGTACAGCCGTTAGACATAAGCCACTCATATTTTTCATAATCTGAATTAAAGAAAGGTCTGTTCATCTGCTGTTCACGAGCTGTTAATTTTCGTTCACATGCAGGTTTTTCTTGAACAGGCTCAATTTCAATAATCGGTTCCGGCTCAGCTTCTAAAACTTCTGTATTTTCGGCAGGAAAATATTTTTTGTATTCCTTAACAGCTTTGTTTTTCAGACGTTTTTGTTTTTGAATTTTCTGTTTAAAATCTTCCATATCAGTTACAGATCCGAGATAATTTGCCATAGGGTGAGTTTTTGTAACCTGTCTTGCTGCGCATAAAAACTCGCCTTTTAGTGAATAAACATACACTCTTGACAAGTCAAAAAGGCTGTATCTTACATATACAGGTTCTCTTAACCCAAATAAACTTTCGTTATAATAATTTGTACCTAAAAATCTTATACCGTTTCTGTGAATGAATTTTGTTTCTGTTTTCATCATCAAATCGTTTAAAATATTTTTGTCTATATCCTGCTTTTGAACAGTATTTAATATTTCCTGAATTGTTTTTGAACGGTCGTTAGGACAAGGCTTTGAGTTATGGTATTCAATCCAGCAGTCAATAAGTTTTATAACTTCCTGAACAGTTGGAATTCTGTTATTTGTCATTCTTTTGTGAAATTCTTTGTGTAATTTCTCACCCCTCATAAGTCTTGCAGGCTTGTCTTGAATAGATGTTCCTGTGTAAGAAATCATCATTTTTTCAAATTCTTCCTGAAATTCTCTGAAAAATCGCTCAATTACTTTTGCTTTGGCATTTCTGACTTTTGCAAAAACTGATTTTATGCCTAGATTTGCATAAACTCCGTTAAAGCCTGCCTCATCAAAATTACAGGATTGAAAATATTTTGCCCTGAATGCTCGGCCGTTATCCTGGTAAACAATTTTAGGAATTCTGCCGAGGTTTAAAACAGCATTTCTTAAAGCACTTGGATACATTGAGTATTTTCTGACATCATAATTTCATAACCGGCAAGTGCGGTTGATTTCCAGTCAAGAAATCCGACAAGTGTTGCTCTTTGAGGTTTGCCGGTAAATGGATTTATTACTTGAAAGTTAAGAGTGTGGCCGTCTGCAATCAAAACTTCGCCTGCTTCAAGCAACGAGGCATCTCTTTCGATATAAGGTTCGACTTTATCATTAAAGGCTTTTTCGCCCTCGCGATGTAAAACCCATTTATCATAATTCAACCTTCTGTATTTATAAGCATATCTTCTAAAAGTCATTTCACAGGGGATATTTTCATAACCCTGTTTTTCTAAAATATATCTTGTCAGACTGATTGCTTTTCCAATATTAAACTTATTTTCATGAAGCAGGAATTTTAAAAATACATTTATCATTTCAGGTGTTAAATTTGTTTTGTATTCTGAAATCCTTGAATTCTTGTATTTAGGAATCAGAGTCGCAGATGTTCCGTTTTCTTCATAGCTTCTTATATATCTATATAGTGTGGATTTAGATATTTTCCCAAGAGTTTGAAAAATCTTTTTTAAATATTCCTCGGAGTTATACAATTCTAAAAATTCTTTATCTGCCTGCTTTTTAGTTTTAAACTTTGTTCTAAAACTATATAATGCGTGGATAAGGTCAACTTTTGCATGAGCTTCAAGTTTGTGTTTTTCCATAGCAAAAGTTGTTGTGCCATTATTTAAAGGAACAAGCTGAGTGGATTTTATACTTTCATCAACTAGCTGCGATTGTATTTCACGTTCTAAACTTGAAACAAGAATTTCATAAGTAAAATCGCCTTTAACTTTGACTTTTCTTGAAATATATTTGCTGTCAGGCTTATTTATTTCAATTCTGATTGAACGATTGCTTTTTAAACCTTTAAGTTCTGCAACTTTATCAATGCTAATATATTTATTAAAAGGCAAATCTTGTATTATATTCTTATCTACCGCCATTTTTGACCTCTTTGTTGTTCCATTATTTTTATTATGGCGTGTATGCAGGAAGATTTAAGCCTTTTGCTAACTTATGCTAATTAAAGTTTTTTGTGATAAAAAATTATTCACTACCGGGTTCAAAAATGAAATTTCCAACTTAAAAATGAAAAAGTAACGTTGCCCGAAATTCTCAAACTGGTTGTTTTCTCAAACTAAACGTAAAAATA
>ENA-ORMR01000097-ORMR01000097.1-human-gut-metagenome-genome-assembly--contig:-NODE-97-length-102737-cov-5.907248_pt1 | contig 102737 bp, 81 predicted proteins | sample MGYA00242107_ERZ509003 | MGnify/ENA primary metagenome ERZ509003 (study PRJEB26280, sample SAMEA2338699) | human gut metagenome | biome: human gut; feature: human-associated habitat; material: faeces...
AAGAAAAGGAGCTGCTGCTCACCTGATTTTGGATCAGGATTTTGCAACAGCCCCTTTTTTAATTCATATCTTTATTCGAAGTTAAGTGAGTAGTTATATATTCGACTATATCATTCTCATCAATTGTTATCTTATTTGGAATGATTTGAATTGATCCTAGCAATTCATTATCTCCATCATCAATTCCAAAAAGGTTGTAATATGTCTTTTCAGTAATATACTTTTGTGTTGTTTCCGTTCTTATTTCTATATCTTTATAATGTTTTTCAGTCGGAACAAACATTGCTTTTAAATTAAAAGATTCCGGTGAATCCAATTCAGTTCCTGATGTTAAAAAGCCTATTTTATTGCTGCAGATTTCTAAATTCTCATAAAAACATATTGGTTGACCGCCATCATTGCCATATTTATTATTAGTATATCTGACACAGAAATAATTAGCGTAATTCCATACTCTCCTATCTGAACAATGCCACCAAGCCAATGAAGAATCATATTCCAAATAAACGATTGTTTTTTTTAAGAAATCCGCTCGCCCCATATAATCCTCATAATTTTCTGTGTAATACCAATAGTCTTCACTAAGCCCACCACTATTAGGAATCTCTATATGATTCGTATCATATTTTAAAGTGGATTTGTTTTCATCGACACTGGTCGATGAAACTCCCCCGTTACATCCGACAATCGACATACAGCAAACAAAACTAAGCATCAATTTAATCCATGTCTTTTCCATATTATTATCTCCTGTTCTGGCAAATCTTTTAAGTTAGACTTAGGAATTAATTTTTTTCTTTAGTTTCTCCACAGTCACATTTCCAAATCTTGTCTAAACAAGCCTAATAGACCAATTCATAATTAAAAGCCGCCGAAAAGAGAATCGTCATACTAACCAAAGTCGAAACAAAACTATAATTTCTCCTCATATAACTAGCCTCCTTTTGCTTTTGCTAAATTAATAGTAGCTTGCCTTCTGCTATTTGTCAACAAAAAAATAGCTTATTATTAAATTTGTAAACAGAATTACAATCTTAATCGAGTAATACTTTAATATTATTTGTAAACTTTATGGCAATATAATATTTATAAAATAACAAGATATAATATCAACACTAAGAAAGGCATAATATATGGATTTCAATCACCCTTTCAATTTACAAGCTCCATTTAATCCCACAGGAGATCAGCCTAAGGCTATTGATAGTCTTGTAAATGGTCTATTTGAAGACAAAAAATGGCAAGTACTTTTAGGAGCCACAGGCACAGGTAAAACATTTACCATGGCTAATGTTATCCAGAAATCACAAAGACCCGCAATAATACTAGTACACAATAAAACTCTAGCAGCTCAAGAGTATGGTGAATTCAAAGAGTTATTTCCACATAATAGAGTTGAATTCTTCATATCTAATTTTGATTTTTATCAACCAGAAGCTTATATTCCAAAGACTGACACATATATTGATAAGAGTGTTCAGATGAATCAAGAATTAGAAATGATGCGTGCTGCAGCTGTTAATTCTTTACTAGAAAGACATGACACAATAGTAGTAGCTACAGTCGCGTCCATCTTTGGCTTAACTGATCCTACCGAATATAGAGATCTAGCTTTCACTTTAAGAGTGGGAGAGGAATTCGATCCTCACGAAGTAGCTGAGAAACTTGTCATCGCCCAATATCACCGAGACAACTTAGAACTAGAACCATCAAAATTTCGAATTAAAGGAGACATCCTAGAATTCATGCCTCCAAGCAACTCCGAGTCTAGTACATTGATTAGAGTATATGGAGATGATGATAAAATCTCTCAAATAGATGAAGTCGATCCGACATCAGGAGATTTCATTCATTCATATGACGCATATCCAGTCTATCCTGCTTATGAACATGCTTCGGGTGTAGCAAAAGTAAGAGCAGCCTGTAAAACAATAAGACAAGAATTAGATGAAAGATTAGAATTCTTCAACAAGAATAATAAGCCTTTGGAATATGAGAGATTAAAGATGAGAACTGAGCACGATCTCGAATCCTTAGAAGAATTTGGAATGTGTCCCGGAATAGAAAACTACGCAAGACATTTAGATGGGAGAAAACCCGGTGAAACTCCTTATACACTTTTTGACTATCTTCCAAAAGATTACATTCTTTTCATCGATGAATCTCATGTAACAATTCCACAAATCGGTGGAATGTATAACGGCGATAGATCAAGAAAAACAACCTTAGTCGAGTATGGCTTTAGATTACCATCAGCGCTAGATAATAGACCTTTAAAATTTGAAGAATTCGAGAAGAAACTAACTAATGTAATTTGTTGTTCTGCAACTCCGGGCGATTATGAATTAAATAAGACAAACAATCAAAAAGTAGAACAAATCATCAGACCAACAGGTCTATTAGATCCATTGATAGAAGTGAGATCAAATGATTTAAATCCTATCAGTGATGTGACTATGGAAGTAAAAAAGAGAAAAGAAAAAGGTGAGAGATCACTCATCGTTACTTTAACCATAAAAGATGCTGAGAACTTAACAGACTACTTAAAAAATAAAGGCATTAAAGTGGCTTATTTACAACATGAAATTCAAACAATGGAAAGATCTGAAATTATATATAAACTAAGAAAAGGTGATTTAGATTGTGTGGTCGGAATAAACCTTTTAAGAGAGGGATTAGATATTCCTGAAGTATCTATGATTGCAATATTAAACGCTGATAAAGAAGGCTTCTTAAGATCAGAAAGATCATTGATTCAAATAGTCGGAAGAGCAGCTAGAAACGATCATGGTAAAGTTATAATGTATTCAGATATAGTATCTGATTCAATGAAGAATTGCATTGCAGAAACTAATAGAAGAAGACAGATTCAAGAAGCTTATAATAAAGAAAACAATATAACACCTAAAACAATCATCAAACCAGTTACACCACCAGTAAGATTAATAGATGATACAAAGAAGAAAACAAAGAGATTTGATGGTGCAAAGATGTCGAAGAAAGAAACAGAAAAAGTTATTAATGAATTAACAAAACAAATGAAACAAGCCGCTAAAGATTTAGACTTTGAAAAAGCCGCTTTGCTCCGTGATGAAATCATGGAGTTAAGAGCTTCGTTAGAATAGCTTTATGAATGAATTCGAATTGTTAATTAAAGATATAACTTTATATTCTTCTTCTAAGTTGCTTTCTTTTAATTCTAAATTAGTGAATTCAAAATTTGATATGATTGGTTTATCGATTCCACACATCAAAAAAATAGCAAAAAAATATAAAGGCTTGGAATTCCATGAAACTTTTTGGGATAGAAATTTAGAGACCAATCTAATTCTATTTATCATATGGACTAATCAATTAAACAATTTAAATGATCAATTAGTTTTTATTGAAAAAAATGGAAATCATTTAGATACATGGATGATGACTGATTTATTAAGACAATATTTGAAACTATCAAAAAGTAAAAAGGATTTATCTGTATTAAAAATATATAGGAAATCCAATCACGAATACGTTAGAAGACTAGTATATGTTTCACTGCTATGCGAAATTAAATTTATTAAATCAAAAGATTTAATTTCTTTTATAAGATCTGATTCATCATTAAATGTCACTAAAGGACAAGCATGGATTTTATCTATGATATTTTCTAATGATTCGACATGTCTTAATGATATTTATAACAAATTTAAGAGTAATAAGAAATTACTAAAATTAACTAATCAAAAGATTAGGGAATCAAAGCAAATATCAAAAGAAAACAAAGAATTAGCTAGTAAAATTTTTTTATCTCTTCTATCTGTTCAGTGAAACTGTTATTGGTGATTTTTAGTTCACCTGCTGATGTTCTACATTCAAATATCTTTGGATATAAGTTCTCATTGTCTTTCAACAATTGTATTGGACTGCTGCTATCTCCACTGCCTTTCATCTTATGTGGGGTCGGTCCAAATATAATAGCCTTATATTTACAGCAGCCTTTATACTTTTCTATATTAATAGAGGCTTTTTTGTATTCCAAGTTAAAATCAAATGACGATGGATCTAGTCCGTTTTGGCTGATAATGTTTTCTAATTCATTTCTAGATAAAGTTGAATTTCCTAAGACAAGTATCTTTGAATCAGGAAAATATGGTAATTCATTAGGCTTATAAATAATTGCGTATCTATCAAATATCTGCTTCATCTCTTTCTTACGATTAGCAGTATAAATTTCCCCTTTTAATTTGTCATAAAGCTTATCAATAATTGCATAAGTTTTCCAAATCTTTGATTTGGAATCATCATTTAATTTAAATGCGACATATAAAGTCTTCTCCAATTCTTTTTGAATGTTATCCACATTGCATTCTTTACTCATATCCTCAATCAAATTCGGATAAGAATAAGGATCCTTTCTCATCTCTTTAACTATATCTGATACTAAAGTTGAATTTCCTTTCTTTTCTTTAGTAAAAGCTATGATATCTGAGAATTCTGAGTGGCCTATCCATTTGTCCAAATCTAAATCGTTGCTTTTAATATTGATTGTTTCCACTTGCTTTTTAGTATCAAAAACAATCGTTTTAATTTTATATTTCTCATTGATATTATTTATAGCTTCCTCAACAATTCCAAAATTAAGTGGTGATGATGTAATTATCAATATTCTTTTTCTTTTAAATTTCGGTGTTCTCTTATCTTTTGCATTCTTATATAAAGTTGGATGTTTATCATAGAATTCATCTAATGATAAATTCTTGTTTATATATTTAGACATTTCTCTTACTAAATTCAATAAGATTCTCTTAGTAAGAGGTTCTAAAAAGCATTCATCATAAGTTATGTTTATCTCCTCCATTTTATTTCCCTTTCTTTTCTATCTAGAATTATAGATGCATAATACTTTGAAAATGGAAAAATGATTTTTCATAAGAAGGTATTGTTTAATCATTAAAAAAGTTGCACAGCTGTGCAACTCTTTTAGTGATTAATCTCCGTAATCAGAACCTCTAGATTTATCTTCCAATAGCAATCCTATAGAATCAGTCAAATCAAAAATAGTTATATATTTAGCTTTTTCAACTATTACCAATGGATCATCTGGATCAGATACATAGACGACTTTTTTATTTGATGAAGTCAGCTCATCCATCTTTCTCAATACATCATCAATTCTATCTGGATATATATTTTTTAAAGCTTCAAATGCTTTATAAAATCCAGGTTCTACATAAAAGATTGATCCATCTTTGTTCTTATAACATTTGGCAATCTTATTTCTTAAATCAATCATCAATTGACGATCAGCCCATTCAGGATAATTCATATTATTTAACCTCTTTATTATCTTCCTCATTTTCTTCCGTAGGTGTTCCAAATCTAATTATATCGTTATATCTATTAATTGCGTCGTTTTTGGAATTGTTCAATAATCGCTCAGCTTCATCTGGATTGACTTTAGATAATTGAGCGTATCTGTTTTGGGACAAGACAAAGTCTAAATATTTATTGAAATCCGGAGTCTTAGTATCTAAAGTCAAAGGCTTAGGAAGACGTGGATCATATCTAAAGATTGGGAAATACCCACAATTAGCAGCTTCTTTTTCAGCTCTATTAGTATTGACCAATCCACCTTTCATTCCATGCTCAATACAGGGGCAATATGCGATGACAATAGAAGGTCCATTATGATAAGATTCTGCTTCTTTCATAGCCTTAATGGCAGCCATCATATTTCCACCCAAACTGATTTGAGCAACATATACATCCTTATATGCCATTGCTAACAAAGCTAAGTTTTTCTTTGCTGTCTTCTTTCCAGATGCAGCAAACTTAGCCACTTGTCCTTGTTGAGATGACTTAGAAGCTTGGCCTCCAGTATTAGAATATACTTCCGTATCTAAGACTAAGATATTAACATCATCTTTAGTAGCTAGGACATGATCTAATCCACCATATCCGATATCATAAGCCCAACCATCTCCACCAACAATCCAAACACATTTATCTAGCATATCATTTTTAAATGATAGCAATTGTTTTATTCCATCAGAGTTGCTCTTTCTAACCAACTCAATAATTTTAGGCAAAATCGGCTTAATTAAATCCCTATTCTTAAGATTTAAGACATATTGATTCAACAAATCTTTTAATTCAGACTCCGTTTCTTCTTTGTATTTTTGGATAATGGATAATATAGAGATTAACTTATGGTCTTGAGCCATACGCATTCCATATCCATACTCAGCATTATCTTCAAACAAAGAATTAGCCCAAGCTATTCCATTTCCATCTTCATCAGTAACATTAGGTGTTTGTGGAGTAGAAGCACAATAAATAGAAGAACAACCAGTAGCATTAGCAATCATCAAATCCGCGCCAAACAACTGACTTAAAAGCCTGTAATATTGAGTTTCACCACATCCCGCACATGATCCAGATACTTCGTGATAAGGTCTCATTTGTCCGACATCTTTCAATGATCCAGCTGGGAATATTCCAGGTTTATATTGCACATGTCTATATAAATAGTCTGCAGCTTCTTCATGAATATATTCACCTTTTGCATCGACCATCTTTAAAGCTTTATTAAATGTTTTTGTCTTAGGATCAAACTTTCCAGGACAAATATCAACACACAACGAACATCCTAAGCAATTCATAGGTGAAACTTGAATTCTATAATTTAATCCTTTGGCTTTAGGACCAATAGCAGGCAAGACATCTGTTTTTTCTTCATTGGATAAGCCAGACATATCCTTTTCGTTCAGTAAGAACGCTCTAATGGTTGCGTGAGGACACACTAAAGCACATTGATTGCATTGAATACAATTTTCTTTGAACCAATGTGGAACAATATCAGCCACGCATCTCTTAGCATCATAATTGGAATTGTTTAATTCCGTTCCATCTTCAACACCATTATTTATGATAGAAGAGACAGGTAAACTATACCCTTCTCTTCTTCTAATAGTATCAGCGTATCCTTTATATGTATTGACATCTAATTTAGTATCTGAAGCAAGAACTATATCAGCCCAAGAAGGATCGACGTCAATCTTTTCCAAGCCTTGAGTTCCCATATCGACTGCTTTAATATTTGCATCAACAATTTCTTGCCCTTTTTTAGAATACATACTCACGATGTATTCTTTCATCTTATTTAATGCATCGTTGTATGAAATCAAAGGATGATTATGAGCTACATCCATCAAATAGAAAAATGCAGATTCTAATATCGTATTTGTGTGTCTTCCTAATCCCAAGCTTCTAGCTACCGTATTGGCATCAATAATATAAAATTTAGCATTTGCTTTAGCTAAATCTCTTTTTACTCTTAAAGGCAAGGTGTTGAGCAAGGCTTCTTTTGATAAAGATGTATTCAACAAAAATATTCCATTATTCTTAATAGAATTCAGCATGTCATATCTAAACAAATATGAATCCTGAGAACATGAAATGAAATCAGCTTCATGGACATAATATTCACTATGAATATTGTTATCACCAAATCTAATATGTGAGACAGTCACACCACCTGCTTTTTCACTTCCGTATTGAAAATATGCTTGAATTTTATAATCAGTCAAGGCTCCGATTATTTTTGCGGCTGATTTATTAGCTGAAACAGTTCCATCAGACCCCATTCCATAGAAAAGACATGACCTAACCGTAGAATCTTCAATTACATAGTCATCATCGGATTTCAAAGACAAATTAGTTACATCATCATTGATTCCAACAGTAAATCCTGAAAATAAATTATCAGATTTCAAGAAATCAAAAATTCCTTTAATATCCTTAGGCTGAGTATCTCTACTAGATAATCCATATCTTCCACCGACTACACGAATATCAAATCTATTTTGCTGATTTAATCCAGCCAAGACATCCAAATATAAAGGTTCTCCATCAGAGCCAGGCTCCTTTGTCCTATCCAAAACAGCAACTCTTTTAACTGAGTTAGGAATGGCTTCACTTAAAAATTCAGGGACAAATGGTCTATATAAGTAGACTTTAACCACTCCAACATGTTGGCCTTTCAAATTCAAGTCATCGACTACTTCGCTTATTGTCTCTGTGACTGAACCCATGGCCACAATAACTTCTGTCGCATTAGGATCACCATAATAAACAAAAGGTGCATAAATTTTTCCTGTAAGTCTAGAAGCTTCTTCCAAATAGTGTTTTGCTATTTGACCAACCTTTTTTATATGCAAGTTTTGTGCTTCTCTAGTTTGGAAATAGATATCATCATTTTGATTTGTTCCTCTAGTAACAGCATTGCCATGAGGATTCAAAGCTTTTTGTCTAAATCTATTCAATGCGTCTTTATCCAGCAATTTAATCCACTCTTCATCTGGAACCTTAGATACTTTTTGATATTCATGAGAAGTTCTAAATCCATCAAAGAAATGAATTATAGGAAAGCAAGACGCTATCGAAATCAAGTGAGCTACCGGAGCTAAGTTCATAACATCTTGAACTGATTGAGAACATAGCATAGCCATGCCTGTTTGTCTTGCAGCATAAACATCAGAGTGATCGCCAAAAATTGACAACGCTTCAGTTGCAACACTTCTAGCTGCAACATGAACAACTATAGGAAGTTCCTCACCGACCCACTTATACATGTTTGGAAGCATCAAAAGCAATCCTTGTGACGCTGTATATGTGACGGCTAAGGCACCGCCTTGGCTAGCTCCATGAACCGCACCGGCTGCACCAGCTTCAGACTCCATTTCAACAACCTTAACTATATCGCCAAAAGCATTCTTTCTTCCTTTAGACGCAAAAACATCCACATTCTCCGCCATCGGAGATGAGGGTGTTATCGGATAGATAGCTGCAACTTCACTAAAGATATATGAGCCCTCGGCAGCCGCCGTATTTCCATCTACAATCTCTTCCGTCTTCTTAATCTCATTAGCTACCATAGTCTCATAATCTCCTCTTTATTTAAAGCTTCTTGCTAAGCTCTTTGATGTATTCCTTGACAGCTTCGCCTAAATCCGGCCTTCTCATAGCCATCTCAACATTGGCCTTGATAAATCCCATCTTGTCTCCTATATCGTACCTTGTTCCAGGATAATTGCATGCATATATTTCACCTAATGCCTTACATTGTGCCTGGAATGCATCAGTCAATTGGATTTCGTTATTTCTTCCTGGCTTTGTTTTCATCAAGAAATCAAAAATATCAGGTGTACAGACATAACGTCCAAGGATTGCTACATCAGTGAAAGCTTCTTCAGGCTGAGGCTTTTCAATCATATCTACGACTGGGAATTCAGATTCATCGCCTTTCAATTCAAATGCAGGTTTTACCGATCCATATTTAGATATGCTTTCATGAGGAACTTTCTTACATCCCAAGACTGAAGTTCCATGTTTGTAATATGTTTCGATCAAAGCTCCGATTGCGGGTTTACCATCATCATCAGGAACAACCAAATCATCTCCTAACAATACAGCAAACGGTTCATCACCAATGAAATCTTTAGCACATAAAATAGCGTGACCTAATCCCTTAGGATTCTTTTGACGGACATAGAAGACATCAGCCATATCTCCGATGGAATGAACCATGTCAGCCTGTTTGTCTTTTCCGGCTTTTCTAAGTCTCTCTTCCAATTCAAAGTTATAGTCGAAGTGATTCTCAATAGCATTCTTTGTTCCGGAAGTGATGATCAAAATAGATTCAATTCCAGCTTTTACAGCTTCTTCTACGATATATTGAATGTTAGGTGTATCAACGATAGGCAACATTTCCTTAGGCATTGATTTTGTTGCAGGAAGGAAACGAGTTCCTAATCCGGCAGCAGGAATAACAGCTTTTCTAACTTTCTTTATCATATAACGATAAAGCCTCCTTTATTAAATTGTGAACATTTTACCAAACCTACACAACGCTTAAATTGGTAGATTTTATCTAATGCATGCTAAAAGGAGGCAATCTGCCTCCTTTCAGCAAATATTACTAAATACTAGTGTTTAATTACTATTAGTATCCTCATATTCTTGAAAGTCTTGATAATCCAATCTATCACCATCGAATTTTCTCGTTGTATCACCTTGAGTAAACTCATAATTAGACTCAGTAGTAACAGCCATTTGAGCATCTCTATTTATGTAATTTATTTGACTCTTGAACACTCTGCAATATGCAATCTTTCCGTTTCTAAAAGCAACAGAAGCTTCTGTCGTATATGCATTAGTCACTAAGTAGCCTGAAGTTGTTGTGCTTGAGATAGTGAAAGCTAAACCAAATGAAGCTCCCGCCGTTTTTGTATCCCAAGGATCTATGACGGTAGAATCAAATCCATCCATATAATAGAAATCACCATCAACTTCTATGTTGTCATCTTCAATATTATCTATTTTAGTAAACTTATGGCCAGCATTCATATTAGCTAATAATGTCGATGGAGCTCCTAAAAAGTAAGAGGAAAAATCAATAGACATCAATTGATTAGCCTTGTCTTGAGTTATATCTTGTTGAACATAATAACCATCAGGATAATCTACCGAATTATATCCGCTGTGTTTTTGATTGTATTGATATACATTAAAATACATCCCATCTTCCCAATAGTCATCAACTCTATTAAAGTAATTTGCTTCGTTGACTTCATCGGCTGTCTTACCTTTATCTTCTTCTTTAACAACTTCATCAGCTGTAGCATAATAAGGAGAATAAGTCTTTGTGACTACCAAATTATCGTATCTATCTGCTAAAAAGCTCGACGTTCCAGTATAAACTTGGTCCGAAATAGAGTATTGAATACTAATAGACTGATCTCCAAATGTATGGTTCACAGTTCCTGACATCATTGTTAAATCTTTGATAAATCTATCTAGCTTTTGTGCATCAGTCATGTCTTTATTGCTAGTCCAATGACCATAAGCCGAACCATTATAATTTGAAAAATCGACTAACTCTCCTCCATCTTTTTGATCGTACCAGCCATCAAAATAATAATTCTTGATAGATGGATGGCTAGGATTCAAATCATCGCCAGACTTGTTCTCATAGCTCTCATCTTCATGTCCTGGACAATTTACAATAAGTTTGTAGCTTTCTTCACTAGAAGAAGTTGATGGATTAATGTTTCCTTCTCCACACGAGACTAGTAGTAAAGGAAACAAAAGAATAAAACTATATATCTTTTTCATCTTTATTCTCCGTATGAAATAACTGCATTACAACTGTTGATCCAATCAGACCCAAACAACATAGCTGCATCATCTTTTGTATGGGATACAGAAATGGTTTGTGCTTTAGTCCAGCCAGAGAAAGCTCTATATCCAATTGTTACAACACTGGATGGAATATTGACATTGCGAATTGCAAGACTACTTGAAAAAGCCTCTGTACCAATATTTTCCAAACCATCGTTCAATGTTAATGAGGACAAGTTTTGCAATCCGGCCATAGCATTTTCTTTTATAGTTACAACAGTAGAAGGCATTACATAAGCCGTATCAGCCTTCTTAGAAGGATAGCAATACAATGTGGATTGATTCTTGTCGAACAAGACACCATCTACAGCCGAGAAATAATTATTGCCACTTGCTACATTAAATGCAGTCAATTCAGTAGAATAATTATTAACTCTTCCGACAAATGCTCCAACACCCATCGTCTTCAATGTTGAAGGAATTGTTATTTCACCAGCCATCTTGGGGTTTCCTAAGAAAGCATAATCATCAATTTCTTCCAATCCTTCATTCAATGTGACACCCGTGACACCACAAGAGAAAAATGCTTTTGTTCCTATTTTCTTCAAAGATGCCGGTAATGTTATATTTCCTAAATCGTTGGTCGATTCAAAAGCCTCATCTCCTATTTCTTGGACTCCTTCATTAAATGTCAAGCCATAGATATTAGCAAAATAGAAAGCACTCGCTCCTATCTTGGATACATTCGAAGGAATAGTTACTTTTACTTTATTGCTGGAATCAAATGCTGAAGCAAAAGCTTGATTTTCAATTGTTTTTAAAGTCGAAGGTAAAGTCAAACTAGAAGCTTTAACTCTATAGTAGACGAGCTTAGAAATTGTCTCTACACCTTCAGGAACATTTATTGCACCTGTATGGCTAGGCTTACAATAAAACACAGTCTTTCCATCAGCTGATATCAATTGATCATTAGTCAGTTTTAAATTAGATCCTTCTGCTAAAGTTAATTTAAAGTTTGGAACACCATTATTTCCATAGCCAGAGAAGACACTTCCATTCATGGAAGTAAGTCCTGTTCCAAATACAACTTCCTGCAAAGAAGACCATCCGGAGAAAGCAGAATCACCTATAGTAGTCAACGAATTAGGTAAGACCAATTTTGTGACTTTAGATTTATAAGATGAAACAGGATCATCTTCACTCTCAGAAGATCCGTTGTTAGAGAAAGCTGAGGCTTCTATTTCTTCCAATCCTTCATTCAATGTCAATGTTCTTAAACCCAACTCCTGTGCGAAAGCTTCAACACCGATCTTCTTAACATTAGATGGAATCTCAATATTGGTGAGTTGAGGGCAGCTATAGAAAGCTGCTTCAGGAATCTCAGTTATTCCTGTTCCGATATGTAGAGAAGATAATTTATCCATATACATGAACGATTCTTTTCCAATCTCAGTCACACTATCAGGAATAGTGATGGAAGTTACATTGATGTTGTTATGAAAGGCATTATTATCAATTTTTTTCAAAGAAGATGGCAATGTGAAATTATCTACATATCTGACATCAGAGCAGCTCTTCGGCAACAATTCTTCTACAGTAGAAGGAATTGCAAATGACGCGGTCAATGTAGTAGCATCACTAGGAATATAGACGAGCTTCTTACCATCTTTAGTCAAAAGCATGTTGTTTTCAACCTTGAAATTTGTATTGCTAGAAGCTAAAGTAACGCTCTTTATTCCCATTCCATAGAAGAATACGCCAGGTTCAAACACTTCCAAAGAAGCAGGTAATTTGACACTTTCAATAGCGCAGTAGCTATTCATAGGAGTAGAGAAGGCATAGCTTCTCAAAATTTTAATAGAATCAGGTAATTTTAAATCCCCTTTGATATAAGCTCCTGTGAATGCTGATTCACCAATTTCCTCCAAGCCTTCAGACCAAGTGATAGTGAATTGATTGGTGGTCGAATCACCTAACATCTCAAATGCTGCGTTTCCAATCTTTTTCAAAGAAGAAGGGAAAGAAACGGATGAAATGCTGATGTCCCCATAAAAAGCGTAATCGCCTATTTCTTCGAGGCCTTCATTAAAAGTAATGTACTTCAATCCGACATCTCTTTGATTATAGAAAGCATAATCACCGATCTTCTTTAGGTTAGAAGGGCAATCGTAGCTTTGATTGGAGGTCAAGGCTTTTTGAGGACAAAAGACCAAAGTTTGCTCATCTTTAGAAAACAGCAATCCCTCTTTGCTCTTATATGCTGTATTAGCACCATCTACAGTGATGCTAGCCAACTTATTGGTGTACATAAAGGCTTTAGGATCAATAGTCTTAACACTGGCAGAAATTGAAATTTGTGTAATATAACTTCCACCCTTGAATGCAGTAGCACTAATTCCAGTTACAGGCCTTCCGTTGATAGACTCTGGAATTTGAACATCGACAACATTAATGTCCATTATGCCAGTTATTGTGGCCGAGCCATCATTATTGACTTCATACTTGTAATTGAAAGATTGCTTCTCATACAAAGCTACCAACTTGTCTTTATCCATAGTCTCATCGACATAGCCGGTCCATTTTTGAGTCTTGTCTCCATTCAAATACCAGCCGATAAAAACAAAGCCGTCTTTATGAGGAACAGGGACATTTAAATAGTCACCTACAAATGTCTCTTGCTCAAAAGCAGGCTCACCATTATTGGGATCAAAAGTCAATGTAATCTTTAAATCTTCATTTACTGACCATTTAGCATATAAATCGACATCACCATAAATTCCAGTTCTGAAGTTGAATTCATTTCCATCTTCATCAACCCAAGCATCAAACTTGCAATTTTTCTTTGTCGGATTTATTGTTGGCTTCTTGGCCCAATGACCCTCTTCTATTTTTTGAGGAGCGACAGCAGTAGGATCTGCTATTTCACCACCATTCAAATTGAAAGTAATCGTATAGAAGATCTTCTTGGGTTCCTCAGATGATGGGGTAGATTTCTTATCCGTCGGCTGCTGAGTAGATGGATTAACCGTAGGTAAAGAAGTATCTATGTTTCCTTTACCACACGAGCCTAACACACTAACTAAAGCTAATAATGAAAATATCAAATTTCTTTTTTTCATGTTTTTTCTCCTCTTTTGATAAATAATTAGATGAAAATTCTAAAAACAATCAAATAATTCTTGTCTCAAGTATTTTCAACATTCTTCTTTTATATTTCAAAAGCCTTACTCCTTTTCTACTAAACGATTTATTATACCATCTTAGTTCTGTAAGCTCTTACTCTTTCTTAAGGGTAATTTATTATTAGCTTTGGTTTTATTTTAGTTTCTTTTAATCTTATGAATGAATTTTCTTATATCGGTTATCTCTTATAGTGAGCAACTTTTTTATTTAAATTTCTTTATAATACTATCGCTTCAAGGAGGAGGCTTTTATGAAAATTACTAAAGATGATTGGATGAAGTTAGCTTCACCAGTCGTACTTATCGTCGTAGGAATCCTATTGGCTTGTTCTATTATCGATTCAGTAGGAAACGCATTGCAGTTAATTGTTGGAATCGTTCTATTGATTATCGGTGCAATCTACATGTCATTAGGATTCGTCAAGAACAAGAATGTCTTAGATAGATATTCAATCTATGGAATCGGAATGGCCGGATTAGGTGTAGGACTCATCGTTATGAACGGAGTCTTAAACGGAATGCTCAGTTATCTTGGAATATCAATAGGTTGGGCCTTGTTCATCTTTGGATGTTTAGGATTTATTTTTTCTATCGTCTATCTTTGCTTGCATAGAAGTGTAAAGTTCTATGTGACAGAATTAGTATTGTCTATTGTTTGTGGTGTCATCGGTGGATTGATCATATTCCCAGTCGGAAAAGGTGTAATTCCTGCAAATTATCTTTGGCTAGTAAACGGAATCGTCATTGCTCTAATCGGTTTGGTATGGTTAGTTTTCACCATCATGGCTTATAAGCAACGTAATTCAACAAAGAAATCATATACCAAGACTGTCAGTGCTAAGAAATCAAAATAAATAAGGATTAATTAATGACTAACAAAAAGAAAAAAAAGACCGAAATAAACAATGGAAATCCATTGTTTATGATCGATCGTCTCAACGCATACAAATGGATTAAGTTCGCACAATCACTGATATTGATAGTGATGGGAATTATATACATTAGCATATGCAAAATTCCAAATTTTGATTTCTTTATTACAGTTGGATTTTCGGTAACTTTACTTCTTTATTCAGTACTAGAAATATTCGGAGCAATAATGTTGAAAAAATCAATATTATCAACCGAAATATTCGTCAGTTTGATGATATTCTCTGTGTCATTAATGACTTTATTCATCAAAGAATTACAGCAATATTATGTACTGACTTGGTTCTTTGGAATATTGATTGTTGGTTATGCTTTGATTCTCATCGTATCTGGTGTTCTAGCCTTTACTGTCGATGCAAACGATAAGAAATATGGAACAAAAGCATGGAAGAGAATTACCACAGCCATATTCCAATTGATAACTTCAGGAATATTGATTGCTTTGGATGTTTGCTTATGGATATTTGGCCCTTTAACTTCATCCGCCACTGATGAAAATACTATTATGTTAGTTCCTATTTTAATCGGTGTCGCTTTGATATTCATGGGCGGAGCTAGTATGTTCTATGGCTTCCAAGCAAACAAGACGGAAAGAATCTTGAAGAAGCAAGCTGATCAGACTTCCTTCAAAGAAGAAGAACCTGAAGAAGATAATAAAGTGGAAAACGACTCTAAAGACTCTGATATGGTAGATGTTTCTAAAGATAAAAAAAAGGAAGATGATATCCTCACTGTCGATGTTCAAGATACCGAGAACGAGAATTCCGACATCAAAATGCTTGAAAACAAAGACTCTAAGAAAAAGAAGAAAAGAAAATAATTAATTCTTGTCTTGAAGCCACTCTATTGAAATCACCGATCATCAAACAATCGGTGATTTTTTTATATCATTTATAAAATTTGAAATGCTTAGTTTTTGTATTAATAATATTAGCTTTTCACTTGAATTTATGCACTCTAACAATAGGTTTAGGAATAACCCTGAAAACATTTTCAAAGATTGTGATAGTATAAAAAACATGAGTGAGAATAAGCTTGCTCATTTTGCGATAAAAAAGTAAATTTTATCAATAAATATTGATTTTAAGCGGTTTCTTGCTTATTATTTAATAGTGGAATTGAAGGGTTAAGATAGGCATATGACACAAATTGAGATTAAAATTACAAATCCAAATGGATTTACTCCAAGATTAGCTGCTGAGTTAGTCGAGGAAGCTAACAACTACGAGTGTAGAATCACTTTGACCGACACAAAAGTTAATACTTCATGTGACTTGAAGTCAATTATGAACGTATTCGGCTGTATTGTCGGTGGAGTTGGTACAACACTTCATATAGAGTTTGACGGATCTGATGAAGCTAAAGCTTTAGCTGGTTTTGAAACTCTTTCAAAAGAATTAGATTTCTAATATTTTTCAATCGTTCCTTATTTGGAATGACTTTTTGTGTTTTATCTTAATTTTTAAGTTGCTTATTAATCGGCTGAACAAGCCTTTCTATCTAGTATAATTCGACTTGTTTTGATGAAATTAATCTTATTAATGTAAGGAGATATTTTTATGTATCAAGAACTTCAAAAAGGTTGGATTGAAGTTATAACAGGTCCAATGTTTGCAGGAAAAAGTGAGGAGTTGATAAGAAGAGTGACAACTCTTTCTTATGCTCACAAGAAAATAGTGGCTTTCAAGCCTAAAATTGACAATAGATACGATGCTTCTAAGATTGCCGCACATAACGGAAACATGTATGAAGCTTTTGCTATCTCAGATCCTAAAGAAATATTGGATCACTACGATTCATCGATTCAAGTAGTTGCAATAGATGAAATACAGTTCTTCTCCAAAGAAATGCTTCCAATAGTCGAGTATTTGGCTACTAACGGAGTCAGAGTCATTTGTGCCGGTCTAGACTTAGATTTCCGTGGCAAGCCTTTTGGAATCATGCCTAGTCTATTGTCCGAAGCTGAAATAGTGACAAAGCTTGAAGCAGCTTGCACTATATGTGGTTGCGGCGCTACTAGAACACAAAGGCTGGTCAATGGTAAACCTGCCAAATATACAGACCCTATCGTCATGGTAGGAGCTAAAGAATCATATGAAGCTAGATGTAGAAAGCATCATATAGTTCCAAATTCTCCATCGTTTGATTTCATACCTTCTAAAGAAGAATAATAAAAGCCAAGACATTTATTTGTTTCCTGGCTTTTATTGTTTATTAGTTGCACTAATTTATTTTCTTTGATTTTTTTAGAAACCTTATAACTGATGAAAATATAAAAGAAAGCTTATCACTATGAAGTAAGATCCTAGCAAGACTTCTTTCAGTTATTTTAATAGCATAAGAAAAAGAGGCGATTTCTCGCCTCTTTTCTAAGCTGATGAGTCTACTTTTACAGTAAAAGCAGTAATTCCTATAAAAGAATAGTCCCTTCCTATTTACATACCCTTTTATTATCACCCTATACTTATTTTATAATTGATACTAATAAGAAAAGGAAGGAGAGATAGAATGGAACATCCTAAGAAAAATAAAGCAGAAAACACAACTCCAAAGAATACTACCATTATCGATTCTCCAATTAAGAAGCCCGAATCTAAAATTGTCTATGCTGAAGATTTAGCTAAAGATTTAAATAACAAAGCTGTAGATACGAATCAAAAGAAAAAGAAAAAAACAACTTCATCAAAATCAAGCCAAACACAAAATAAAAATGAAAAGAAGAAAGATGGGCAAGGATTTTGGGAATTTTTAGGTCTTTCAAATTTATTTGGAAAAAAGAAAAAGGATGATTTGCAATCAAGTCAGCCTCAACAAGTAATGTCTGATGAAGAAAAAGAAAAAATCAAAGCTCCGGCAGGAAAATCAATGATCGATGTTTTCGACGAAGAAAAAAGTTTAGATTCCGGAGTCGAAAAGATAATAAAAAGTCATGAATTTAAATGGTTTAAAAGAAAGAAAAAGAAACGTGTCAACGAATCCATCATCAATGACAAAATAAACAAAGCAACCAGATATAATCCTGATTTTGCTATAGGATTATCACAAAGTCAGGTTGATGAAAGAACGAAATCAGGATTAACCAATAAAGTAAAAACTACATATACAAAAACTTATTGGGAAATCATTAAAGATAACATCTTTACTTTCTTCAACATCTTGTTGATTATCGTTGCAATATGCTTATGCGTAATAGGTGAATGGAAGAATTGTACATTCTTAGTAATAATGATTGCAAATATTGCAATAGGAATATTCCAAGAAATTAGATCGAAAAAGACAATAGAGAAACTAAGATTAGTCACCACTCCTACTGCTTCTGTTATCAGAGATGGAAAAGAATTAAAAGTTCCTACTGATGACATAGTATTAGATGATATCATTTCACTATCGATAGGCAATCAAATATCAGCCGATTCAATAATTGTCGATGGATCTATAGAAGTAAATGAATCTTTATTGACCGGTGAATCTCTACCTGTAAAAAAACATACAGGAGATACAGTTTATGCAGGTTCTTTTGTTACTTCTGGAAGTGGAACTGCAAAAGTAATAAAAGTTGCCGAAGCTAATTGGGCTATAAGTCTTCAATCGCAAGCAAAGAAATTTCAAAAAACTCGTTCGGAATTGCTTCATTCATTAAATAAAATTATCAAAGTAATTTCATTCTTAATAGTTCCTGTCGCTACATGTTTAATTGTTATAGGAATTATCAATTCGGGATCCACTGATCCATGGGAAATGTTCAAAGCCGGAATTTTAAATGCAGCCGGTCCTATTATAGGTTCTGTCCCCGCAGGTATGTTCTTATTGACCTCAGTCGCATTGGCAGTTGGTGTCGTCAATATGTCTAAGAAGCATACATTAGTTCAAGACTTATATTGCTTTGAAATGCTCGCTAGAACCAATACATTATGTTTAGATAAAACTGGAACACTGACGGATGGAACAATGGAGGTCAGTGAAGTTATTGTCATAGATAAGAAGATAGATTTAGATACTGTGATGGGTTCTTATTTAGCGACATTTAGAGAATCCAATCAAACTTCTTTAGCTTTGGCTGAAAGATATGCTTTAAATGGAAAGCTCGCAGTAGTTGGAAAAATTCCATTTAGTTCTTCTAGAAAATATTCTGCTGTTTCATTCAAAGGTATGGGAACTTTCGTTCTAGGTGCACCTGAATTTGTTTATAAAGCCGACAACAAAAACTTAGTTAATATAATATCCGAAAGACAGAGAAGCGGATATCGTGTTTTAATGTTAGCTCATAGTGAAGATTACATAGATGCAACAGGTGAAATTAATGGAGAAGTTGTTCCAGTAGCTTTGTTTGTTTTATTAGATCATGTCAGAGATGAAGCTCCAGACACTATTAAATGGTTTGTAAATAATGGTGTTAATATTAAGATTATTTCAGGAGACAATCCATTAACAGCTTCTGAAATTGCTGGTATGTGTGGCGTTCCTAATTATAATAAAGCCGTATCATTAGAAGGATTATCCTTAAAAGAAACAGCTGAAATAGCAGACAAATATACGGTCTTTGGACGTGTATCACCAGAGCAAAAATCCATCCTAGTCAAGTCGCTTAAGCAATCCGGTAAAACCGTTGCAATGACCGGTGATGGTGTCAACGATATTTTAGCTATGAAGCAATCGGATTGCTCTATAGCTATGGCTAGCGGTGCTGATGCTGCTAAAAATGTAGCTCATTTAGTTCTGCTAAACTCCAATTTTGCATCCATGCCCGCTGTAGTATTGGAAGGAAGACGAGTCATAAACAACATTCAAAGATCATCTGCTTTATACTTGATGAAAACAATCTTTACCTTTGCCCTAGCTATCGTATTTATTATTTTAGGATTCTCCACTATGGGAAGACAAAGTGGAGCACAAATCATCTACCCGTTCTTGCCTGGAGATATCCTATTGATGGAATTCATAGGAATTGGTGTTCCTTCAGTTTTGTTGGCTCTACAGCCTGATAAGAGTCAAATCAAAGGACACTTCATTAAAAACACCTTCTCAAAAGCTATTCCTGGTGCAATCTCTTTATTAATCGTTGTTGCTTTGACATTCATCTTAGGACAAGTCGGATTCTTCAACGATTCATCCATTCAAGGCATGAATCCCTTAGAAATGCCATGGTTCCGTACAAGTCAAACTTCCGTCGGTGGTGAAGCAATTAGATCTTTAGCAGGATTAGGAATGACATTTGCTGCATTGTCAGTCTTATATGCCTTATCTCAACCGTTTGATACATATAGATTTTGTTTGTTTATAGGCGAGTGGGTTTTGACTTTAATAGCTATATTTGGATTTGTCCCTTACCCGCCATTCAGCACAATAGTATTCTCCAATTACAAGAATTTATTAAATAACAAGACAATGATTCTAGTCGCAATACTATACGCCGTAGGAAGTCCTTTGATAACATCATGTCTAATGAATGGTTTCAACTTCTTGACTAAAGGCGATGTATCACCTACAGAAACCAGGGCTTTAGACAAAAAACAATAATACGTTTTCTAATTACTTCTTCAGTTTGCACCAACCTATTAAGAGGTATATAATTTTTAAAGTCTTTTTCCAATTAATTATTAAAGGAGCAATTTATGGCAGAAGAGAAGAAGCTAACTAAAGCAGAAAAGAAAGAATTGAGAAAGAAAAAAAGAGGAAGTCTTTGGAAGGATTTCAAAGCATTCATCAATCGCGGTAATGTGGTCGATATGGCAGTCGGTGTCATCATGGGTTCAGCCTTCGGTGCAATCGTCACAGCCTTTACCAACATCTTGCTTTCGATTTGTACTTGGGGAGTTCCTGGAGGTTTGAAAGGATTAGTCACAGTTCTTCCCGCAGCTAACAACGCACAAAAAGGTATTGAAGGAATCGGTCAGTACTTCTCAAACGATAAATTAGCTGAAATGGCTAAAATTTATTGTACAAAGCTTGGTGGAACCTATGAAAATAACGAAGCTCAATGGATCAATTCATTGAAAGCTTTGTATACACAACACGGTGAAACTTGGACTTACAACCAATCTGCTATCATCGATTGGGGTACATTTATAAATGCTATCATCGCATTCTTGATCATCGCTTTGACCTTGTTCGTCATCCTTAAGACTTTTAACTATCTCACAGCTAAAAGAAAGGCTTTGGAAGAAGCAGCAAAAACAGCTGCTTTAAACTTTAAGAAGGCCGAGGATAAAAAAGAGGCCAAGGAAGCTAAGGAAACAGAAGCTGCCAAAGCTGAGGTAGAAGCTCAGTCTAAAGTAGAAGATAAAAAAGCTGAATAAGTAGTCATATTAGCCGCTAAAAGCGGCTTTTTTCATCTAACAATTTCAACCCTAGAACAATAATAAGATTTTAATTTTATAATCTATTTAATAATAGAAAGGGCTTTATATGAAAAACAAAGGATATCTATGTAGCAATCTTCAAAAACATGCTGATGTCGGATCAATAGAAGATGTTCATCTATCAGAGCATCCAAACCCTAATTTTAGAAGAGATTCTTATAAATCTTTAAATGGATGTTGGGATATATGTATCAGTAAAGATAAAAATCAGCCTACATCTTGGACAAATAAAGTCAATGTACCTTACGCTATAGAATCACCTCTGTCTTTTGTAAATCATCTATTAGAACCGGATGAATACATTCACTATCATAAAGTTTTATCCATATCAAAAGATGAAATGAAGCCTCATATTTTCCTTCACTTTGAAGGAATAGATCAAATAGCTGATGTATATATAAATAACAAATTCGTAGGCCAGCACATCGGCGGATACACATCATTCTCGTTTGATATAAAGCCTTTTGTAATGGAAGGAAATAATGACCTATATATCAGAGTAAAAGATGTTACAGATGAATCTTATTATATGAGAGGCAAACAACACCTCATTCCATCCGGATGGTTTTATTCTTCTTCCAGTGGAATATATAAACCAGTTTGGATTGAATATGTTGAAGACAATTACATCAAAGAGGCCATATTCAAGCCTTTATATGATAAGAAAAGTGTAGAGGTGTTGATATCGACTTCTGTGGAAGGAATAGTATACTTAAATATAGACGGAACTATCTTTAATATTGAATCTAACAAAAAGACAGAAATAAAATTAAATAATTTCCATCCATGGAATGTAGACGATCCATACTTGTATGAAGTTGAAATGAAATTCTTTAACGATATTATTCATTCTTATTTTGGAATTAGAAAGATAGAAAACAAAATAATTAACAATCAACCTTGTATTTTATTAAATGATAAAAGATTATTTATAAACGGATTATTAGCACAAGGATATTATGACTTAGGAGGACTAACTCCTAAGTCTTATGATGTCTTTGAAAAAGATATAAAGAATGTTAAAGAGTTAAAGGAAAACAATAATATTAAAATCCATATAATGAAAAACTCATCTCATTATTTATATTCAGATGAATCTAAAAACGATATAACAAAAACTTTAATTGAAATGTTGAACAATACTATTGTTCAAGGCAATTAACCTCTAGTAAAATCATAAGAAGGTGAATTATTATGGCAAACGAAAATAACAACATAGAAGAATCAAAAATAAAAGTCATGGGGGACGATTATGTTCGTATAGTCAATGCTAAAACTATTTTTGGATGGACATTGATTAATGGCGCATGTAAGAAAAAGAAACCCAAGAAGATGAAGAATTACAAACTTACATTCACTAGAAGCAAAAATATTCCATACCACGATAGAATGGTCGAATTAGAAAGACTATATTTCAAAAAAGAAGAAGAAAGAAAAACTTATTATTCGACTGATATTTTAAATATCATTTTCTTGTATTTGCTCTTAATCATTCCAGGACTCATATATTCATTAGTTAAAATGCATCAAAAGAAAATGATTAAGAATCACAACGCTGCCATCAATAAATCGCAATTAAATTACTTGAGTGAAGCTAAGTCGATAACATCTGCTTCCAATGGTCAATCTTTCAACAATCACAAATCCATTCCTGAATCATCGGTCAATAAACCAGTCGAAACAAGACAAACTCCTCTACAATTAACCGGTCAAGCACCTCAACTCCCAGCCGATAACAACAAATCAAATATCAATCTATCTTCAAATCAAAGAAACGATGATGACGATGAAGATAGCTTCAACTAATTTTTTTCTTCAAATACATGAATCTGGCTTTATTAGCCAGATCTTTTTTTATGATTCCTTTATATATTCCTTGTCTATCTACTATAGACAAAAGATTATCTTCTTTTCCATCTTCTATTTCAAAGAAAACCTCTCCTTTTTCTTTTAAAACAAAAGGTAATTTGTTTATTATTTTTCTATATGAATCCAATCCATCTATTCCTGAAAACAAGGCTAAATCAGGCTCATAACTAGTTTCTGTTTTTGTACCTTCCGGTATATATGGAGGATTAGAGATTATATAGTCGAATTTATCTTTGATAGATTCGAGGAAATCAGAGACTACAAATGTAGCATTATTTATATCATTAATTCTTTTGTTTTCTTCAGCTACATTTATAGCTTCTTTAGATATATCTGAAAGAATAACTGTAGATGATGGAAATCTCTTAGCTATAGAAAGACCGATACACCCACTACCACAGCAAAGATCCAATATCTTCTTGTTTGAGAAATCTATTGTTTCACACAAATTCAAAACCAATTCTTCTGTTTCCATTCTTGGAATCAAAACATTAGGATTGACTTTAATAGTCATTCCTGCAAATTGAATATGTCCAATTATATATGCTGAAGGTTCGTTTTTATTTAATCTGTCTAATATTTCAATTGATCGACTATCTAATTCTTTATTTCCATCGATTATCACATCTACCGAAGATACATTAAATATTTCTTTCAAAATATCTAAAACATCAGGGAGATATACCCCCTGGATGTTTAATGCCCGTCTTTGAAATTCTTTAATTGTCACTGGACGCCTTTCATTTGCTCCATGACCAAATCTTTTTCATGAGCTGATCTTAAAGCGTCTATTATTTCTTCCAAATCGCCTTCCATTACTCTATCTAATTTTTGAAGCGTAAATCCGATTCTATGGTCGGTCACTCTATTTTGAGGATAGTTATAGGTTCTAATTTTTTCTGATCTGTCACCCGTTCCTATTTGAAGCTTTCTTTCAGCTTCAAGTTTTGCATTTTTCTCACTATCCATCTTTGCTTTAAGTCTAGTTCTAAGAAGATTCATAGCCAATTCCTTATTTTGCATCTGACTTCTTTCAACCTGACAAGTGACAACAATTCCTGAAGGCTTATGAATAATACGAACAGCTGATTCAGTCTTATTGACATTTTGACCACCAGCTCCAGATGAACGATATGTTTCAATTTCCAAATCCTGGGGATTGATTTGAATATCGACATTTTGTTGTTCAGGCATAACCAATACAGCGGCTGTCGAAGTATGGAGTCTACCGGAGGCTTCAGTGACAGGAACACGTTGAACACGATGAATTCCTGATTCAAATTTAAGTTTTGACCAAGCACCTTTTCCTTTGACCACTAAGGTTACATTGGAATATCCACCTAAAGGTGTTAAAGATTCATCCATGATTTGAACCTTCCATCCCTGACTCTCAGCGTATTTGGAATACATACGGAAAAGATCAGCTGCAAACAAACATGCTTCTTCTCCTCCGACTGCTCCTTTGATTTCCATGACGACGTTATGGTCATCATCTGCATCTTTAGGAAGAAGAGCTTTTTGAAGTTGCTCTAATTTTTCATCGATAAGAGGAGTAAGTCTTTCCACTTCACTCTCACCCATCATCTTCATATCAGGATCTTGATCCTTGCTCAAAGCTTCAGCAGCTTCTTTGTCTGAGACCATTTTCTTATATTCAACATATAAGCTAACGGGTTCATCATAAGTGGATAATTCCTTGGATAAATCGACAATCTTTTGTGAAGATAAGTTTCCTTCAGCCAAAAGATCATTGATTTCTTTTTGCCTCTTTTCCATCATATCAAGTCTTTGGAACATGTAATCTTGTGCGTCTGTCATTATCGTTCTCCTTGTCATCAAAATAAAACTCAAAGCAACTATGCTTTGAAGTACTTACACATTATAAAACAAAGTTTGCTCTTTTTAATAAATTAGAAGCACATATGTATTGGGGGAGACATAAATGCGTTATCAAAAATACAATTATCAAACCAGATACGAAGTAGTTATGGCAAAAGTAAAGAACCCGTACAAGAGTTTTGAAAGACTATCTATCGAGTACAACATAGTTTGTCCAGAAACTATTAGATACTGGTACAAGTGTTATAAGAACGTTGGAGATAAAAGTTTCAAGGATAAAAGACATAGAGTAGCTAACAAAGATAAAGTTAAAAGGTGATTCATCACTTTTTATATCAACATATCGATAAGTGGATTTCCACATTTTGAAATTATAATCCACAACCCATTATGTGGGTAAAAACACATAAAAATAGTTGTCCACATGGGTGTGGATAACTATATAATTTATGTGGACAACTTTTATGAAAATGCAGTATTCATCGGAATTTTTTAATAGAACAACCATGGTGGATAATTATCGGTGTGTGGATGGCTATAAACTTGTCCACCTTGATAAGGTGTGTATACTACTTATCCACAACTTATCCACACATCAATGGTATGTGGATAACTAAATTATCCTATTTTACTAATGTTTTTGATATGGTGTGTGGATAACTCAATTTGAACCACTTTTAGGTATGCTGTTGATGTGGAAAACTAACCTTTTAGGTGGTATCCTTACATCGCTTAAATTTGGAGATTATGCCTATATGGGAATAGATACACCTAAAGAAGAGTTGATTAAAATATGGCACGAAGCTTTACTATATATAGAGAAAGCTTTAAACGATACCCAAGTCTATGAGGCTTATTTTGATGAAACAAAACTGATTTCCTTAACCGAGACTGTCGCTACTATTACAGCTAGCGGTAAAGTTGCTGCCAGAGTTCTTTCTACAAGTTCTAACTTTACAAGCATCACTATAGATGCTTTGAAGAAAGTTACTCAGACTGAATATTCTTTGCGTTTTATCGATGAAAATTCATACAACAAAAAAGCTAAATTTGATTCTCAAATAGTCAGTAATCAAACTTCACCTTTCTTTGTTGGAACTAAAATCAGCAAAGAATATAACTTCGACAACTATGTCAAAGGAAAATCTAATTTAGATGCATTTAGAGCTGCTTTATTAGCCGTATCTAGCCCTAGTGCTATGAATCCTATATTTATATATTCAGCGACAGGATATGGAAAAACTCATCTATTAAACGCTATTGGAAATGCTTATCAAGAAAGATACCCAGGAAGAAAAGTTCTCTATACAAACACCGATCAATTCATCGATGAATTTGTAAAGTACGCCACAGGAAACTCTGATGCCGATTCGTTCAAACAGTACTTCAAATCCATAGATATATTATTAATAGATGATATACAGTTCTTAAAAGGCAAAAATGCAACTTCAGCTTTCTTCTTCAACATATTCAATTCGATGATATCTGAAAAGAAGCAAATAGTCATAACCTCAGATAGAAGCCCCGCCGAACTAGATGGTCTAGAAGATAGATTAGTCAGTAGATTCTCCGGTGGTTTATCCATCATGATCAAAAAACCTCAACCAGATACTATGATGGATATATTAAAGCTAAAAATAGTATCCTTAGGATTGGATTTAAAGATGTTCGATGATTCAAGCCTTCAATATTTGGTAGATCATAACCCTGCCAACATCCGCTCCATGGAAGGTGACTTGAAAAAGATTCTCTTCCTGTCTACAACACATCAAAACACAGGAAAAATAGATTTGAATTTTTGTAGAGAAGCGTTCGGTGACAGAAAAGGTAGAGGTGGCGGTGAAAAAGATCCTGTCAGTCCTGGAAAAATCATCAATGCCGTATGTAACTACTACAATGTCACTGAAAATCAAGTCAAATCCAAAGTTAGAACTTTGCAAATCGCAATGGCTAGACAAATATCCATGTATTTGTGCCGTTCTTTACTAGATATGTCCTTCAAAGACATCGGTAAAGAATTCGGCAGAGACCACTCCACTGTCATGACTGCGGTCAAGAAAATCAGTGGTCAAACAAAGACTGACAGGTCTTTGCAAGCCTCTCTCAGTGAGATATCTAAGAGAGTAACTACTAAGAATGTGGTTAACAATGCTTGAATTGTGGATATTTCAAAAAGCCATGTGGATAGGATGTAAGCGGGAATTTTATAGAAAACCCGTTAAAATCAAACGAAAAAAGCCCTATTTTAGTCCAAATTATCTATAATTCTATTGGACTTATCCACTTATCCACAGTCCTTATTATTGTCGTTAAGACTTAAAGACGTATTAGGAGATATAAATCAAAATGAAATTAACAACAAAAGCCGACGCATTAAAGAAAATCTTCCAAAGAGCTGCAGATGCAATTCCTGCAAAATCAAGTGAACCTGCATTTATGAATTTCTTATTGACAGTCACTGAAGATTCCTTGGAAATATTAGCTAGTGATGGAAATATCACTTTAAAGACTAAATTATCTGGAAAAGATGAAAAAGGTGAAAATGTAATCATTTCAGCTGAACCTGGTCGTATTCAAGTTCCAGCCAAAATTTTGGTCGAAATGGTTACTAAGATGGTTGGAAATGTCATTACTTTGAATTTAACTGATGACACTAATTTGTCAGTATCTGATGAGAACACCTTCTACAACATCAATTCTATTGATGCTAAAGAATATCCTGATATTGAAATGGAGTCTGATCCTTCTTCTTCCTCATCAGTCACAATCACCGGTGAACAGTTTATCAGCATGTATCAATGCACTTCATTTGCCGTGGCTGTCAAAGGAGCAAGACAGTGTTTCTTAGGAATAAATATTAAATCGGGTGATGGAAGAATAGCTTTCTTAGCAACAGATGCTTGTAGATTGGCTCAAAAGACTATCGAAGTACCTGATGCTCCTGAAATGAGTTTCACAGTTCCTGTCAAAGTATTGTCTATGATTGCAAAGACAGAAAACTTGAAGGAAGTCAAATTGGAGTTAGGAGATGGAAAAGCTTTGTTCTCTGTAGGAGATACAATCTATCAATCAAGACTTTACAATGGTGAATTCCCTTCACCTGAGAAGATTAAACCTGCCGTTACTCCTTTCTCATTAACTGTCGATTCTAACGAATTCATTTCTGCTTTGGATCGTGTCACCTTGGTCACTATGGGAGACGCTACTCCTCTAGCAAAGTTGACCTGCAGCGCTGATGGAGTTGAAATTGCAGCCTCATCCCAATCTTATGGAGCAGCTAAAGAACATTTGAAGAATGCATCGTTTAACGGCGATATATTCCAAATCGGATTCAATATTAAGTTTGTCACAGATGCTGTACACGCTTTGAATTCTAAGGAAGTTACATTGGCATTTGCTGGTGAAGGACGTTTGTTTATGGTTCAAAATGGCGATGATTCCAATCTTCAAATCATCACTCCAATCCGTGCAAGCGTATAAGAGTTAAATTAGTTGATATTGCCATCACCTGATATGAGTGATGGCTTTTTATGAATGTCTCTATCGGTTTTGTCTCATCTTCTTTTTAGAGACAAAAAGAAGAGAGGTAATAAACTATAATAAAATTAGGTGGAATTGAAATGGCATATCAAGCACTATACAACAAATATAGACCTCAAAGCTTCGAACAAGTAGTAGGTCAAAAAGCAATAGTAAAGACTTTAGAAAACTCCTTGAGAGAGGACAAGATAGGTCACGGCTACCTATTTTGTGGACCGAGAGGAACAGGAAAGACTTCTATGGCAAGATTGTTTGCCAAAGCTTTAAATTGCAAAGAAGGATTAGGCCATCAGTGTTTGAAATGCGATTCTTGCAAATCCATCGCAACAGGAAGTCATCCTGATGTCATAGAAATTGATGCCGCATCTAATTCTGGAGTTGACAATGTCAGAGACTTGGTCACTCAAGTCAATTACCAGCCTTTGATGGGAAGATATAAGGTTTATATCATCGATGAGTGTCACAACATGACAGAGCCCGCATTCAACGCCTTGTTGAAGACTTTGGAAGAACCACCAAGTTATGTCATATTCATTTTGTGTACAACGGAGCCCCAATCTATTCTTCCAACTATATTGTCGAGAGTTCAAAGATTTGATTTCTCTAAAGTGGAAGATAAAGACTTATATGGAAGAATTGAATACATTTTGAAGAATGAAGGTATTGGATATACAAAAGGCGCTATAAATAAGATTGTCGAGCTGGCTTTGGGTGGTGTTAGAGATGCTCTCTCAATATTGGACCAAGCTGTATCTTTTGGTGGAACAAAAATTGATGAAGAGACAATAGAAACCTTGTTTGGATTGTTGGATATCGATAACAAGATAGAGCTCATCCAATTGGCCCATGAAGGAAATCTTCAAGAATTATTGATCAAAGCTAGAAATTTCTATGATAAAGGAATGGATATCGTCAGGGTTACAAGAGAACTTGAAGGAATCTACAAAGACATTATCATTAGAAGCTTTGGTGGTGATGAAAAATTGTTAAAAGAATTGAGTCTTAAGCAAGCCGATTCACTTTCTAATATATCTAAGCAAGAAGCACAAAGAGATATACAAAATTTAATCCAAGCAGAAAGAGATTATAGATTTGCTCAAGATTTGATGGATGTCTTTGAATTAGCCTTGATTAAATTATGTTCTGGAGTGGAAGAACAAGTTGAGGTAAAGCCAGTCTCTAAGCCTATAAAAAGAATAGCTGTAGAAGAGAAAAAACAGGTAACACAACTACAGACTAAAGTAGAGGATAAAGTAGAGGAACCGATACAATCCCAAACTGATTTATTATCTTCATTTAAGCCATTGGAAGAAGAATCAAAGCCAGAGCCTAAGGTTATAAAAGAAGAGAAGAAAGAAGTGGAAAAAGAAGAGATAAAACCGTTTGAAACAAGTGAATCTTATTCAGATGATCAAATCCTATCAATAATGAAACATGGTGATAAGAATTTGAGAAAAGATTATTTGAAGAAATGGGATATTATGGATTTAGAAGATCCGAGCTTGCAAGACTGTTTACTAGTTTTGATGAAATCTAAGCCAGCTATAGCGACTGATTCTATGTTGGTAGTGACTTCCGACTATGATAAAGACTTGGCGGTAATTTCTAATCCAGATAATATGGATAAATTCAAACAATTGCTTGAATTTAACTTCTCAAAATCACCATTAGTTATAGGTTTATCAACTTCTCGGTTTAATAAACTGGTAGAAGTATTCAAAGAAAGATTAAAAAACAACACACTTCCTGATGAAACTCCTATACAATTAGATAGTCAAGAAAAGAAGGATGATGAAGAATCTAACGCTGATTTGTTTTTGAAAGAATTAAAAGGAGAAAATTAACATGGCACAAGAGCAGCAAAAAAATGATATGAAGAAAATTAGTGAAGTCGCATCTAAAGCTAGAGATGTGCAAGCAAGATTTAGTGAGCGTATAAAAAACTTAGAAAACAAGGAATTCAATTCTATAGTAGCAGATGGTAGAGTGAAGATTAAGATGTTAGGAAGTTATAAGGTTAGTTCAGTTATTATTTCACCTAAATATTTGGCTTTATACTCTGCTGAACAAGTAGGTGAAGCTTTGACTATGGCTTTTAACAATTGCTGTGACGCAATCGCTGCCGAAAGAAAAGAACTAGAAAAAATGTTCTCAGAAGAGACACAAGCCATCATGGTCAAAACTTTCATGGAAAAGAAAAAAGATGACGATGATGAAGAAGATGACGACGACATCGATTTGCCTAATGGATTTGGTGGCTTTAATCCCAACGATGGAAACTTCTAAATCGGTAAAAGATATAGCGGAATTTTTTAAGAAGCTTCCTTCCGTAGGAAGCAAATCAGCATATCGAATGGCATATGCTGCTTTGAGCTTGCCCAAAAGTGATTTGATTGCATTTGAAGAAGTGTTGAATCAAGCGATTCAAAAGGTCCATAGATGTCTTAAATGTGGGCTTTTAATCGATGATGAAGAATGCCCTATTTGTGATGATATGACAAGGGATAGAAAGACTGTTTTGGTAGTCACAGACAGTAAAGATGTTTATTCGATTGAATCGACTGATGCTTATCACGGATTGTATTTTGTATTGAGAGGAAGTTTGTCTCCAGCTAACCATAGAACTCCGAGTTCTATAGGTTTGGATGCTTTGATGAAGAAGGTGAAAGAAGAAGGAATTCAAGAAGTAATAGCCGTGACCAATAAAGATTTGGAAGGTGAAACAACAGCTCTTTATATAGCTAATTTATTGAAGAATTCATCTTGCAAAGTCACAAAACCTGCTCAAGGATTGCCATCTGGAGCAATTATTGAATATGCTGATCCTTTAACTATGAGTGAAGCTATAAAAGGTAGAGTTTTAGTAGGAAAGGAGAACGAGTGATGAAGAAAGAAGAAAAGAATGGATTATTCGTTTCTTTTGAAGGCATAGATGGATGTGGGAAATCATCCATAATGAAAAGAGTTAATGAGATTTTGACTGCTAGAGGATACAATGTATATTCGGTTAGAGAACCGGGTGGTGTACCTATATCTGAATCCATAAGAAACATCATTATGGACAACAAAAACACAGATATGGATGATAGATGTGAAGCTTTGTTATTCGCAGCTGCCAGAGCTCAATTGGTTCATTCCAAACTAGAACCTTTACTCAAAGAAAAATGCATTTTGTTATCCGACAGGTATGTTGATTCAAGTTTGGTCTATCAAGGATATGCTAGAAATCTAGGATTTGATGGAGTTATGGCCATCAATAACTTTGCTATGGATGGACTTTGGCCAGATATTACGTTTTTGATCGATATAAAAACAGTCGATGCACAGAAGAGAATGCATTCAGATGATAAGCATGAAGAGAATAGATTGGATGTGCAAAAATTAAAATTCTATGACATGGTAGCTGAAGCATATTCAGAATTGAAATCTAGATTCCCTGAAAGAATTAAGGTTATTGATGGTTACCAGCAATTTGAAGATGAAGCTATGCAAATAGCGGGAGTTATCGAAGCTAAATGGATAGAGATGAATTCATAAAGCTTGAACCTAGATTAGCGACTATTCTTCAAAATGCCATGGAGAACAAAAGAATATCGCAAGCGTATCTTTTGTTTGGCTCTCCTAGATGTCCTTTTGAAGAAGCAAGTTTATTTATCGCTCAAACATTGAATTGTGAGAGCGGTGGTTTAGCGTGTGGAAAATGTGACTCTTGTAAAAGATTTATGGCAGGAGTTAGACCTGATTTTTATTTGATTGATGGAAGAATTGGTCTCATCAAGAAAGATGACATAATAACTTTGCGAGATAAATATTCTATGAGCTCAGTCGAGAATAAAAAAGTATCTTCCCAACGTATGTCCTATGTCATTTTGCAAGCCGATAACATTCTTCAAAAAGTGGCTAATGCCATGCTGAAATTCTTAGAGGAGCCCGCCCCAGGTCTCACGGCTATACTTACTACATCGAACATTGAAAGAGTGTTGCCGACTATCAGATCCAGATGTGAAGAAATAAGATTAGAAGCTATTCCTAGAGATTATTTATATAACAAACTGATAACGGATGGATTTAATCACGAAAATTCATATTTCTTAAGTGATGTGTCTGGAGATTTAAATAGATTGGAATCAATCGGTCAAGATAAAGATTTCTTAGCTACAGTGTTGGCGTTAGATAAATTCATAAAAGCATATGATAAATCTAATAAAGAAGCCGTTTTTAGTTTGATGAACGATGCTGCTGATAGATTAAAAGGCTCTACATGTTATAATTGGTTTTACGGGGGATTGTCTCGTTATTTTAAGGATATAATGGTTCAGGATGGGCAATTCTCTGTCTATAAAGACAGCATAGTTAAACATAGTTGTGATATAGAGAAAGCTAGTAAAGCTAGTGTGTTGTTAGATGAAAGTGTTAAGGAGAGCAATGCTAATATGTCTTTCACGGGAATATTAGCGAGACTCGGATTGATACTTTTGAATGTAAAAGAATAATACTGAGATCGAGGTGAGTTTATGGACGATAAATCAACACAAATAGAAAACGAAGTTGGTGAAAAAAAAGATAGGTTTATTTGTAAGGCTTGTTGGGGTTATAAACCCGATTCTTTTATATCTTGTTTTGAAGATACACCTTCTTATTCTTTTGTCGTTACGGATTCATCTGATATCGGATTGGAATTAGTTAGAATTAAAGGCGTTATAAAAGCTAGTGAAGAAGAGAAAAACAATCCTGATTTTTTGACAGCTTTTCCTCCTATATTAAGAAGGGCAACACCTGAAGACATGAAGGCTTTTAATGCAAATCACGCATTAGAAAGACAAATGGCAGAGTTTTCGCAAAAGCAAAGCGATGAGACAAATATGGGAATGAGAGTTGTAGAAGTTAGAGTCTCTTTAGATTGCAAAAAAGCGATGGTCATTTATACTTCACCTGATAAAGTAGATTATAGAAATTTCCTACTATTATTTAAAAATCAATTTCATATCCATCCTATAATGAGACAAATAGGTAATAAGGATAGAGCAAAATTAATAGGCGGAATAGGTGTTTGTGGATTGCCTTTATGCTGCAAAACATTTTTAAGTCATTTCAATGGAACGCCTATTTCAATGATAAAAAATCAAATAGAGAAGCCCAACTTTAACGTTCAAAAATTATCTGGTCAATGCGGAAGCTTGATGTGTTGTCTCGGATACGAAAATGACTATTACAAAGAATTTAGACCACTATATCCTAACTCTGGTGATACAGCTGAAATCGAAGATGTTACATGGACTGTAAAATCTGTAAATATCATCGCTGATACTATCACTGTAACTGACGGCGATACTTATAGAACTTATTCTAGAGCTCAATGGGATAAGATCTCTAAAGGTGAAGAGCTAGATGATGAAGAAGAGGAAAAGACTCAAGCAAATATTGTTGATACAATAAAGAAGAACAAGCCTGAAGGCTTGACTTTTGCGCCACAAATCAATCAAAAAGAAGAATTGAAGTATAAAAATTCTTTAGAGGATTGTGATGATTATGATGAAGATGATCCACCTGATTTTAATGTGGAAAAATTAGATACAAAGGAAGAAACTGAAGAAGATGAGAAAGATGTTATAGAAAATATGGAGGAAATTAACGACATGAATAAAAACGGAAACAAGAACAATAATCATTTTAATAAGAATGGTCATAATAACAGCCAACAACACAATAATAAAGGTGGAAGAGGATTCTCTAAGCCGGGGCCTTTCGGCTTTAAGCCACGTCCACAAAGCAATAAAGAACAAGCTGCAGCTAACCCTTTTGGATTTGCAAGTCATAATGATGATGAAGTTAAAAAAGATAATTCATCTTATAAATCAAATAATCATAATGAAGAGAGAAGATTTGATCCTACAAAATTGACATTACCTAGTGAAGGTTCGATAGAGAAGGATAAAAAAGATGCAAAGAATTAAATCTTATGAAGACCATATAGGCGCAATAGTTTATATGGTTCCAGTTCCTATTGGAAATGATAAAGATATAACATTGAGAGCAATCGAAGTTTTTAAAGAAGCTGATTTAATTTGCTGTGAAGATACTAGAACAACAGGAGCTCTTTTATCTAGATTAGGAATAAAGCCTAAGAGACTTGAAAGCTTATATTCTCAAGTCGAAGCGAAGAAATCCAAAACTATTATTCAAGATATCTTAGAACAAGGATTAAAAGTTGCTTTTTGTTCTGATGCCGGTGCACCTGGTGTCTCAGATCCTGGTTCTGTATTTGCCAAGGAATGTATGGACGCTGGGATTACAGTCACATCTTTGCCCGGCGCTACAGCTTCTATTGTTGCTTTGGTCATGTCTGGATTAGACACGGCTGATTTTACTTTCTATGGGTTCTTATCGCCTAAGAAAGAGACTATGGATGGACAATTAAAGGCAATAAAACATGATAAGCCGACACTCATCATTTATGAATCTCCAGTTAGATTGATAGATACTTTAAAAGAGATGAATAAAGTTTTAGGAAACAGACACTTTGCAGTCTTGAGAGAATTGACTAAAGAACATGAAGAAGCCATCAGAGGAACACTTGATGAAGTTGATCAAATAGATCCTAAATCTATTAGAGGTGAATGCATTATTGTTGTAGAAGGATATAAAGAAGACAAAGATGAGAACAAAGAAAGAATCTTATCTTTGTGGTCTTTATATAAAGAAAATGGAATAAGTCCTTCTTTAGCCGCTAAATTAATATCCAAACAAACAGATATAAAGAAAAATGAAGTCTATAAGTTGATACAAGAAGTCAAATAAATTTGGATTTGTAATTTTTTCTCTTCCAACAAACATTTTTAAGCCTCATTTATCGATGCTATTAAAAAACTTTTTTATAAAAATATTTTATAACAAAGCAAATATTTAAAAAGTATTAATCGATATCAATGTGGCGGCTTATTTTTGCCAACTTTTATTGTTCGATTTCTTTTTTAAGATATAAGATTTGTCTTTCTTGTTTACTTTGTTGATCGTTATAGAGTCTTCTATACTACCGCTTTTGACTGTGATGTTATTGATTGTATCTAACTTCAATTTAAATTTGAAAACTTTGTCTCCTTTTATTGTTTTTATATATTTACCATTCTTATAAATCATCAACTCATTTAAGTTGGAATAGATTTTAATTGAGGTCTTCCTTTCTTTTCTATTTATATATCTTTTTGAACAAATATGTATAAATGGTTCTTTGCTCCAATATGCTTTATAAAGATAAAAAGAGTCTTTCTTTATCTTTCTATCGAATGTTATTAATCCTTTGTGATTGATTCCTTCTTCTCCACCTGTATTTCTTCCTTCACTAGCAAAATCAAACATATTCCAAACAAATGTTGACCAGATGTATTTCCTTTTAGTTATATCTTTAAGCATTTTTTCATGATAAATACATTGATATTCTTCAGTGTCATCAAATCTTTTTGGGTGAGATGAATGAAGGTTTATCATTCCCTCAGCTCCGTATTCACTTAAGCCTATCGGACTTTTAGGATAAAACAAATGCCATAAGTCTAAGATAAATGAAGTTAGATGTGTAAAAGGAATGTACCATCCACAATAAAGGTTGTAACTGGCTAAATCAGTTATATGAGCAATTTTGTTGTTTATTAGCATAGCCGAATAACAAGCTATGGTGGTCATTCTATTTGGGTCTAAATAGTGAGCTATTTTATTTAGCTCTTTATGTTCTTCTATAGTGTTCTTTTTAAATTCTTTTTTGAACATTGTAATCTCATTAGAAAGACCCCAAAAGAAAATTGAAGGGTGATTATAATTTTGAAGAATTAATTCTTGAAGTTGTTGTTTGATATTATCAAATCCATTGTTTGAGTGCTTTGAAATGTATGGAATCTCAGTCCAAATAATAATTCCATATTTATCGCATAAATCATAAATATGTTGATCGTGTTGGTAATGTGCTAATCTAATACAATTAGCCCCTATTTCTTTTATTAATTCTAAGTCTTCTTCCATATCATCATATGAAATGGCGTTTCCTTTATCTTTTCTATCCTGATGTTTTGATACTCCACGCAGAGGATAAGGCTTGTCGTTTAGAAAGAATCCATTGATAGAATCTACTTTAAAAGACCGAAATCCGATATTTTCAATTACCTCATCACATAATGTGTTACCGTGATACAAAGAAGCTTTGACTTTATATAGATATGGATTTTCAATTCCATTCCATAATATAGGATTGTTAATTTCAAAATCTTTGTTATATCCTTCTTTAATTGTTAGTCCATCTTTATTAATAATTTGAATCTTTACTTCATCATCTTTGAATGCTGGTGTATAGCAAACATTTAAGTGACCGATGTTGTTTGCATAAGAAGTTGTGCATTTTAAAGGAGAGGAAGAGTATGAATTAAATTTTAAATGATGTTTATCACATATTTCTAAATATACGTTTCTATAAATTCCTCCATAGAAAGTGAAATCTGCGGTTGTTGGATAAACATAATCCGTTGTTTTATTTGATACCTTAACTGCTAAAGTGTTCGATTCCTGTATCTGATCTGTAATATCAATTATAAACCTAGAATATCCACCTTCGTGATGTCCTATTTGCATCCCATTTAATATCACATCACATACAGAGTTAACACCATCAAAAATTAGATATATACATTTGTCTTTGAGTTCTATGGGTTTATTAAATTTCTTTATGTAAGTGGCAGATCCTTTGTATTTAACTAAACTAGATCCTTGAACATTCCATGTATGAGGAATATTTACATCGATTTGCTTATTATCAGCAATGAATATCCATTCTTTATTTAAGTCTATTCTAGTTCTCATATACCCAATTATATACAAAGCCATTTTTATTTCTATCTTACTTATGTATAGGTATTCATAAATAAAAACAAGAGTGAAATTATCACTCTTGTCTTCAATCATTTAAAAACAAAATAGATTATTTTTCTTTTATAGCAAACAAATCTTCCAACCACTTGATTTCTTCATCTTTCTTCAATCTAGGGAAGAGAGGAATAGGATCATTTTTTTTAATATTTCCAAAAGTCTTGTAATCGTTGATTGTATTTAATTGACGTTGATCTTCAGGAACGTTTAATTCATCTAAGGCTAAATCGGCTTTAGTAACCAAGAAGGGTTTCAATGTGATAGAAGCTACACGAATACAATAAGTCAAAGCGTGCATGACTTCGTCGATTTCGGCTGTCTTTCCTTCTTTGGATAAATTCCAAGGAGCTGCATCATCGACATATTTATTAGCTGCGTTGACTATGGACATTGCAGCACCTGATGCTGCAGTGACATCGAAATTATCCCATGCATCGTTGTATTGTTTTATATATACAGCTACATCAGAATAAAGCTTCTTTGTGAAATCTAAAATAGGATCAGCATAAGAGGGAATAACACAATCATCATATTTCTTAATCATATTGATTGTTCTGTTGACTAAATTTCCATATCCATTTGCTAAATCGGTGTTTGTTAAATTAACAAATAAGGTTGGGGTGAATTGACCTTGCTCACCAAATTTAACTCCTCTTACCATGTACCAACGGAATGCATCTAATCCATATCTATCTACCAATACTTTAGGCTCTACAGCGTTGTGGAATGATTTGGAAAGTTTTACACCACCATGTGTTAAGAGCAATCCGTGTGCGAGCATTCTATCCGGGCAACGCAAATTCAAAGCAAATAACAAAATAGGCCAGTAGATTAAATGGAAACGAGTTATATCTGCTCCGAGAAGTTGAACAATCTCACTGTCAGGTCCCCAATATTCATTGAATAAAGTATCATCTTCAGATAAATAACCTAAAGCAGACACATAGTTCAACAAAGCATCAATCCAAACATAGATGACATGTTTGGGATTCTCATTTGTAGGGATTCCCCAATTAAATGATGTTCTAGTAATGCATAAATCATCCAATCCAGGTTTGATGAATGTATTGATCATCTCATTGATTCTATTTTCAGTGGAAAATTCAGGATGATCTTTATAGAATTGAAGAAGTTGATTTGTATACTTCTTACAGTTGAGGAAGTAAGCTTCCTCAGTTTCCTGATGACAAGGTCTCTTACAAGAAGGACAAAGATTTCCAGGCTGAATCAATTGAGTTTGAGTATAGAAAGATTCACAGGGTGTACAGTACCATCCACTGTATTGACCTAGATATATATCGCCTTGATTTAATAGTCGGGTGAAGACTTTTTTAACAACTTTTACATGTCTTTCATCAGTTGTACGGATGAAATCATCGTAAGTTATATCTAATAGTTTCCATGTCTCTTTGAAGCCTTTGACGGTATCATCGACAAATTGCTGAGGAGTTTCGTTTAAAGCTTTTGCTTTTTCCTCAATTTTTTGCCCGTGTTCATCTGATCCGGTTAAGAATCTAACTTCTTTACCCGCCATTCTTTCGTATCTGGCAATACTATCAGCAATGCAGTTTGAATAAGCATGACCTATATGCAATGTGCCAGAAGCATAGTAAATAGGTGTTGTAATATAGAAATACTTTTTATTATTGGCCATAAATGAATGACCTCCTTTGTGCAATCTAAAATTATAGATTATTAGAACCAAAGGTTAAAGATAGTTGGTTAAGAAACAAAAATGGATGGACATATAAAATGGTTGGAATTGTCTATGTAAGACCATATCGTGTCACTGTATCTGAAGATTTTATTGCCGAATATATCAAAACAGTGCTAAAATTAAACCGATATAGCAAAGGAGAATTATTATGCAGCAAACACATTTTAATTTATTTGAATTGTTGATGATGTTATTAAGCTTATTGTTTGGCTTTGGCAGATAATCTAACTTTATTTTTTAGCTTCCATCCACATAAGATAAAACTAATGTGGATTTTGAGACATATTTAATTAAGCATTAACAAAAAAGCTTTATTTTTGTTATGCTTTGGTAAATGGTTCCTATGGCTATAAAATAAGATTAAAGTAATCTATAATAGAAAAGTTGGATATATTAGATAAGGTTTTTTAATGGAAAATAAAGTAGAACAACAAAAAGAGATAAAAAGAGATAGTCTTAAAAAAAGCTCTATTTTTAATATTACAATTAAATTATTGACTTATTTAATACCTTTAATTCTTTCTCCATATGTATATAGAGTCTTGACATTTAGTGGGGTTGGATCATTCACATATCAAAATGCATATGTCAATTATTTCACTTTAATAGCAGCATTTGGATTTGCGGATTATGGTACGAAAAGAATCTCTACCGCAACTAAAAATCCGGATGAATTGAATAGAAGATTCTGGAGTGTTTTCTTCTCTAAGCAATTCCTCGGTGTTGGATGTCTTTTAGTTTATTTCATTATGGTTTTCTGCCATGTATTTGGCGATTCGTCTAATGATATTGCGTATGTTATATTCGCATTGAATATATTGTCGACAATGCTCGACATCAGTTTCTTTTATCAAGGAATTGAAAATTTCAAAGCGATCGCAATAAGATCAGCAATAATAAAAGTAATAAATTTAATTCTTATTTTTTGCTTGGTAAAATCACCTGATGATTATTTGATTTATGTTGGAATAATGTGTGGATGTGCAGTATTATCGAGCTTGATAATGTTCCTTCCTTTACGCAAATATATTAAGAAACCAACTTTTAATATTAAGATGATGGGTATGGATGTAAAGAATGCCACATTATTCTTTATATCTGCTTTAGCTATTAGCCTTTATACGACTATGGATTCAACTATTTTGGGATTGATGAAAGGCGATAGTGTAGTAGGATATTTTAGCTCAGCTTCTAAAATTAAGGATGTAGTAACATCTATTAATTACGCTATTATTCCTGTTATTTTTTCTAGAATGTCCTTTTTGATTTCACAAGGGAAAGATGAAGAAGCAAAGAATTTAATTTATAAAACTTTCAATGTGATCATGGACATCACTTTGCCTTGCATGTTAGGAATAATATGTGTATCTGACGTGTTCATGCCATTGTATTTTGGCTCTGATGGATCTAATGCTGTATTGATGATGGATATATTAGCTTTATCGCTTCCTTTCATTGCATTTAGTTCTATTATCAACTACAGTTATATTATTCCAAAAGGGAAGATGAAATTATCCAATGCAATTTATTTATGTGCTGGAATATTAAATATTATTGTTGTTTATTTGTTGGTAAAGTTCATTGGAAATGATGGAATTGCATATGCTGTTTTATTTACTGAAGCTTTTGTCGCTATAGTTTTTATTTATTACTCACATCTTTATATCGACTTTAAGAAAGTAATGAAAACAATGATAAAACCATTGGATGCATCTTTGATTATGGCTGTTGTTTATTTGCTTGGAAATAAAGTATTAACTAAATTCATATCAGCAAATAAGGCTATGGTCCTTATGATTGTAGTTAGTGTTATAGTATATTCATTGTTTTTGTACCTGTTTAAGGATGAGTTCGCTTATCCTTTAGCTAATAAATATTTAGCTAAAATCAAATCTAAATTTATATCTGTAAAAGCAAAGATAATGAAGAAAAAGGAGAAAAAATAAAGACATATGAATATTAAATTGATTGTTGCTACTCATAAAAACGTTGAATTCCCTAAAGATCCTATTTATATTCCTGTTCAAGTAAACGCAGAGAAGAACACTGAACATTTTGTAGAACATTTAGATAATCAAGGAAAGAATATATCAATAAAGAATGATTCTTTTTGTGAATTAACTGCTCTTTATGAAGGAATTTATAATTTTGATTATGATGTTATAGGTTTAGTTCATTACAGAAGATATTTTGCGGATTCTTCTCTTAAGCATAAGAAGAATTTTAATAATATTATCAAAGCTGAGACTATTGAAAGTTTATTGTCTAAGTATGACATTATCCTTCCTAAGAAGAGACATTATTATATAGAATCCAATTATTCTCATTATATTCATGCACATAATAAAGAAGCCTTAGATAAAACTAGAGAAATAATAGAAAAAGATTATCCGGAATATTTACCTTTCTTTGATAAACATATGAAGAAGACTTCAGGTCATTATTTCAATATGTTTATAGCTAAAAAAGAAATTGCTAAATCTTATTGTGATTGGATGTTCGATATTCTTTTTAAACTTGAAAAAGAAATAGATCTATCAAAATATGAAGGTCAAGAAAGAAGAGTATTTGGATTTGTATCTGAATTATTGATGGATGTCTATGTAAATAAGAATAAACTTAAAGTGAAGAATCAAAAGTATTTCTTTATGGAAAAACAAAACTGGTTTAAGAAGATATTTAATTTTATTAAAAGGAAAATAAAAGGATAGAGGTCTTTGTATATGACAGTTTCAGCTTTGATGGCTTGTTATAATAGAAAAGAATATGTTGAAAAGGCTGTGGAATCTATAGAAAAGCAGCTAAGCGAAGAAGATGAATTGCTAATCTCTGATGATTGCTCGACAGATGGAACATCTGAATTCATAGATGCTTTGAGTGAAAAGTATAAAAACATAAAAGTATTTCATCAAAGTGAAAACTTGGGTGTTGATAAGAACATGACTTTTTTATTTGATAATGCAAAGAATGATATTTTTATAATTTGTGATTCGGATGATATATCATTGGATGGACGCGTAGAAACAATTACAAAAGAATTGGAAGAAAATAATAAAATATCTGTAATTTATAGTAATGGCGAAGTGATTGATGAGACTGGGAAGATAATATCGAATGATTTTTTTAAATCTTTTAGACAAAAAGATTCATTGATCCACCAATTGATTCATACAACATATTATGGAACATTTTTTGCTTTAAAAAAAGATTTCTATATAAGAATAAGAAGTAAATTTTTATTTAATCAAAAAGAGCCTTGGGATAGAAGAATAGGATTTATCGCCAAAAGAAATAATGAGATTTGTTTTTTAAATAAAAAATTAATTAAATATAGAAGATGGACTGGAAATGTTTCAGCAAAGAAAAAAACAAGTTTTATAAACAAAGTAAAAAATAGGTTTAATTGGCTTAAATTATATTTATCAGCGAAGGTGAAATAGAAATGAGTTTCAAACAAATTCTAAAAAAAATTAAGAAGACATTGGATAGACCTTTAGCATTTACTGCTATTAAGTTTAAGACTTCTTTTTTATATAAAAAGAATTTAAAGAATCCTAAATACGAAACTAAATTAAATAAAGCTTTAAATAAAAAAGAAAGAATATATTTAAATTATTTTAAAAAGCATTATTCTTATGTATTGAATATAAAAAAAGATAATGAAAATAATTTAAATGAGAAACCTTATATATTTATCTTTTGGTATCAAGGATTTGATAAAGCGCCTGAATTGGTTAAAACTTGTGTTGAAAGCATAAAAAAACATGGCTGTGAATATAAAGTTGTTTTGTTGGATAAAGACAATTTTAATAGATATATTGATATTCCCAAAAATATAAAAGATAAGTTGGATAAAGGACTTTTAGCAATTCAAAATTTCTCTGATTATTTAAGGATAAAACTTTTGGCTAAATATAATTGTTTATGGATTGATTCTACTGTATTTGCTTTTAGAGATATACCTTTGGATTATTCAAAATGGTCTTATTTTTCAATAAAATCTCATACCTTATATAAGAATAAACCAGAGTATTTGCTATATCCAGATTTTCCTTTTGGTCAAGTTTATCTTTTGGGTGGAACTAATAAAAGAATATATAATCAAATCGCTTTGTTTTTTGAAGATTATTTGAGAAATAAAAATACTTTTTTTGAATATTTCCAAGTATATTATTTCTTTCAATTTTTATATAAATATGATGATGAAGATAAAAAGATAATAGATAGTCTTCCATATAATAACGAACATATAGAAGATTATTTCTATTATAGAAACGAAAAATTTAATAAAAATTATATTTGCGATAATGATGTTTTTGCTAAGCTAACTTATAAAACTGACGCCACTTCTGCATTGAATGATCCAAATTCGCTTTTGTATCATATTATCAATGAAGATTTTGAATAGATTTTATTTTAAGCATTCAAAATAAAGCTTATCTTTTTTTATTTTATTGATATCAATTCTCCAATTTAATTTTTGAATTGTCATTTTATTCATATTTTCTTTTTCTTTGCTAGTCATTTTGCTTGAAAGATGCTCAGATAAATAAAATATATCGAATTTAACATTGATTTTAGTGTATTTGTTTAAGATGTTATCTCCAATTTTATATTTTTTACAAAGGGTTAAAAGAATATCGATTAGGAAATAAGTAGGAATTTCCTTTGTATTAGATAAATAGTATTTATAACAATCTAACAAGCAAGAAAATAATGGATTGTCTTTAGACCCACCTATAAAGAAAGAAGACCAACTACAAGTAACACCATCGTAGTTTATAAAAGCTGAAGTATTGTTTGTTATTGCCGTGATAAATCCATAATCTTTTAAATCCGATAATAAATTTAAAGGTTTATTTATTAAAACAGTGCTATCTATCCATACGCCACCTAATTTATTAATTAGTTTGAATCTCAATATATCAGAGAAAGTTTGAATCGTTATTTTTTTATTATTAAATTTATTTATAAAGAACTCATCCATATCAGATAATTCTTTATAATTGGTCTTATCTACTTTATAAATTTTAAAATCTTTTCCGTAATTTTTTTCTACTGAGTTATAGCAATCCTTAACTAATTGCGGTGCTGAATCAAATCCGTCCCACCAAAAGACAAAAATATTTTTCTGATCATCAGTGAAATTCTTGATTGATTGATCTTTATAATTTGATAATACTGGTTTAACTGTTTCTTCAACTTTAGGAAGAAATTCATTTAATTCTTTTAAGGCTTTATCTTTATTATTCTTTCTATTGATAATTTCTTTTATCCCTTTTATTAATCCGTATGTTTTTATATAGTTTTTAGCTTTATTAATATAATTGAATAATGACATTATAATTGAACCTTTCAATCAAGATATATAATATTATAGTCAAATGATAAATAGAATAAATGGAGACTATATTATGGAAAGAATAAAATATAGCATAATAATTCCTTGTTATAATGGTGAGAAGACTATTGAAAGAGCGCTAGACTCTATAAAAGAACAAAAAGTTAATGAATATGAAGTGCTCATAATAAACGATGGATCTACTGATAAATCAAAAGAAATCATTTCAAAGTATATTGAATCAGATGATAGATTTAAGTTGATAAATAAAGAAAACGGTGGTCAAGCAACTGCTGTATCTAGAGGAATTAGAGAAGCAAAAGGTGAATACATAGTTCAATTAGATTCAGATGATACGTTGAAATCAAATGCATTGGAAACGATTGATTCTGAGATAGAATCAAACGATATCCTTTCATTTGGATTTGATTTTGTAGATGAAAGCGGAAAGTTGCTGTCGATAGAGACTCATAAAAGATTAGAAATAAAAGGTGATGATCAAATTCATTCTTTTCTACCTAAGATCTATAAAGACGCTAATTCATTTGAAGCCTTTAAATATTTGTATGTCTATAGATGGGCTTGTGTTGTTAGAAGAGATATAGCGATTCAAATAATTGATGAATATGAGAAGAGAAACTTCTCTTTATATGAAGACATGTGTTTTATTTTATTGATTTGTTCCAAAGCAAAATCAATAAAAATAATAGATAAATCTTTGGTAAATTATTATCAAGTTAAATTGACTCATTCTAGAAGAAGCGAGAATTCATATGAAAGCTTAATCGATCTAAGATTAAGGCTACGTAATTTTTTAAATTCATATGCTGAATATAATAATATTAATGTTTCTTGCTTCGATACTATGGAATTTGATGTATCAAAATTCTATTTATCAAGGATGATTAGAAAAGAAAGATATAAAACTTGTAAGCAATTGTTTAAGAAATTAAATAAAGATGATCTTTATTTAAAGGGATTATCTTTAACTAAGGTCGATGGCGAATCTAAAAGTAGGAAAATATATTTCTTTTTTTTAAAACACCATATGTTTATGCCGATATACTTTTATTTCAAGAATAAAATATAGGAGCTATTAAAATGATTTCCTTATGTGTATGTGTATATAATTCCGAACGTTATCTAGATGATTTATTTAAATCGTTTATAAGGCAGACGAGGAAGGATTTTAAAGTTTTAGTTATCGACAATAATTCTACAGATAATTCTATTGAAGTAATAAGCAAATATAAGAATGATTTAGATTTAAGAATTGTAAAAGAAGAGAAACAAGGAATTCAATTCGCGAGGCAAAAAGCACTGGATGAGATTGAGACCGATAACTTTTGCTTTATAGATAGCGATGATGTTATCGGGGACAAATATATTGAAATAATGTATTCATTAATTGATAAATATGGTGAAGATTATGTTCCTGAGGTTTGCTATAAAGTGTTTGATGATGGAGATACAATTCCAAGCACACAGATATCTAGTAAAACTAAACTGTTGAATAAAGAAAAAGGTAATTGCTATGGCTACTGTATCTATAAGAATAAAATAAGGCAAGGAAACTTGTGGAACAAATGCTATTCTATTAAAGTTGTTAAGGCTAATAACATTAGTTTTGATGAACGTATTTCATGCGGTGAAGATAGACTATTCCATGATAAATATATTAATTGTGTTAAAGGCATAGCTTTGAATTTTTCAGAGCTTTATTTCTATAGGGTGAGAACAAATTCACTTGTCAACAATATAGAAAGAACCCCAATACATTTGAAAAAGATTATGACTGAAAGAATTTATATAGAATATGTTGATAACGTAATTAAGAAAAATACACGTGATTTTATTCGTTGGTCTAAAGAAAAAGCTTATCTATTAAAAAGGTATTATCATTTCTATTTAGAATTAAATGATAATAATAATGCTGAAATAGAAAAGAAAGAAGTAATGAAAACTTTAATGAAGGGATTGTTTTCTTTTGCATTTTATCCTAGTGCAAAATTAAATCTGTTGCTCAAAATTATATTGTTTAAGAAATACATAAAAAGAAAATAAATCAATCAGGAAACCTTATTATGAGTAGGAATGTATTAGTGACTGGTGGAGCTGGATTTATAGGATCTAACTTCTTGGAATATATGATAAATAAATATCCAAACGATTTGCTCGTAAGTTTGGATGATTTAACTTATGCAGGAAATTTAAATAATTTAGATCCTATTATTAATAATTCTAATTTTGTATTTGTTAAAGGAAATATATGCAATAAAGAATTAGTTAATTCTTTGTTTAACAAATATAGGTTTGATATTGTTATAAATCTAGCAGCAGAAACACATGTAGATAGATCTATTAATAATCCAGATATATTTTATAAATCTAATATTATTGGAACTACAGTTTTGTTAGATGCATGTCTTAAATTTGAAAAAGTTAAATTTCATCAAGTTTCAACCGATGAGGTTTATGGAGACCTTCCTTTAGATTCTAAATATAGATTTACTGAAGAATCTATTTTAAGACCTTCTTCTCCTTATTCATCATCCAAAGCTTCAGCTGATTTAATAACTTTATCTTATTTTCGAACATATGGATTGCCAGTGACTATTTCTAGATGCTCAAACAACTTTGGACCTAATCAACACTTAGAAAAACTAATTCCGCTAGTTATTAGCAAAGCTTTAAACGATGAAAAGATACCAGTTTATGGGACGGGATTGAATGTAAGAGACTGGATATATGTAGATGATCATTCATCAGCTTTAGATTTGATTATAGATAAAGGTCAAGTTGGTCAAATTTACAATGTTTCTACTCATAATGAAAAAACGAATTTAGAAATAATAAAGCAAATATTAGAAATAATTAACAAACCAGAATCATTAATTAATTTTGTTTCTGATAGACCTGGTCACGATAGAAGATATGCTTTAGATTCGACTAAATTAGAAAAATTGGGCTGGACATATAGTGATAATAATTTCAATATGAATTTGCAAAGAACTATCGATAGCTATCTATGTAAATCTAAAAAATAAAACAATGGAGATTTGAGTCTCCATTGTCAGTTTTTAGAATTCTTTGCCCCAGTTTTTATGAGTTAATGTTTGGTGCTTTACATAAATTCTATCTTTCGGAATTTGTGGTAAAGCATCGATGATTGTATTGACTGCAACTTTGGAATATTCAGTATATGTTTCTTCTGGCTGATCTAAGTAAAGAGCTATAGAGATTAGTGCAGTAGGTCCTTCTATTCCACCGAAATACATATAAGCTTGATCTTTGATGGAGACCATTACTCTACTTTCAGGTTTACCTGGAAATATGCTTATATTTCCACCTAAACCTCTTTTTATTTTATCAGCTATTTCTTTGTTGATTTTCTCACTGGTTGTAACTTCTATCATTGGCATAAGAATAAGTCCTCTTTTCTTTTATATTTTACTATGATTCTTTATTAAAGAAAAATCAATTGTTAATTGATAGCAATTTGGCTTAAAGCATACGCTCTAGCAATTTGCTTTTCTTTTTGCTTTGTCAGTTCATTAAATAAGCAGAGACAAATCATGAAATGAATTGGAGTGAAGTATATGTTGGTTAGGTTGATAGTCATTCCTATACATAGATAACACATATATTCGAATAAGAAAGATGTTTTTATCGATTTGCTTAATTGTTTACAGGAATAATGAATTCCAATAATATTGATTATATTTTGAAATACAAATTTTAAAATGTTGCCCCTATACAAATATTGGAAATACAAATTGTCTATATACATTCTATCAACATATTTGTCACCCACTAATAAAGTAGGTGTTATGTTCTTTAGGTAGTAATTCATATACCAAAGACGACCGCTCAATAAATCGTTCAAGGCTCCTGTTGGCATGTAAAGAGCAAGAATAATGGAAACAATAGCGAATATAGGAAACGCAAAGGTGACTATAGCCTGAATTCCTTTATATTTTATTAAAAGTTTGAATGGATAATATAGGAAAAGGACTAAGAAGGCGAAGATAAATATAGTTCTGCTTTTACATCCCAAATAAACGATATAGGAAGAAGCAAACACAAATAGAATGGTAAGCCAATTTTGCTTATATGCAATCATAAACATCATCATTATAAAAATGAATAATAGACCAGCATGATTAGGGTGAGTGAATCCCATAGACCAACGAATTAATTCACCAGTCTGGTCATTAAACATATTGTCCGAATAATGAAATCCAAAGAAATAAGATAAGAATGCAATTAAAGAGAATCCAATTAACAATGCCCAAAATCCTATTTTTAATGCTTTTTTATAATTCGCTTTATAAATGACAAGTACAGAGGATGTTGCAAATGCAGGTAAAGCATCGTTTCCAAATAATGCCCAGAAGCAAGATACTATATAAAATAAAAGACCATATTTAATTTCTTTGTTTGATGGATGGTTAAAGAAGAAAATAAAAAATGATGTTATTAAAGAGAATAACATGAATAATGTTGTTCGATGAGGAAGAGTATTTATGAATCTTTCTATGATAGGATAAAGAACATATATGCAAAAAAAGAAATAAGAAACAATCCTATTTGTTCTACTTAACTCGGGTTTCTTCTTTAAATAAATTACATTTTCCATAACCTAACCAATATTATATTTCAAAGAATGTAAAAATAATATGAGTTTTGTATATTGAAAACAGCTTTGAATTTGTTTCTTGTTTTTCTTGATATTAAAATTATTGATGTTGTATATTTTAGTTATGACCACATATAAATTTCTTATTATTGAGGATGATGATTCCGATTTCTCAAGACTTAAACAATTATTAGATGATTATGCCTCAGACAATCATATAGATTTCAAGATTTTTAGGTGCAATTCTGGTGAAGAATTTAATAACAATTTAGAAATCGGATATGATTTAGCTTTCTTTGATATCGACTTAAAGGATAGTAATGGAATAGATTTGAGTAAGAAACTCAGATCCATCGATAAAAATGTTGGAATTGTCTTTATTACTAACCTTGCACAATTTGCTATTAAAGGTTATGAAGTCGATGCTTTGGATTTCATAGTGAAACCTGTGGCTTACTATGATTTCTATTTAAAGATGCAAAAAATATTGAGTAGAGTCAAGAAAAAAGGGGTTGAGTTGATAATATCAAATCAGAATGATTTCATAAAAATCAATTCTGATGATTTGATGTATGTAGAGATAAGGCATCATTCTATTTCTTATCATTTAAAAGATAAAGTGATTCAATCTTATGGAACCTTGAAAGAATTAGAAGAAAAATTAGATAGATCATTGTTCGTTAGATGCAACAGCTGTTTTTTAGTGAACCTTGATTATGTGACAGGAATAGACGGATATGAAGCTATAGTTGGAAATGAAAGACTACAGATATCACATCCTAAGAAGAAAGATTTTTTACGAGCGGTAAACGATCACTATAATGGAACTTTATAATTATGTATGAATTATCATTTCTTTTTTGGTACAAGATAATATTTGCTACTGAATTATTAGTTAGTATTTTTCTTTTTTGCTTCAAGCTTCCTTTGAAGAATAAGCCGTTATTGAGAATAGGTGCATCATTACTGATTTATTATGGTGTGGCATTTGCGATTCCAATCGGTAGTTTTTCATATAATTTCTATTATGTTTCCTTTGTGTTCTTTTTGATATTTGCTGTATCTATTCCTTTATTAAAGTTGATATTTGATGCACCTTGGATTTCAATCGTGTTCTGCACTATGGCGGCATATACTACTCAACATTTCACCTATGAAGCTTTCAATTTCTTTGAAAATGTTTTTGGTGTTTCTCAGCAAAATGGAATATTTGGATATGGCAAAGGAGAACAACTAGATACTATATTTAATCCTGTAGTCTTATCTATTTATTTCTGCACATATGCTGATATTTATTGGTTGTTTTATGTCTTATTTGGTAGAAAAATTAAAAGGAATGATGAATTAAAATTAAAACAAACATCTTTATTAATTGTTTTGATGGCACTATTAGCTGTTGATGTTATATTTAACGCTTATTTGACCTTCTATAGTGCTGATAACTATAACAGTACTTATATGATGTTTGAAGAACTATATAACATGATATGTTGTATAGTCATTCTTGAAGTTCAATTTGTCTTTGTTAAGGAAAAAGAATTGGAGCAACAGGTAAGTTTTTATTCGAATCTTTTAGCTGAGCAGAAGAAACATTATGAACAAGACAAAGCTAATATAGAAAGAATGAATATAAAAGCTCATGATTTGAAACACCAAATCATGGCATTGGGATCTAAAGGTAGTATTTCCAAAGATGAATTGGAAGATATATCAGAAGCTGTATCTTTGTATGATAAATCTTATCAAACTGATAATGAGGCTTTGAATATTGTTTTGATGGAAAAACAAAACATATGTAATAAATATGATATTAAATTGAGCGTAATTGCTGATGGTAATTGTCTTTCGTTTATTAAGGAAAGTGATATTTATTCTTTGTTCGGTAATGCTTTAGATAATGCTGTAGAAGCATCAATTCCTTTACCCAAAGAAAAGAGATATGTTTCTCTAGTTATAAGTTCTAAAAATTCATTTGTTCATATTTCAGTTCAAAACTTCTATGAAGGTGAACTCACATTAAAAGATGGATTGCCTACGACTAAGAAAGAAGACAAAAACAATCATGGATTTGGAGTTAAATCCATGGAAATTTTAGTTTCTAAGTATCATGGTGATCTATCAATCCAAGGAAAGAATGGGATCTTTCTATTGAATATAATTATTCCGATTCCTGTAAGATTAGGCTGAAAATCTAAGAGAAAAGGCTTAGTGCTTGTAATCGCTTTCTTAAAGTCTTACTTTATTATTGCTTTCACCAAATGGGCCCAAAAGTAGTGAAAAGCGAGGAAAAAACAATGAAAAAGAAAAAAATCGTGTCTATTGCAACTCAAGGTGTAGGAATTGCATTAATAGCAGGAACTTTGATTGCATTGAATGTCGTAACACTTAACTACAAAAATTTAATTTCTCTTCATTTCAACCAAAAGACTTATAGAATTGAAAAGAGTGAAGAAGATGGTGATACTGAGCGTTATAAGAATGACTATGCTACTGAAGACGAATTGAATGAAGGTAGTGGAAAAGTTGCAGAAGAAATAGAAGCCGAAGGTATGGTGCTTCTCAAAAATAAAGATAATTCACTTCCTTTAAAGAGTGGATCTAAAGTCTCTTTGTTTTCAGTTTCTTCAGTCGATATGGTCTTAGGTGGAACCGGATCTGGAAGTATTGATACTTCTAAGGTCGATGATTTTAAAACTGCTCTTACAAATCAGGGATTCGAAGTGAACTCAACTTTGTGGGATTTCTACAAATCAAAGAATGATGCCGGATATAAAAGATCATCACCTAACTGGAGAGGTGGAAAGTTTTCAATCAATGAAGTTCCTTGGACTGACGTAGAATCAAGCTGTGGATCTTCTTTTGATAATTATAATGATGCTGCAATCGTAGTTTTATCTAGAAGCGGTGGTGAAGGTAGTGATTTAACAGCTCAGAACTTTAATGAGACTACTGGTGTTCAAGACAACACAGGACATTATTTGGAGCTATCTAAAGAAGAATATGACATGCTTAAAGCTGTCAATGGAAAATTCAATAATATTGTTGTATTAATCAATGCTAACAACCCTATGGAATTAAAAGGATTGGATGAATTCAGCAATGCTAAGAGTCAACTTTGGATCGGAGGTATAGGACAAACTGGAATCAAAGCTGTGGCTAAGGCTTTGAAAGGTGATGTCGTACCTTCTGGAAGATTAGTAGATACTTATGTAGTAGATAATTTATCAGCTCCTGCTATGAAGAATGCTGGTGCTAACTATTGGATTGATAATAAGCCTACTGATACCGGCTGGGTCAATGAAGCTGATCAATATGTTGTCGAAGCTGAAGGTATCTATGTCGGATACAGATATTATGAAACTAGATATGAAGATACAGTCTTGGGTGTTTCTAATAATTCTGGATTCAATTATGCAGACCAAGTAATATATCCTTTTGGATATGGATTGTCTTATACAAATTTCAAGTATTCTAATTTTAAAGCCAAGGAAGAAGGTGATAAATTCACTTTGTCTGTAGATGTAACCAACACAGGATCTACTTATTCAGGAAAGGACGTCGTTCAAGCTTATATATCTGTTCCTTACACTGATTACGATAAAGCAAATTTGGTTGAAAAATCATCCATTCAGTTAGCGGGATTTGCTAAAACTAAAGTATTAGCTCCTAATGAAACTGAGAATGTAACCATCTCGATCGATAAGAAAGATTTGACTTCATATGATTACATGAAGGCTAAGACTTATATCTTGGATGAAGGTGATTATCATTTCACTATTGCAGATAATGCTCATGAAGCTATCAACAATGTTTTGGCAAAGAAAGGCAAGACAACTGCTGATGGAATGACAAGTGCAGGAGATGCTGGCTTTGTCTATACATGGCATAACAATTCATTTGACGATAAGACCTATTCAGTTGATTCTAAGACTGGTGAAAAAGTCACTAATCATTTGGATGACTGTTCTATTTCTTACTACGACAAGTATAAAGACTTCAAGTATTTAACCCGCCAAGATTGGAATGGATCTTTCCCTACTGTCTTTGCTGATTCTACTGATGAAAAAGGTGAAAAACACATTACCTTCCCTAAGGAATTAATCGACGATTTAGCTCCTAGATTTGTAGATAAGCAAGATGAATTCACAATGCCTAAGACTAAACAAGATACACCATTCAACTTAGCTTCTATGATTGGAAGAGATTATGATGATCCTGCCTGGGAAGAATTGTTGGATTCATTCTCAGTCGATGAAATGTTTAAGATTGTACGTACAGGTGGATACGGAACTCCTGAAATGCCTGAAATCGATAAACCTGCTACAGTCGAGAAGGACGGCCCTGCTGGAATTTCAGCCACATTGGTTGGTGGAACTAAAGGAATGGGATATCCTACTGAAGTTGTATTAGCTTCTACATTCAATGTAGATTTAGCTAAGAAGTTTGGAAGATCTATTGGAAATGATGCTATGTTCGCAAATGTTCAAGGCTGGTATGCACCTGCTATGAATATCCATAGAACTCCTTTCTCTGGTCGTAACTTCGAGTATTATTCAGAAGATGGATTCATCTCTGGACAAATGGGTTCTGCTACTGTTGAAGGTGCACGTGAAAAAGGATTAGTCACCTATATTAAACACTTTGCTTTCAACGATACTGAAGGAGTTATCGATGAAAACAAAGGAATTAAAGGAAGCAAGGATGGAATCTCAACCTTCTTCAATGAGCAAGCAGCTAGAGAAATCTATTTGAAGTCATTTGAAATCAGTGTCAAAGAAGGTGGATCTACTGCTTTGATGAATGCTTTCAACCGTGCTGGAACTCAATGGTGTGGTGGAAGTGTAGAACTCGAACATGACATTCTTGTAAATGAGTGGGGATTCACTGGAAATATTATCACTGATATGGCTGGTCTTGAATCTTATATGGATATCCGTTCCGGATTGATGGCTGGAACTGATCTTTGGATGAATACTGCAGAGAATAAGTATGTCTTGTCTGATTATATCAACAATCCTCAAATTGTCACTTATGCACGTAATGCAACTCATGACGTATTGTTCTCATTCGTCAATTCTGTTGCTATGAATGGAATAGGTGCCAACTCCAAGATCGTATCTGTAATTCCTGGATGGATTCAATGGATGATTGCTTTGGATGTCGTGTTAGGTGTCGGTGAGCTCGCTTGGCTTGGATTCTTAATTTGGTACGGATTAAAGAAAAATAAAGAGGCAAAAGAATCTAAATAATTATTAATCGATAAAAACTGCCTATACAAAGGCAGTTTTTTGATTGGCTAAAAAGGATAATCCCAATTAAGTGTTGTTATCCGTATTTTTCAGATATTGACTGAAAACCAGCCCTTCGAATTCAGGCTTAACGAGGTTATTCCTACCCTTGCAGAGAGAGAATCTTTATTTATTCTCATAATCCATCGCCTCCAAAACCTGATACACCTTCTCTTCTATTTTCCGCATTCTTGCGTATTGAAAAAGAAAATCCAGGTCTTTGTCCTTTCCCTTCAAGAATGACTTCACTGCCTTCAAAAACAGCTCGGAATCATAATCATTCCTTTTCCTGATCATTTCAACGACCATCTTCTCTTTAGAGAAACATATTACGACATTTCCGAACATAGTCTCGACATCAGTGTTCCCCAGTTCAAAGAGCTTGATATTATTCTCAATGTGACAGATGGCGTTAAATCCGACGTTTTCTTTTCTCACCCGACTGCCTTTTGGAATCGTAAACTCAACCGACTCAGGAATCCTATCGGTCAGTCCTAAGAGATAAAGAGCCGTTATGCCAGAATACACTATCTTTGGATACCTTCTTTGAAGTTGGAAGAGGTCATCGATTGCTCCTATCTCCTTCGTGTACACGCCGCGCCTTATTTTAATGAGTCCATGAGATCGGACGTACCTTGCAAATGATGCTGGAGCCACCCCATTTGCGATAGCGGCTTTTCTAGATATACATCCATCGCCAGTCTCCAACATCCTTTCAATCATGCTACAATTTTGATTCATTCGTATCACCTTTTTCGTTATTAGTGTAACCAATGTATCAAAAAATAGTAATACATTGCGCTAATTCTCTATAAAAACAAGAATGTTAGCAGGCGTCACATATTCATCGAATGTCAATCGTTATTTCATAGTTATCGTATCAGTTTTTTTCTTTTCTTTAAATATTTGCAACGTTAACTAGCCAATAAGCAATCAAGGTTTGATATTTAAACTTCCGAGCTACATAAATAAGCAAAACTCATTCAGAATAAATACTAGTTTGTACAAAACATAATCAAGCATTCTAACCAAATTGACTTTCTGAGATATAACCGAGAGCAACTTAAATTTTGCGCAAGCAGGAAAATGCACTGGATGGGATCAATTTGAAAGCCGTCCTTCAACATTGTGCAACAAAAAACAGGTTATTTGTTCCGTATCCTTGGAATTATCTAAGCTGTTTTTTATTTTTCCCATATAATTCTCAAAAGCACAGCGAACAATGTCGGCTTCTTTATCTACGATTGAGAACTTATTATCCTTATCAGCAATATACTCAAGAGGAATTGTACCAAGAATACGACCTTTAGTTGTTGTTCCAGATTTTGCTTCATCCACATAGAAGCGGATAATTGCATATCACATCCTTGAGGCAAATTCGTTGATAGCATTCTTCTGGGCTTCTATAGAAAATCCATCCGCTTGGTTCTCAGAAGAGAAACGACAGTAACCGACAGCAGGAATCATTTGGATACCTCCTTAAGCTCGTATGGAGTGGTATTAGCGTTAAAGGTTAAAGAGTAATCAGAATAGTCGAAAGATTCGGGAGAGTAGATAAACTCACCATCACTGTCATCCCTTTCAATTTTTGTTACAACCCCAATTCCTAAAATAAGGGATGAATCCGAAAGATTTTTGTCAGAATACAAAGTAGTTGACTGACCTACTGTAAAACATGTTTTATTAACATTATATCTTTTCCCATCGTTGAAAAAATTGGAAATTTCGACAAGGTCATAATCTATTTCAACTTTAATAGTTGATTCATATATCAGCAAAGATATATTGGTATATTTTTGGGAAAACTGGAAAATTTTTCCTTCTTGCCAAGTCCAATTGAGATATTGTCCATCATTCTTGGGATCGACAGACATATAGTCGCCATAAAAACATGGTGAAGACATTGAGTAGTCAAAAACATACTTGTCTATTTTAAGAGTTTGGTTCTCTTTAAGTTGAATAGCTTTTAAAGGCTTTTCTTCATTAGAGCAAGAGCCTAAAGAGAAGCAACTAATCAATGCAAGAACCGATAAAATTATTTTTTTCATTATTTATTTTCTCCTTTATCCTTATTATTAAGCACCAATTCATCCTTAAAATCAAACATAGCATGCTTACCCCTAATATTGAACCTGCTGTAACAATATGATATCAAAGAGTACCTGAATTGGAAATCGCCTTGTCAGGCCCTTCCCAATTCATAAACTCTTTGATAGGATCTAGATAAAGTTGGTCCAAGAAATTGGGTACACATCAGAATGGGCAAAAATGAACATTTGATAGTGTCAATCAATCATCTTTCATAGTTGGCATTGTTCGAGCCAACTCTCTTAATACATCTTATATTCTTAAGATATGCTATTGTTATTTTTTCTTTTCCAAAATTGATAACGGCACATCGTATATGACATCTATAGTATTTCCGGCGTCATCTACAATCTCAAGATAGGCGTCGGTGTTTTCGAAAATTTCAACGATAACGCCGGTCGTTCCTTTAGGATAATTATTAAATTGTTCTTTTAATTGGACCACATCATATAACTTCATAATTATTCTCCTTTCTTTCCTGGGTAAATAGTTATTATTCTATATTTTTCTACTCCATGGTCTTTTTGAATTGATACTACAATACTGACTTTTTTATACTCTCTAGATATTGATTTTATTTCTCATGAAATTCGAGAACTCTACCATATCTTGTTGTTGTATCTTTGACTGGAATTTTTCCCATTAATAGCATCCAAAACATTATCAAAAAATTGTTTCGGTTTATCATATGAATAGCCCAGTACAGCCTCCTATGAAATGTAGCTTAAACAGCAAACGACAGCGGCAAAAGAGACGAATATATCTACAAAGAAAAGAACGTAGCTTCCAAGCTTTAAAATTGGGGTATACTTTGCTTTTTTTAAGACCAATGATAAAGCAGCCGAAACTGATGCAAAGAGACTTAGAAAAAAAGAAATCAAGCCAATAGGATTGCCATGCTCATAGGTTCCCATGAAGATGCTCGTTTGAAAGAACTCCCTCTCTGGGTAACTTTGTCCTGGTTGAATTGGATAGACATACCTGCTTCCGCGGAGAAACGGAACAAAAACCATTATGGCAAAAACAAAAGCAACAGCCAAAATAACTACCAATGACCAAAATTCAATTCGTTGCGTAAGGTTCTTATTCTCCACGGCAATCAAAACGGTTTCATCCGTCCCGACCAATTCAGAAACCGATATTCCAAAATAAAGAGCTATCTTTTCAAGAGTATCCTTATTTGGATAAGATGCTCCCGTCTCAAATTTTGCGATAAGGCTCCTTGAAACGTAAATAGCATCAGCCAGCTGGGCTTGAGTCACTCCTTTCTTTTTTCTCAGTTCTTTAAGCTTGTCAGCAAACATCTTATTGCCTCCTTTCCACAATCAATTCTATTAAAAGAACATCAAATCAAGATGTTAATTATTAAGAACATTTGTTAAATACTGAGAATATTTGGTACTAGGGCAAAATTGTAAAACTTTTCAATGACACAATTTGCCAAATAGTGACATTATGAATTTTTAGTACTTGGAAAATAGAGAATTTTCTTGGCATTCAAATCTATTTTGTATTTATATACTATGAATGCATAAATGTACTTATCACTGATAATTTTGTATATTTCGTCCCTGGAAATAAATATGTTCTTGTTGTTGTCCCCTTTGTTAAATTTATAGAGTCCATCGGTTCATTGCCATCCACCCATTTGTTGTGGCAGGAGGCGTTTATGACGGCCTCTTTGAAGGTATGCCAAAAGTGAGAACGGAGAAAAGTTTTGCATCTCTTTAGCGTATCCACTTTATAAGGAAAATTTATAGTTAGAGTTATTAGAAATTACTTCCGCCTAATCCCCAATGATCGACTTCTCTATAATTTATATAGATTCTATCTGGATCAATTTTAATTGTTCTAGATAATAAGTCAGTAGTTTTTCTTGTCATCGGGTCAAAATCATTTTTTGATATTGTTCCATAGACGCTGATTTCTACTATGGCACTATATTCATTTGAACCTTTGAAATACATTGAATCAGATTCGACATTGTCGAATGCAATCATCAACCAGTCTTCAGTTTTATGGAGAGTGGTTATTAATTGACCTAGACCAGTCTTTAAATCTGTCTTATCCTTAAGGGACAAGGATTTGTTTGTTGTTATTCTAATAAAAGGCATTTATATCACCTCTTTACTTTATGATTTCAGGCTCTTTATTAACTCTTTCAACAAATCTATTGAAGCCTTCTAATCCAGCTTCGTCTTGCTTATAAACACCGGCATCTTCGAGACATCTAGCGAATACTAATCCAGTTTCTCTTTCGACAATTTCCTTTACATTAGAAGAGTTGATATCTGAATATTTTTCTTTGATTTGCTTAGCCCAGTCTGCATGTTTTTCTGTTAATGGATCAGATGCAGGATCGATATTATTCACTAATTCGTCTTCAAGTTTTGCTAATTCTTTATTCAATCTTGAAGGTAGAACAGCTAATCCCATAACCTCAATCAATCCGATGTTTTCCTTCTTGATATGCCATAATTCTTGATGAGGATGGTAGAGACCTAAAGGATATTGATCAGTAGTGATGTTGTTTCTTAATACTAATTCTAATACGTATTGATCTTTGACTTTATGTGCTATAGGAGTGATAGTGTTATGAGGTTCACCATTAGTTTCTGCATATATGAATGATTGTTCGTCGGTGTATCCACGCCATACTCTTAAAATCTTATCTGCTAATGCAATCAATCTCTTAGGATCTCTTGATGACAACCTAATATCAGACAAAGGCCATCTTACATATCCAGCTTTTACATCGGTGTAATTGGTAAATACAATTTCTTCTTCTATCGGAGCTTTGAACATCGGGAAGATGTAGTTTCCACCTTGGTAGTGATCATGAGTCAAGATAGAACCGCCGACAATAGGAAGATCGGCATTTGATCCGAGAATATAATGAGGGAACTTTTCAACGAAGCCTAATAGGTGTTCGAAGCAATCGTGGTTGATTGCCATAGGGACATGCTCGCTGTTGAATACGATTGCGTGTTCGTTGAAATAAGAATATGGAGAATATTGGAAGAAATATTTCTTTCCTGATAATTCAAAAGGAATAATTCTAATAGTTTCTCTTGCAGGATGATTCAATCTTCCAGCATATCCTTCGTTTGAAGGACAGAGCTGGCATTTAGGATAAGAAGATTGCTTCATCAATTTTGCAGCTGCTATAGCTTTAGGATCTTTTTCAGGCTTTGAAAGGTTGATTGTTATATCTAGATCACCATAAGGTGTGGCAGTTTTCCACTTTAAGTCCTTCTTGACTCTATAGGCACGGATATAGTCAGTGTCTTGAGAGAACTTGTAGAACCAATCGGTAGCTTTCTTTGGAGAAGTTCTATATTTAGTGTTGAATTCTTTAATTACATTTGAAGGTCTATCCACGAAGACGGACATGACTTTTGTATCGAATAAATCTCTATAGACGGTAGAATTCTCAGGGAATAAATTCTTTTCAAAAGCAAAGTCTAGAATCTCTTTTAATGTCGATTCTAAATTTACATTTTTGTATTCCTCTTCTGGTTCATTGTATTCATCTAGTCCAAGGATTGCTAGCAAAGAGTTTGTGCAATAAATCTTATCATCTTCTTTAATTAATTTTTTCTCTAATGCATAAGTGACGAGCTTTTTAATTGATTGATCTATCATTTTATTTTTTTCTTTCCTGATTTAAATTTACTAAAGAACTTTTACTACACTAGGGCCATCACCGACAGAGACAACATAGAACGAAGGTTTATATTGTGTTCTCTCGCAGTAAATCTTAGCAACATTTTGTTTATATGAATCGATGAACTCGTCCTTGACCAAAGCGACGATACATCCGCCCCATCCACCGCCAGTCATACGAACACCTATGACTCCATTTTGAACTCTTGAAGCATCTACTAAGACATCTTGTTCATGACATGTTGCTTCATAGTCATAACGAATAGAAGCACCTGCTTCATTCATCAAATCGCCGAAGTTATCAATCTTGCCTTGCTTTAAGACTTCAACAGCTTTGAGTGTTCTCTCATTTTCGGATATAGCATGTTTTGCTCTTCTCCAACAAGTAGGATTTTTAATAGCAGTGCCTAATTGATAGAAATCTTCCAATTGTAAATCGCAAAGATTTTCCAACTCAGGTTTGACTGTCTTTAAGTCTTTGAAAGCCTCTTCTGCTTGTGCACGACGTTCATTGTATTTAGAGTCAGCTAATGAGTGAGGCTTGTTTGTATTTGTGACTACTATTTTTGCACCGTTTAATTTGATAGGTGCATAGACGAATTCAAGTGAGCTAGTATCGAGGAAGATTGCACAATCTTTCTTTCCCATAGCTGATGCGAATTGATCCATTATTCCACAATTTACACCATTGAAATTGTTCTCGGAGTATTTGCCGATTTTAGCAAGATCAATATTGGTGATTGTTGTCCAATTGAACATATCTCTAAGGACATATCCCATCAATACTTCGAGTGAAGCAGATGAGGATAAACCTGAACCGGCAGGAATATCGCCACCGACAACAGCATCAAAACCATGGGTGGCTCTTAATTTTCTAGCTTTGTTGAATGCCCAAATAACGCCTTTAGGATAAGCAGTCCATCCTAAAGTTTTTACATATTGTTTGTCAGGATTCTCGTGGGAGAAAATGTTCTCGAGCTTGTCTTCGTATTTTCTTTCAGGTTTGATGTTGATAGAAAAGAAACGGATGGTGCTGTCGGTTCTAGGCTTTACTATCATGTATGTTCCTATTGTTAAGGCACAAGGGAAGACATGTCCACCTAGATAATCTACATGCTCGCCGATAAGGTTAACACGTCCGGGAGCAAAGTATATTTTTGCTCCTGTAGTGTCACCATAAAGTTCTTCGAACTTCTTAGTAATGGAATCTACAATTTCTTGATTCATAGATGTTTTTTACTCCTAATGTATGGGTTTACAAGGACAATTATAGATTAAGTGGGTAAGAAAAAAACAAATCCAAGAAAGAAATCTAAATAATGTGAAATAATACCCAAAAGAACTAGAAAAAAGTTGATAAAAATAGCTAATATTTAGCGTATAAATTATATAAAGAATAGAAGGGAGGTGGATATGTTAAAACTGGTTAATATAAAGAAAGATTATATTGTTGATAAAGACTTAAAAACAACGGCTTTAAAGGGAATATCCTTATCTTTTGGAGAGAAGGGATTTGCTGCTATTTTAGGTCCTTCGGGTTGTGGAAAAACAACTTTGTTAAACATTATTTCTGGATTGGACAGATATATAAAGGGTGATTTGATAATCGATGGAAAGTCAACAAAACAATATAAGGATAGAGATTGGGATAATTATCGTAATAAAAAGATAGGAATAATATTTCAATCTTACAATTTGATTCCTCATCTTTCTATCTTGGAAAACACAGAGTTGGCTTTGACATTATCTGGAATCTCTGTGAAAGAAAAGAAAGAAAGAGCTACGGAGGCTCTAAAACAAGTAGGACTAGAAAATCAAGCAAAGAAAAAGCCGAATCAATTATCTGGTGGTCAACAGCAACGTGTTGCAATAGCTAGAGCTATAGTTTCAAATCCGTCTATCATTTTAGCTGATGAACCTACTGGAGCTTTGGATTCTGAAACATCTACTCAAGTCATAGATATACTTCATGACATTTCCAAAGAACATTTGGTCATCATGGTCACTCATAATGAAGAATTGGCTTATAAATATGCAGATAGAATTATTAGGATGAATGATGGGCTAGTCGTTGATGATTCAGCTCCTTGTGATGAAGACAAAAAAGAAGAGGTAGTAAAGACTTCGGCTTTTAATAGTAAAGCTCCTAGACCATTAGCTGAAAGTGAGATTCAAGAAGCAAAAAGACAAGAGTATTATGATGAGGTAAACGAAGAAAAAGATAAGAAAGAGAGTAAAGGGAAAAAGAAAGAAAAGAAGTCAAAGATGAGTTTCTTCACAGCTATGAAAATGTCTTTGAAGAACTTATTAACAAAGAAAGGAAGAACATTTGTAACAGCTCTGGCTTCATCATTTGGAATAATTGGAGTCGGGTTAGTCTTAGCTATATCCGGAGGTTTTTCGGACTATGTCAATAGAACAGAGACCCAAACTTTGGCCCATTTTCCTATTTCAGTAGAAGGTTATGGACTTGCATCTGCTTCCGAAATGAAGCCGAATCAAAATACATATGATCAATATGAGAAATATCCAAATTCAGATGATATTACTATAGTTGAGCCTACTCAAACTATGCTTCATATGAATGACCTAACTTCTGATTATTATGAATCATTCTTGATGGGTGGAACAGATTCATATGGTAGAAAATGGGCTGGACTCGATAAGAGCTTATATGCATCTATACAAAATAATTATTCTATTTCAGCGAATGTAATCGCTAAATCCAAAGATGATGATGAAAATGATAAATATACTTCTATCAATACATCTTCATCATCTGTAATTTCCTCTTTAACTTCTCCTTCATCTAGCTATTGGTCTGAGTTGCCGGGAGATGAACAATATATAGAGAGTTATTATGATTTATTACCTGGCGGAAGATTTCCACAAAACAAAAATGAAGTCGTAATAACAGTCAATAAATATAATGGAATTTCTACAAACACATTAAAAGCATTAGGAATTAATCCTAATGAATTCAAGAATTCAGATGGAACTTATAAAACTATTAATACAGAGACTTTTAATGGTATGGAATTTAAATTAGTTCCTAATGATGTCTATTACACTGAAAATGAAATCGACGCTGATTCATCCACATTCTATGGGATAGGTCTTAGAGGTGCTGGTGAAGGTAATCAAGATAATCCATATTCATTTCCTAAATTATTAAAATTCTTATCTTCAATACAATCTAATGAAATAAATGTTGATAATAATACGCTTGCTAAAGAACTTATAAACTTCTTCATTCCTGTTGAAAATGCTAAATTATCAACAAGCATGACTATAAAATTAACAGCTTTATTAGTTCAAGTTAGAGCTCAAGTAGATAATACACAAAAAGCAAAATTAATTGCGGATTTCATCTCTTCCAATAAAATTCAACTTGAAGAAGAATTGGGTGGTGAAATCAACTTAATTAATTATCAATTACCCATCTATTCAAAGCCAAAAACTAATGATCAGTTGAAGTCTTCCTTTGTTGATGATAAATCTCAAACCATTAAAATTGTTGGAATTCTTAGAAAGAAAGAATCTAAAACTATGGGAATTTTAGGAGATGGTGTTTATTATTTACCATCGCTAACCGAAGATGCTTTGATGGATGCGGGTAAATCTAATATTGCAAAGAAAAATGATAAAGATTATTTCTTTATCAACTTAGAAAGCTTAGCCGCTCAACTTGACAATATCGATCTCAATGATTTCATCAATGGAAATATATCTTCAATAAATCTTAAAGATACTTTCCAAGCATATAATATTCTTAGTCTAGATAACACCACTAAAGCTCCAGCCAAGTTTAGCAATATTAGTAATTATTCTAATTCTAGAAAGTCTATAGGAACTGATACTAGTGTTGGAAGTATAACTATTTATCCTGTCGATTTTAAAACGAAAGAGCAGTTATTAGCCTATTTAGATTTATATAACACTACCAAGAAAGCCGATGGTACTGAATTGAAATCGTCAGAGAAGATAATTTATACAGATGTATCTGCATTAGTTTCCGAATCACTAAGTACTTTGGTCAATGTGATCTCTATCGTTCTTATTTGCTTTGCTTCTATATCATTAGTTGTTTCTTCAGTGATGATAGGAATTATTATTTATGTATCCGTTCTTGAAAGAACTAAAGAAATAGGAATATTGAGATCCGTAGGTGCTAGAAAGAAAGATGTCGGAAGATTGTTTAAGATGGAATCTTTAGCTATAGGATTCATTGCTGGTGTTCTTGGAGTGGCCTTAACGTATCTCATATCTATTCCTATTAATATAGGCATTAATTTAGCATTTCCAGGATACGCAATAGGTAATATTGCTGCTTTGAATCCTCTATATGCTTTGCTATTGATAGTTGTTTCATCATTGTTGACTTATGTAGCTGGTCTTTCACCCTCGAAAAGCGCAGCGAAGAAAAATCCTGTCAAGTGTCTTAGAACGGAATAAAAGTGCATTTTTGGATATGTATTAAACAATATGATTATGCCTTCAATGGTGCATATTTCACAGCGGCAGCTTCCTTGTTAGTTCTAATTCCATTCGGATGGTTGATGATTAAAAGATTTGTTTTAAGCAGAGACTAATAAGGAAGAAAAACTTGATGAAATTGAGGGTGGTTAATCACCACTCTCTTTTATTTGCTTTTACTATGGATTCCAATTTATTAAAAGATAATGATATTGTTTTATGTGAATTTCTTTGTTATTGACTTTTAGTATAGCACTTACATAAAATACGTATAGGAGGCTTGATTTGAATTAACTGACTTAATCTAAAGCCTTAAGATTTAATCAAATTTTAATTATTATGAAAATTGCAGTAGTGGAGAACGAAGAAAAAGATATTCAAGTATATAAGGAATATATCTCTAAATATCAAGAATCTACAAAAGAAAGAATAGAGGCTGTATTCTTTCAAAATGGAATTGACGCTATCACCGATTATCCCAAAGAACTAGACGCAATCTTTATGGATATTGATATGCCTATGATCGACGGGCTGGAAACTAGTAAGAAAATCAGAGAAAAGGATTCCGATGTAATAATTATTTTTGTTACTAATCTATCTCAATTTGCTATTCAAGGATATAAAGTACAAGCACTAGACTTTTTATTAAAGCCGATTGAATATATGGATTTTAAGTTTGAAATAGACAAAATTAAAAGAAACACTAATAGAAAAGGAAATGATTTTATTTGGGTTTCTACTAAAGGAACTACTATTAGACTTTCATTCAAAAATATTATTAGTATTGAAATATTCCATCACGATTTAATAATTAAGACCAATTTAAAAGATAATCCTGAATTCAAATTTAGAGGATCTCTTCAAGCGATAAGTGAAAAGCTTGATAATTCTATGTTTGCTAGAATTAACAATTATTCAATTGTTAATCTTTCTTATGTCAAAGAGATTAGAAAAGAAGATGTGATTCTTCAAGATGGAACATCAGTGTTGTTCTCTAGAAATAGAAAGAAAGACTTTATAGATGCATTCACGTCTTTTATGAATGGAGATATAGATATAAATGATAGGTAAGATATTATTTGCTCATTTTTATAATCTTTATCTTGAGTTTTTGATTGCTCAGTTTATTTTCATGTTCAATGGTCAAAGAAGAAAGTATTATTGGTGGAGATTATTAATTGCTGCTGTTGCTGGATGTGGTTTTTATTTTTTACCGACATTGAAATTCTTGGATTTTAACTGGTCTTATTCTGTTGTGTTTTTATCCATCTTGATAGTTGGATTCTTCCTATATAAGAAACCTTCTATGATATTTGTTTGCACGATAACAGGATATGCCTTGCAGCATTTGACGTGGAATACTATGGAGCTGTTTTTTGAATTAGTATATCCGAACGAAGATGTTCTATCACGTGCTGGTGCAATAGCGTATTATTTATCCTTCATCTTTGTTTTCTATTTCACCACTTTCTTAATTATTTGGAAGAGAAAGGTGTTTATTGATTTCGATATAATCAGTCCTTCTACGATGATAGCTACACTAGTAGTATTGGTTGTATCTTTGATCTTAAGCGAAAAAGTAAAGAATTGGGATTATATCCTTAGACTTTATAGTATTGTATCTTCATTATTAGCTATTTTAGTCGTATCCGGAGCATTTAAGCTTAGCGATAATCAAAAGAAACAGATAGAATTAGAACAAAATAATAGAATGCTTCAAAGCATGATTGAAGAGAAAGCTAATCAGCAAAAACTAGCTAAAGAAACAATAGATATCATAAATATGAAAGCTCATGATATGAAGAATCAAATATCAGTTTTGAAGAATCTCAATCAAGCTGAGCAAAGTTCATATATTGATGAAATGTCTAAATCTATAGATATTTATAACGATATAGCAAAGACAGGAAATGATGTTCTAGATATAGTTTTGACTCAAAAAAGCCTTCTTTGTACCTCGAAGCATATAAAATTCACATATATTTGTGATGGGGTTCCATTTCAAAAGATGGATCCTATGGATGCTACAGCTTTGTTTGCTAACATATTAGATAATGCAGTTGAAGCAGTGGAAAAAGAAGATGAGGAAAATAGAATAATTAAATTAAATGCAAATATAAAAGGTAATTTCATATGTATACATATGGAAAATTATTGTAGCAAGGATATTAAGTTTGTTAATGGTGTTCCTCAAACTGGTAAAGAAGATAAGTCAAAACATGGCTTTGGAACTAAGTCGATCATGTATATTGCACAGAAATACAATGGTAATGTCACCTTCTCCTATAAGGAAAATATATTCTCAGTTAATATCTTAATGCCTGTGTAAGCGTGTACAAGTTAAGTCAAATTAGAATACAAGTTAAGTCATTTGAGCCATCAAAGGCTCAATTTTATTTTAATGTGTAAGTGCTTCCGATAAATCCTATCTTTACCGGCCATTTGGATTAGATTTATCGAAGCTTCGAATCAAATTCATTAAATTAATTAATATTTGGATTTATCGATAACCAAATAAATTAGTAACTGACTTAATGAATTAAAACTTACAATTTAAAGAGGTATTAAAAGTATGTCAAAGAAATCACTATTTCGTGGTTTGACTATCGTGTCAACATTCTTACTCTCAGCTTCTATTGTCTCTGCAAACGTTATGGAGTTCTACCGCGATGGAATGGACCAGACTTTCAAAACGGTCAGCTCTAAGATTGTCACTGAGGAATCTGAGAATGCTGAAGATGCTTGGAATTACGATTCACAATTCAAAAGTGCAAAAGACGCTTTTGAAGGATACAAAGAATTTGGACTTCGTTCATCTGAAGAAACAGCTGTATTATTGAAGAACAAGGACAAGGCATTGCCTTTGACCGAATCTACCCCCAAGGTCACAATGCTTGGACTTAGAAGTTATGCAGCTGTTTACGGCAACAGTGGTGGTTCTACCCCAGATAAAGCTAGTATTGATAGCGGAAATACGATTACTGAAGCCTTCCAAAAATCAGGATTTGAATTAAATCCAAAGACATTAGCAGCTTACAAGAAGTATTGCGAAAACTTAACATGGGGTGGTAGTGGATTCGGTGCTATTCCTCCTGAGTACAAAGAAATAGCCACTACCACAAATATCCCTGAGTTATCTCCAACAGAACTTCGTGGATTGGCATCTGATTATGATGAAGATTATGCTTCTTATGGAGATGCAGCTATCGTCGTTGTCGGTAGACCTGCAGGTGAAGGCAAGAATTATAATGATGGTGCTGAAGGAATGGATGATGGACTTCATACAACAACTGGCAACATCATGGGTCTTTCTGATGATGAGATGGCCATTATCAACGAAGCTAAAAAAGGTAAGGCTGATGGAAAGTTCAAGAAAGTTATCGTTCTTATCAATGCAACCAATGTAATGGAGTTCAAGAATCTTTCCAATGATGATTCTATCGATGCAATCATGTGGGTTGGACATCCTGGAGTATATGGATTCTATAGTGTTGCCAAGATGCTCAAGGGTGAAGTTAATCCTAGTGCTTATTTAGGTGATATATATCCTACCAATAATTCCGATAGTCCATCTATGCAGAACTTTGGAAACATTCCTTGGGCTGATCCTGACGACTTCACTTCTGCTGATAACGTCAATTCCTATTTGGTTGAAGCTGAAGGAATTTATACTGGATATAGATACTATGAGACTCGTTATGCAGATATAGTTGCTGGAGTTAATAACGCTGCAACCGCTAAGGCTGGAACTTATGTCAATTCTGATGGAACTTTAGCAACAGCAGATGGTACTTGGAAGTATGCTGATGAAGTCAACTATCCATTCGGATATGGATTGTCTTACACTACATTTAAGACCACTTTGGATGACCTCCAAATCATGGGTAATAAGAAGAGTGGAACAGCTAAAGTCACTGTAGAAAATACTGGTGATGTAGCCGGAAAGAAAGCTATTCAACTTTATGCTTCAGTTCCTTATACAACCTATGATAAGACCAACAATGTCGAAAAGAGTGCAATTCAATTAGTTAACTTTGAAAAGACTAAATTATTACAACCTGGTGAGAAACAAACCATCACTGTCGATATCGATATGGCGAATCTCACTTCTTATGACTACACCAACGCCAAGACATTCATTCTTGACGATGGAGATTATTATTTCACTGTAGGTGATGATTCTCATGAGGCTTTGAACAATGTCTTATCCGCCAAGGGATTCACTGTTACCAGCGGAATGACTTCCGTCGGTGATACATCCAACGTCAAGACTTGGACCAATGATGCATTTGATAAGGATACATTCTCTGTTTCTGACAACGGAACAGCTATAACTAACAAGTTGTCTGATGGTGACTATTCCATGGATTTGAATTCATTCATGCCTAATACTGTCACTTACTTGTCTCGCTCAGACTGGAATGGCACTTATCCCAAGACTTACTCTGGACTTGTACCTACCGATAGAATGAAGACTTTGTTGAAGAACGATTTCATCGCCTTGAGTACAAATGATGATGTCTCCGATATAATTTGGGGTGATACTACTTCTAAGTTGACACTCAACGATATGAAAGGTGCTTCTTATGATGATCCTCGTTGGGATGAATTGCTCAACAAATTAACTATTGATGACTTCCTCGACTTTGCATCTAACGCCTTCCACAACATTCAGAAGATCGATTCAGTTGGATATGTCGGACATAAGGCTGATGACGGTCCTGGCGGATCAGATTCTTACTCATTCAATAAAGGTATGTATCGTGGACAAGCTTGGGCTGATGCCGCAACCTCTGAATATGGAGCTCTCGGAACTAGAGTCACTGCTTCTCAAGAGAACTTAGCTTATTCTTGGAATAAGGAACTTTGCTTCGAAGATGGTGAGTTGATCATCGGTGAAACTTCACTTATCTTCAATCTTCCTATCATGATTGGTCCTGCTATGAACATTCATCGTAATGGATACAACGGAAGAGGTGGAGAATACTTATCAGAGGATCCTATTCTTTCTGGATACATTGGAAGCAATATGGTCCAAGGTGCTCAATCTAAAGGCTGCTTGGTCAACATTAAACATGCTGCATTCAATGATCAAGAAATCAATCGTAGTGGTGTCTGTGCTTTCATGAATGAGCAAAAAGCTCGTGAATTAGAGCTTAGAAACTTGCAACAAGCTTTTGAAGGAAAAGGAAAATCTGCTTCCTTCAAGAATGACGAGTCTAAGAAAGATACATTTACTACCGGTGCTTTAGGAGTCATGACTTCTTACAATAGAATCGGTTCAGTAGCTTCTAGTGCAAACAAAGCCGTCATGGTCGATATTATGCGTGATGAGTGGGGATTCAAAGGATACAATGTCACTGACTTCTCCGGTGTATCACCTAAGGCTGCTCCTAAGGAATCTATTCTTGCTGGAACCTGTGCTTTCTGTGGATTCGGTAAACCTTCAGTAGATTACTGGAGTGCTGAGACTTTCGGAAAAGATCGTAATATGGCTTTGGCTATCAAGCAAAATGCTCATTACATCTTGTATGCATTAGCTAACTCTAATGCTATGAATGGTGTCAACTCCTCATCCAAACGTGTTGAGTTGATCACTCCTTGGAGAGCAACTTATATTTCATTGATTTCAATCTTTGGTGTTCTCACATTGGCTTCCTTAGTTTCTTATGGTGTCTTCTTGGGATTAGATATATCTCATTCTAAGAAAAAGGAGGAGAAATAATTATGTCAGTCTTCTTCAAAAAACAAACAGTAGCAAGTTATAGTTTGCTAGCTAGCTTCGTTCTTGGATTGGTCGGATTCATTATCTACTTAGTGAATTCCACAACCGGATTCTTAGCCGGACAACCAGTCGATGCTTTGTTGATAGCCTTGACTATAGTTGCATTACTTCTCATTGTTCTTGAATTTACTTTACATGATAAATTGGAGATGTTCAACGGAGTTGTCAATGATGTTATATTGATTGCTATCGGTGTTCTCTTCGCTGTGTCTTGCTGTCTATTCATCAATGACAGAGTCTCATTAGCTGCTGATGTTTACTTCATTCCTGTCAACTACCCTGCAGCTGAAGAGAGTGCATTGAACGTTGGAATAGTTGGTGTAGTATTCTATGCTTTAGCTATGATTGCTAGTGCTGTTGCTGCATTTGTTCCTATGTTCTATAGCAAAAAGGTAGAAGCTTAATAAAGTTGTTAAATAAGAAAAGAACTGCTTAAATGCAGCTCTTTTTTTGCTATTAAATTGCGTTTAACTATTAATTTATATATGTTATAAAAAATTAAATTTTAAATTAGCCTAGTCTTGTTCTTCTATTGGATTAAATTTCTTCATGAATCTTTTTAATAAAAAGGTGCAAAAATAAGGAAAGGAATATATCTTCTTTTCATGTCCTATATTATTTGCTGATAGTTTAATTCCAAATCTTATATCAGGGTAATTAGCTGAATCAATCAATGTTCTTAGGGACTTAGATCTTCCATCTTTTGATTTTACTTCTAAAGGTACTAGGCTTTTAGCGGTTCTTATAAAGAAGTCTTCTTCTAATGTACTATCTTGCCTTTTGTAGTAATAAAGGCTGTATCCTTCTTTATTTAATGCATCAGCCACCATATTTTCATATATTGCACCCTTATAAACTCCCAAATTCTTATTTGCTCTTAGATCCTCTTGAGCTTCTTCATCTAAAAGAGAAATTAATAATCCCGTATCTGAGAAATATAATTTATATTTGTCTATGTCTATATTTCCTGAAAGTGGTAGATCCACTGAATTTAGGCAGTAACAAATATTTATAATTCCAGCGTCATTAAGCCATTCTGCACATCCCCTATAGTCTTTGAATCTAGCACCATGCTCTATTTTTGATATTTGAAATTTCTTGTTTTCTTTAGCTAATTGTGAGGGTATGCTATTAAATGTATTCATAATTCTTGTTTGATCTAAACCTGTCGCATATTTTCTAATATCTTCTTTATAGTCCTGGATTGTTTGATGTTGAGTAAATAAAGAATTTTCAAATGATTTATTTTTTATATATTGCTTTAAAACAGCAGGCATTCCTCCCAATATAGAAAATGTCATAAATAAATTCTTAAAGGTTAACATCTCGGCTTCTGAAAAAGGCTCTTGAAGAATCATTTTATTTAAGATTCTATCAATCATAGAACTATCATAACCAGAAGCCCAAAGAAATTCTTCGAAATCCAAGGAATTCATTTGATAGTCTATTTTATATCCAACACTATTGCTTTGTATTTTTTTATAATTTGTGCCTAGCATTGAACCACTGCAAATGACATCGAATTTATTGTCTAATTTAAAAAATTTTAAAGTGGTTGCTATGTCTGGAAATTCAGTAATTTCATCAAAGAATAATAATGTGTCATGTGGAATAAACTTCTTTGATGGATCTAAAATTGAGATTTCTTCAATCACATCTTTTACACTATAACCTTTACTTAATATTGCTTTATATTTTGGTTCTTCGGCAAAATTGATATTGATAATACTTTTGTATTTTGCTTCCTTAGCAAAATGAAGAATAGACTCAGTTTTTCCTATTTGACGAGCTCCTTTAATTATTAATGGAAGTTTATCTTTGCTTTCTTTCCAATTTAATAGAAAATTATCTATTTTTCTCTTTAAATATATTTCACTCATTAATCCAAGCCTCTATAAAAGTATAACAAAATTAAATTAAATTTACACTTTTATGAGCGAATTTAATACATTCTCTACACTTTTATGAGCGAATTTTAGAAGAAAATTACACTTTTATGAGCGAACATTGTCTTATTTCATCAAATCATATAAAGTGATTACTTTAGAAATCCATGCCGAGTTTTCGTTTTCTTTATCTCTATTGGTAATATGGATAGATTGTCATTGTCCTCGATCAGATAACACTTTTCCATAACTTTTGATTGTTAAAAAATACACTTTTTCAATGTCAGAATATAAGAAAATGTGAAGATTGCCCATCAAAATCTACAAGATTTTGTGATAAAGAGGTATCTAAAACTACAAGATTTTGTGATAAAGAGGCATCTAAAACTACAAGATTTTGTGATGAATTATTTTTTCTTTCTTTAGAATATCGCTTCGATATTATAATCTTTGTGTATTTTTTCTCTTTTATCAATTCTTAAAAAATCCGTAGTTCAGCAGGAAATTCTCAATGTTCTTTCAATTGAAAAGTCGTCCATAGAAGCCATTGTCATTGACTGGAACTCGCACCTAAAAAAGTAATGGTAGTATAAACCATGAAAAGTTTAGGATTTATCAATAATCAACTAAAGTCAAAGAATTACCAATTAAGGTCAATTTATGTTTTTTTGTTTTTAAAAACTGATAAATTAATATAATAGAAGGGCTTACAGGCAATATGCTTTTTGATAGAGGACTGAAAAATGGAAAAGATTGATTTCAACAAAAAATGGGTAGTAACTAGATTAGACAATCCTGAAGATACAAAGGTTGTCGATGTTCCTTATGATGCTATGTTTTATGAAGAAAGAAAACCAGATGCACCTAGTGGTAAGAATTGTTGTTGGGTGGATTGCCATGACTATTCATTCATTAAAGAATTTGAATTGACTGAAGATCAAATTAATGATCATGATTTGATTTTAGAGTTCGAATCCGTATACCATAATGCTGAAGTGTACTTGAATGATGAGAAGATTGCTTCAAGGCCCTATGGATATACTAATTTTTATGTTGATTTAACTGATAAAGTTAAGGTAGGAAATAATGTTTTGAAAGTTATTGCATATAACAGTGATCAACCTAATCAACGTTGGTACTCTGGCTGTGGATTGATAAGACCTGTTTGGTTATATGTTTTACCTAAGAAACATATTCTTATTAACGGAATAAGAATCACGACTTTAGATTATGAATCTAGAAAGATTAAAGTAGAAATTAAAACAAATGGTTGCGAAAAAGCAAAGGTTCAAATATTGGATGGATCTGATATAAAAGCTGAATCTAACATAGATTTAAACAATGGCAACGGCGAATTGGAGTTTGAAGTAACCAATTCAAAGTTATGGGATTTAGATAATCCATATTTGTATACTGCCCATATAGAGACTGAAACAGATTCACAAGATATTAAGTTTGGAATTCGTCAAATCAAATTGGATGGAAATGGATTCTTCTTGAATGGGATAAGAACAATAATGAGCGGTTGCTGTGTACATAGCGATAATCAATTAATTGGTTGTATTACAAATCCATTTGTTGAAGAAAGAAGAGTTCGTATTTTAAAAGATGTTGGATACAATGCTATTAGATGTGCTCATAATCCTTGCTCTAAAGATTTCCTCGATGCCTGTGATAAGCTTGGAATGATCGTTATGGATGAATATGTCGATTGTTGGTACATCCATAAAACAAGACATGACTATGTATCTTATTTAAAAGATTGGTGGAAGGAAGATCTTAAGGATATGGTTGAGAAGGACTATAACCACCCTTCAGTAATGATTTATTCTATCGGAAATGAAGTTAGTGAAACAGCAAAGAAGAAGGGCGTTGAATATGCCAAGATGTTGACTGACGAGTTACATAGTTTAGACTCGACTCGTTATGTCACAGCCGGTGTTAATATTTTATTCAACTATATGGCTAGACTCGGATTTGGATTCTATAACGATAAGAAAGCTGAGCAAGAAGAAAAGAAAAACAAGAAGAAAAAGAAAGCAGTCGGAAGTGAATTTTTCAACAATGTTGTTAATTTCTTCGGTGGGAGATTTTTAAGAGCAGGAGCTAGACTCCATGGTTGTGATAAAGCTACCAAGGATGCTTTTGCAGTAATGGATATGGCTGGATATAACTACGGAATTGCTCGTTATAAGCATGACTTGAAGAAATATCCAAATAGAATCATTGTTGGATCAGAAACATTCTGTGCCGATGAACGTGAATTCTATAAGATGGCAAAAGAGAATCCTAGAATTGTCGGTGATTTTGTTTGGGCTGGAATGGATTATTTAGGCGAGGTCGGTGTTGGAAGCTGGGTACCTAAAGATCACTGTGATGGAATTATGGATGGAAGCTGTGGTTGGATGACAGCCGGATCTGGAAGAGTCGACTTTATTGGAGATGAGACTTGTGAAGCCCTATATACAAAAGTAGCATTAGAAAAAACTCCTATTGAAATCGGTGTAGTTCCTCACAAATATTTAAAGATGAAACATAGTGTTTCTAGTTGGAAGATGTCTATGGCTCTTCATTCTTGGTCATTTGAAGGCGAGGAAGAAAAGACTTGTAGAGTAGAAGTATATTCTATTGGTGAAACTGTTCAACTTTTCTTAAATCAAAAGAAGATTAAGCAAGCAAAAACTAAGAAAAATGGTAGAAACATCTTTAAAGTCAAATATCAACCTGGAGAGTTGAAAGCAGTCAGTTTAGATTCTGATGGGAATAAATTAGGTGAAGTCATATTGAAGTCCGCCTCCAAAGAAAATGCTTTGACTATTAAACCTGAATCAAATGAAATCTCAAAGGATGAATTGGCATTTGTTCGTCTTTCATTCACTGATACAAATGGAGAAATCAAACCTTTAAATGAAGGTGAGATTAAAGTTGAAATTGAAGGTGGAAAGTTGATTTCCTTTGGTAGTGCAAATCCTTATTGCAAGGAAGGATACCATAATGATACTAGCAAGACTAATTATGGTGTAACTATGGCTGTAATTAAGCCTAATGGTGACTCTAACATTGTGATTAAAGCATCTGGACTAGGCTTAGAATCAACAAAGACTATTGAAGTTAAGTAAGACTGTTTAGCTAAGCTTGGAAGCTTAGCTTTTTAAGTCTAACAAGTTCCAAAATATGAAAATAAGGAGGTTATTTATGGGCAACCCATTTTCAACTACTTTTGGATTTGAGCCTAATAATTTTATAAAATGGGTAGATGAAAGCAATAAAATCATTTCTGAATTTTCTTCAGATAATCCACCAAACTATTTTTATTTTTTAACCGGAATTAGAGAATCTAGTAAAACAGTTTTACTATCCTTTATTTATAATGAACTTAAAGAAAAAAGAAGTGGTCTTAATATGAATTCGAATAATCATGTAGAAGTTTTTAAGATAAGAGAAAGATGTAATTTTGATACTAATAATTTCAGTGTATATAAAGATAGGCTCATTAAAAAATGAGTTATTAAATCTAGCTCTTATGGATTTATAGAATTTACATTGCCAAGATTAAATGAATTCTTAAGACTTAAATAATTACTTCTTATTTTTAGTCATTAAATCTGTAGCTAGTTTTCTATCCATCGAGGCATCGATTTGAGGGTACCTCAAATCGTTTCTTTCTATACATTCAAGAAATTCTTTGGAATGAAACTTATCGTTAATATCTGGAAATGCGATATGAACAGCTTCAAATTCCTCTAAAGAACATTGATCTAAGAATTTTATTGTTTCTTTTAAATCTTTAGACAAGATTTCTATTATTTCATCTAAGTTTTTATTCCAAGCTTCATTATCGCCTTCAAGATAGAAACCTTTTGATTTTCTGATCAATTCATCTAATTTTCCCTTTTCAAAGGAACTAGATTTATGTTCTTTATATGCAGCTTTAGCTAATGCAACATATTGATTTGCGTTGAAGTTTGAAAATCTGGTATCGCATCTTTCGATAGCATCGATAAATTCTTTTGATTGGAAATGTTTAGATAGGTCCTCGAACAAATCCATAACACCTCTGAATTCGGATCTATTACATGTATCTAGAAATTCAATTGTATCTTGAAGATTCTCTGATAATATCGCTAGTCTTTCAGCATGGTTCTTATTCCAAGAATCATCGTCCCGAGGATCTATTGTCCTGTATTCAGTGATTAAATCACGTAATTTGTTTAAATCTTTTAGCATAATAAATCCTCCCAACTTTAAATATCATACAAGATTAACTGAAGATTATAAAAAATAAAATCTCGGTGGTAAACACCGAGATTTATTTCTTATTTGGTTATAATCTATTTTGAATTATAAACACCGATTTTTAAATCAGTTTCGATAGGTAATGATCCAGCGTGATGAGATAACATATCATATGGAGAATATAAATCCCCTAATGCTTTATTAGATGTTCCAATCAAATAATAATCTCCTATTAGTTTATTAGTTATTTCATTAGGCTCGGCATATCCAAAAACATGTTCTTTGAGGATTTCTTCTTTTGTATAAAGAGCAAAATCGTTTGAGAAATATTTGCTATATGCTTTAATGAAATCTTGCTCTCTTCCTTTTTTAACTCTAAAAGAAGCAAATCTAGCTTCAAGCCCGACTCTTCCATCAATTAAAGTATCCATAAAATCAGGATAATTTCTTATATCCACCCATTGGCAGATTATGTGTCCGTGATCGGCTATCGATAAGAACAAGACATCTTTATTTGCTTCTACAATTCTTTTTACACATTTATCAATTTCTTTTACGGAGTGTCTTACTGCTTCTGAATCTACCCCATAGTTATGTAATGTGTGGTCTGGATCAGTCCAATAGGCATAGATGAACTTTAAAGAAGGATTGTTGATATCTTCTTGAAGTTTTGACATGAATCCATGAATATCGGGATGTCCTTTTGGAGTGTTGAAATTGAATCCGTCGATTCTATCAGTGCAATGAGAACCTTGAGCTTTGTCAATCAATTCAAAGATACTTTGATATGGTAAATCTCTGGAAGGAACAAAATTGGCAGCTGTATTTAATCCGTGGTTTTTTCCAAAGAACGTATCGACATGCTCATTAGTATCAGGGTTATATAAAGTCCAGCCTAACCATCCTGTTTCAACTGGATATTTTCCAGATAGAACAGCTGTTGTAGCTGCTACAGTAGTAGGTGGATAGACTGTATTTAAATCTAATAAGCCGTGTGAATAAATGAATGGACAGCAGTCTTTAGTCGCTTCTTGAATTTGTTTTCCAAATCCATCGAACAAGAAAAGAACTATCTTTCTTCCTTTGTTCTTTTCTAATATTTCGTCTAAAGGTTTATATGAATTGTGAAATGTTTCTGCGTTGAAATGCTTTAATATCGAGTTTGAAAAATTGACTTGCGATGCATCTTTTGATAATGGACGAATTCTCATTATTTTTTCTCCTTATGAGTTTAGTATATAGTAAAGAAAATAATAATTTGTCCTTTAAAATTGGGTTTGGAATATGATTTATTCAAAATTAGAGTCTTCGTAATTAGCCTAATCAAATTTATTTGTTTTTATTAAATAATAATTTTGATTATCTATGTTAAGTCTATATCCTTCTTTTTCTCTGATGAGCAATAGTTTGAAGCTATCTTTTTCCATCAAGATTAATTTTGAATGATTCGACATAATCTTTATTCAGCTTTATGTTATATGATGAGAAACTTTAGCAGTGAATTTATAAGTAAGGTTATCAGCTTTATAAAAAATAAAATTAAACTGAATAAGTATTGTAATCAACATAAATAGTTTAATTATCAGAATAGATTATTAATCCGTCATTCTTATTTTCTTTCCAATATAAAATATAAAATTGAGAAAATAAATGAAGAGATTTATGCAAGCACTATCAAAAATTGGATAAGTGGTAATTTTTAATAGCTTTTCTAAAAGTAAGTATATTAATAAATGTATTTAGAGGCTTTATATTATGGGAATGAAAAAAAGAGATTCTTTTAATCCAAATATATTTAAAGGTGTTGCACACAGAGGATTGCATGATGATAAGAGATTTGAAAATAGTTTGAGTGCTTTTAAAAATGCAATAGATCATGATTTTTGTTTTGAATTAGATATTCACTTAACTACTGATAATCAATTAGTCGTATGCCATGATTCCGATTTGAAGAGAGTCACAGGAAAAGAAGGAATAATAGAAGAATTAGATAGTAAGACTTTAAGAGAAAATTATAAATTACTTGATGGAGAAGATATTCCTACACTTCAAGAAGTTTTCGATTTAAATAAAGAAAGAGAAACTATTGTTATCGAACTTAAAGTTTATAAAGATAATTGGGTTAATATTGCTAAGAGATTGATGGATTTCTTATCACAGGTCAAAGACAAATCTAAAGTGACATTGATCTCTTTTGATCCTAGAGCTTTAGCTCTTTGTGATGGGAAGAAATTTACCAGAGGTTTCTTAGTTTGCAAAGAGAGAAAAGATATGATTATTTTTGGAAAAGTCTTTGAATATCTGGATATCGAAGATTCTTTGCTGGATGATAAAAAGATTATCAAATACAGAAAAAAAGGCGGAATAGTAAATACTTGGACTATAAGAGATGAAGAAGCTTTGAACAAAGTTAAAGGCAAATGCGATTTTGTAACATTCGAAAATGTATCTAAACAATTAGAAGAAGACTTCAAGAATTAATAAAGATAATAGTCTTAGATCTTAATAAGATTATTTTATGAATGTTCGATTGGATTAAAAAAACATCAATGTCTTAGTGCTCAAGTTATTCGAGCGTCTTCAATGATGTGATCATATTTATCTTTTTTATCTTTGGAATCATCAAAGCACAGACGATTATCAAAGTGGCAAAGCCTAATAATAAGCTATAGATATATGTTCCGGCATTAATTACTGAGATAGATCCGAAATCTAGATATGATGTGATTATATATAATAGTAATACTCCTAAAGGAATGCCTAATACTTCACCGGTCACACCCATAATTATTATTTCTCTAAACACATAGGTGTAGACTTCTTTTGGTTTATATCCTAATACTTCTAGTGTAGATCTCTCTCTCACTCTTTCTGAAACGTTGATATTTACTAAGTTATAAATAACTAATATAGCTAATATTACAGCAAAGATTATGATGAATGAAGCAACTGATTTAAATGTTTCCATTATCGCTGATGTATTCTCCCAATTGGATGCTAAATCTAATAATCCAAATCCAGCCATAACCAATGCTATAGAACACATCACAGATAGATTCATCGTTATAGTTTTGGACTTAAATCTAAATATATTTCTAAGAGTTGCTTTGTATCTAAAAGGTAATGGTTTCCAAAAGAAATCTATTCTTTCTATAAGTATCTTTTTACCTATGACAGGTGATTTTGGCCTCAAGGAATCAGCCGGTGTTTCATTTATATCTTTATTTATTTTTACTAATGTAATTATCAGTATAACTAATATGATAATTCCAGATCCTAACAGAGCTCCAGATGGATTAAAATCAGCTTTCATTTTAGGGAAATCTATCACGATAGATTGGAATGTAGGATAGAGGATTGAAGGTAGACCAAATAAGCCACCGATTGATCCTATTATTGCTCCGTTTAAAGAACTTAATAAAGAAAAGAAAACATATCTAAATCTAATCGAATGATTCGAATAGCCTAAAGTCTTAAAACAAGCACATAATCCTCTCTCTTCATTTATTAGTCTTTCTATTGTTATAGAAGAAACTAAAGCTGCTACAACTATGAAGAATGCTGGGAATATAGTACAAATCGTCTGTACTTTATCTATCGTCGAATTTAAATATTGATAACTTACGCTCTCTTCAACAGTCAGTCCAGCGGCTCTTTTTTCAGTCAACATAGTGATTAATTGATTCTTTCTTTTAACTACTTTATTCACATAGTCGTCAGAGAAATAATCTATATCGTCATCATGATTCAATTGAATAAAGATATCAGGACCTATGAACAACGTATCTCCTGATATATAACTCATAGCTTTTTTGCTATTCATGTAGAAAATATCATGAACATCTTTTTGAGTTGTTTGACTCTTGTCTTTCTCAATTGAATTATTCATTGGATTATGGACTATTCCAACTACAGTGAATGTTGTTGCTCTTTCAGTTCCAATGATAGGAACAGTCGAAGTAACTTCGAATGTGTCTCCAATTTTTCTTTGAGAATTGTCGGGCAATTGTTCGACTGCAACTTCAGTATCTGAAGTGGGTAAATTTCCTTCGACAATACTGATGGGATTTATTTTCATATTTTGATAATCTCTATAGATAATTCTAGTCTCAGTATTATTTATAGTCGTATCATAGAAATAGATTTCTTCCATCCTAGATTCATCTATATCTGGCTGATTCAACAACATGTTTTTTTCTTCTGCTGTAAATCCATTAGCCACTTTTGATTTTAAGATGATATCTGGAAATTTATTTTTAATCATCTCTTGATTGAAAGAGGCTTTGACTGTCGATCCCAAGGTTCCTAAGCCAGAAATCAAAAGTGTTGAGATTAATATAATGCCAAAAACAGCTAGGAATCTTCCTAGGTTATGCCATATACCTCTCCATAATGATTTCCAGTAAGTTCTTCTCATATTTTTTACCACTCTATTTCTTCGATAGGCTTAGGATTGAAGATTCTGCTTTCACTTTCAATTTTTCCGTTTTTTACTTTGATAACTTTGTCTCCCATATCTTTCAATGCTGAGTTATGCGTTACTAAGATTACAGTCTTTCCTTCCTTTTTGGACATGTCGTGAAGTAATCTTAGAATCTCTTTTCCTGTCTTATAATCTAAAGCACCGGTAGGCTCGTCGCAAAGGAGGATTTGTGGGTTCTTAGCTATTGCTCTAGCAATAGATACTCTTTGTTGTTCGCCACCAGATAATGTTGTAGGGAATGCACTAGCTCTTTCTTCCAGTCCGACTTTTTCTAAGATTTCCATAGGATCATAAGCATCCTTACAAATTTCAGATGCTAGCTCTACATTCTCTAATGCGGTGAGATTAGGCATCAAGTTATAAAATTGAAAAACAAACCCGACTTTGTTTCTTCTATACAAAGTCAATTCTTTCTTTCTCATTCCAACTAAGTCTTCGCCATCTACCACTAGATTTCCGTCTGTAGCACTATCCATTCCACCTAACAAGTTTAATAGTGTAGTTTTACCAGCACCGCTGGGTCCTAATATGATTGTAAAGGAACCTTTATCGATAGAAAAACTTATTTTGTCTATAGCTTTGACTAAAGTTTCACCAGATCCGAAATATCTGCAAAGATCAGTTGCTTGGACCATTACATTTTTGTTTATCATCCCAGTTCCTCCGACTGAATTAATTTTATTTTCAAAATAAGATTATTTATTAGATTATATCTAAACCAATAAAGAAACCATATAATAAATTTGGTTAGAACTAAATTATAAAGAATTTAAGCTTAATATTTTAAAATATTTTTAAAGGCTAAGTTTATTTTGACTTACTAAAAGGAGATTTATATGAAAAACATTAAACCTAAGATAATTTCGTTGAGTATATTAGGATTATTACTAACTTCCTGTGGTGAAAGTATAACATCACCAACAGAAAAGCCTAGTGTTCCTTCTTCTACCCCATCAACTCCTTCTGTTAAACCGACGGATTCATCTAAAAAAGATGATGATATCGATGCTAAATGGATAGCCGATACATTTAAGAAGTTAGCGGGTGGTGAGAAATTTGCGGTTTCTTATCTATCAGATAACAAGGAATATACTGATTATTTTGCTAATGATTATGTATACTTTGACGCTGAAGGTGCTGGATATGCACTAATAAAAGATGGAAATAATAAGAAGCCATTTTTATACGAACTAAATAACGATGGTAGCGTGAAATTAGGATTAGCTCAATCCGAAAGTAATACTACTACCTTAGTTAATTCTACTTATGTTAAATATTTGACAAATGATGATTATTCTGAATCTGATTTCACATCTTATAATGGTGATTTTGTAACTACTAACTCATCTATTATTCACGCACTATGTGGTTTATCTGGGTGGGGTAGTTATTATTCTTATTTTAATTCAGTAACTATAATTCCTAATGAAGATGAGATAACTTTTATATTAGGATTGCCTGAACCTAATGCCAGCAACATATCAGAAAATCTAAGAACAGGAACCATTAGTGGTATAGGATCCGTTTCATTAGATAAAGTTGATGAATTTGTTAATTCATATGAGATTCCATCTCAAAAAATAGATGATTCAATTCTTTCTTTGTTGATGAATACAACATTCGAATCAAAGACTACAGCAACTTTGAAGTATTTATCTAATGGTAGTGAAACTATCATCGGTAATTACTCTCTTCAGTACGATGATAGTCATTTTTATGTCAAACAAAGTTATAGTGGATTTGACAGAGAAAACTATTATGAGAAGAAAGCTATATATGCAGAGGATGGATCACGTAAAGACAGTGTTGCTGAAAGAACTTATGTCGATCACAATAATGTGGTTCAAAAAGCGGAGACGGATAACAAATGGTCTGATATCGTCAAATCGCTAGCATATAGCGTAATCGATACTGAAAAAGATAACATTAGGAAGAACGATGATGGTTCTTTAGTTTATGTTGGCGCCTCAGCGAGTACACTTTTCCAAAGTGTTACCCAATTCTCACCTTTGACTGATTTAGCATACTTAGAATTTAAAACTGATAGTCAGGGAACTATAACAGGAATTGTAGCCACGACTGTTTCTTCGGATTTCTATTCCAATGGAAAAGAAGAAGTTGTCGTATATGATATCGATATTTCATCAAATCCTAGTGAAATAGTAAAGCCTACTGCTTATGCTGATCAAGGAACAGATGGAGTTGATACAGCTAAGATTAAGAATGCGCTTGATTTCTTCTCTAATCCAACAACTAACTTCTCAATCGATGTCACTGAACATTCATCTGATTTAAACATGTCTTTGAGCTATGAAGGAATTTATGATAAAGATGAAGGAATTTATTATTATCATAGCAATAATGATTTGTCTGGAAGTGGATTCTTTGAGAGAGATAATAGGCTTTATGGGTATGTCACAGACTCCAAGGGTACGGCTAGAGTTGAATCTCCTAGTGTTAGTGGACACCTCAGTGATGTTACAACCTTTCATATCTCACCAAATTGTTTTTCTATAGATGGAGATATTATAAGAGATAGAGACATAGCGTTGGACAATCCGTTAGATTATATGTTCGTCGGTGAAAGTCAGACTGCTAATGGATATGAAGGAACTGGAATCACTATGAAGTTAGATAGTGAAGGAAGACTTTCGACAATGCAATATTTATCCTATATTGTGAATCCGGTTAATGGAGCCTATTATCCTATTTCAGTCAAGTATACTTATAAATATGGCGATCAAATTAAAGCTGACGATAAAATCAAAGCGGCTTTGGATGGCCTTGATTATGTGAAACCCACAACTTGGTCTGAAGAAACGGCTGTTATCGATGCTCAAGCTAAAGTGTTGTTCGGCGAGAACTTCGATTTAGATTCTGTTTTCCCTTATGTATATAAAGACTGGCTTACTACTAATTGGAATCCTGATTTAGATAGCACTAACGGGACTATAACGATAAGAGCTTATATAGGAACTGATTTCTCTTCGATCAGTGATGAAGAGAAGGCAAGTTTCTATACAGAGTTTATTAGAAAGCTTAAAGATGTTGGTTATAGTGAGGTCAGTAATGATTCGACTTCAGGAACAATTGTATTATCTAAGGAAGGAGTTCCATTCACTGTAACAGTAAATACTAAAGACTATGATTTCAAAAAGTCGATCATCATAACTAAAACACAGGAGGATTAATCAATATGAAAAAAATTAAAATTCTATCTTTGTTAGCTGTTGTTACTACTTTAGCTTCTTGTGGTGCAAATCCATCATCTAATTCTACGACTCCAACGACTCCCAGTACCCCATCAAACAATAGTTCGCAAACCACTAAGCCTACATCTGAAAAGCCTGAAAAGAAGAATATGAGCATTTCTGATGCTTATAACTATGTTTATGACTTGGCTTCTAGAGAGTATTTAGCATCACATGAAGATGTCAAAACAACATCAGTCAATAGTTATTCATCTAAAGTAAAGTCTATTTCTTTAGATATTTATAACGATAAAACATCTTATGGAACTGGAACTGTTGTCGAGACTAACAATTCAACAAGTGAAGTAAGCAAAGAAGACACATTCAAATATAGAGCCAAATCACAAAAAGAGAAGGTGAAAATTGAAGATTCAATCAAAGAGCTCAATTTCTTATATATGGTTGAATCATATGAAAATGATTCATTCTACACAAGCGGATTCTCAGATGCCTTAGGAAGATTGGCCGTGGTTAAGAACGCTAACGAAGCTACGGACTTAGGTCTTGCTACAGGTCAGTATATTTTGGAAAAGAACTTAGATACTTATGTAACTTCTAATGCCGTAAATTCGGTGTATAAGTTCATCGATGAAAATATCGTCAACAATGAATCCTTGAATACTTCAAGTCTATCTTTTGAATATTTCGATGATAAGGATGGTAATACTATTTATAGTTTCTCAACTGAGTATAAGTATGATAATAGCGATGTTGATGTCAGCACTGGAACTGTAGTCGATATAGATGTTTTGTTTACTGTCAATAATGATGAGAACATGACTTCATTTAAAACATCATATAAAGTAGTAGAAGGGGACACTAGCGGTGATTCGAGCTTAGCTTATATTAAGAATGATATCAATGAAGGAACGATAACATATGGTGAAAAACAAGCTCCATCTACTGAAGCCATAGATGTTAACAATTATTTTATCAATGATGTCACAGATATAGATGTGTTCGATAGAAACACAAATCAACCAACTGCATTGAATAAAGATCAAATTCCCGCTTCTACAACTGCAATTTATGCTAAGCCTAAGACTTATTCACCAGCTACAGCATTAGATGCTGATTTCTCATATTTAATTCCTAAGTCATCTTCTAATACATCTTATGCAACTGTTAATTCTGCTGGAAATGGATTTAACTTAAAGAATGCAAAAGGACAGACTATTACTTTGACCTATGAATGCAATTATAAGAATAAATCAGGAGTCTGGGATTCTAAAGATATTTCAGTAACAATTACAATATCTAAATATGATGATGCTGAATCTATTAAGTTTTCAGAAATTAAAAGCTCTGATCAATCACCAACTAAAGAAGACTCTTATATAAATGAGCTGATTATAGGAAAGACTTATACATTAGATAAAAGCAAAGTTTCAGTCAATCCTTCATCAGCTGATCAAGAAGTAACTATTACTTCATCTGATCCTTCTATCATTAAAGCTGAGAAGAATGTTGATGGTGTCTATGTCTTAACTCCTTTGAGTGAAGGAAGTATAACTTTAACAATTGCCTCTGTACGCAATCCAGAAATTAAAAGAGAAGTAACTTTAAAAGCTTATACACCTATGGCTGCCAGCGAAATATCAACCTATTTCATGGGTAAGACATTTGAATATGTATCTTCTTATGGCTATACGAATGTCATTACATTTAATTCAACAACTAAGTCTGGAACAATATCAGGAACGGGAATTAGTAAGATTACCAAGTTCAATTGGGAATCCACAAAAGCTGGATATATATCATTATATGATTGTGTTCCTGATGGTAATGATGATGACGAAGATATTGAGGGTAACTTCGGATATTCCAAATCGTTTATTGTGACTGCAGACAAGAACCTTTATGTCGAAAGACCCAAAGAATATGATATGCATTATTTTGTTTTAAAGGTATAATTTATGAAGAAAGCATTTTACTTACTGATAGCCGGAATTGGTATTCTTTCTAGCTGTGGAGATGGAACATCTAATTCGTCTACGATTCCTACAGTTCCATCATCTCCTACTCAACCATCCACTAAGCCATCTAGTACTAATTTTGATGAATTGAGCTTAGAAGATAAAATTGATTATCTAACCAATTATTTAAATCCATATAAGGATAAAATAATATCTTATGAAACTGGATATACTGAAAAATTGACATCGATTTCAAATGGTGGAGTAGAATTATATTCTAAAGACACATTTGAAGCGACTAGATATTCGATTACATCTTCACCATTAATAGTTAGAAGTGGAAAAATTGAAAATGATGAAGAAAAATCAGAGGAATATGATATGCAAATGTATCATGATTCTTCTAAGATCTACCACTTATATAATTATCATGGAGACTCCGGTAAAATAAAAGATTCGACAGATTATAAAGGTGATGATTCAGGTCTTACATTTCAGTTTATCGATTCAATTCTTAATGATTTAGATGGACTTATTGGTTTTGAAGGAAATAATACTGAGGTAAATATAGTATTTGTAGAGGGTGAAACTATTTATCTCAGCTATGAGGCAATACAATACAATCCAGAAAGTAAATCATCGTATATTTCAACTAAAGCTGAGTGGGAATTTGTTTTTAATGGTAATGTCATATCAAAAGTTAAGAATTCTTATGAATCTAAACAAGTAGCTGTTGTGACTCAAAGTGTTCATACGGTTACTGAATTAAGTTTTAAATATGAGGATATACAAGAGTTTGACGGGACATTGTATAACCCAAGTGATTTCAGTCAAATTTATTAAAGAAAGGAAAACAAAATGAAAAAAACAAAAGTTTTATTGCTGTTGTCTATTGTTTCTATTTTAGGATCATGTGCTCGAAATAACACATCTAATACAGGAAAGCCTACTTATACTCCTTCCAGTATCACGGACAACTCAACTAAAGAGCCAGAGGTTGTAAATGTTGAATCTGTATCTATCACTAATAGGATTAGTACATTAAATTTAGGTGATGATTACGAGATAGCATATGAAGTCCTACCTGCTAATGCAACTAATAAAAAGGTTTCATTTTCATCATCAAAACCAGACGTAGTTAGTGTAGATAGATCTACAGGTAAACTTACAGCTAATGCATCCGGGACTGCTACCATCACAGTTAAAACTGAAGATGGCGATAAAACTGATTCTTTTGATGTCTTAGTCCCTGTGGCAGTTACTGGAATAAACATTGCTCTAAATGCAAGTAGTGTTTATGTAGGTGATGAAGTCGATTTCACTGTATCAGTTTTACCTGAAGATGCTACAGATAAATCTTATGAATTGACTACCACTACTGGCGATTTATTATCGATTGAAGGTAAGAAAGTAACGGCTATTAAAGAAGGTCATGCTTCTTTGACAGCAAAAGCTGGATCGATTGAAAAGACGATTAACTTTGATGTGAAAAAGCCAATCGAAAGTGTGAAGTTTGATGAGATTAAAACTGTATTGGAAACAGCTTTGATCAAAGAAAAAACTAATTCAAATGGTGGATCATGGAAACACAAGAAGCTCGATTTAACAACTGAAGAAAAACAATATAATTGGACTGTATACACTGATTCAATTCAAAAGAGAATCACTTCTAGTGAAGGTGAATATGTAGACGATTTAACCTTTATTCAAGCTAATTCCGAATCAAAGAATTATTTACATAATATCATCGATACAACCAGTCAAACAGAAGCAAATAATAAAGTAAAAGAAACTAAAAAGAGTGTTGGAAATGGCTTCTCTGATGTTTTGAAGCAGGATCAAGCAAATAATGCTATTTCTATGATTAGTGAAGATACTGATTATTCCGGCTCATCCGTTTATGGAATAAGCCAATATGCATTGAATTATTTGACTGAAACTTCCAGTAAAGGATTGTCTAACGATAACTCTAAAGAGAAAGCTATAGTTAGAAAAATTGATAATTTGGATAACAATTTTGTTTATAAGATTGAATCTAAGTTTGAAGGTGATACTTCATATTACAATGAAATCTCGTTTGAAATAGGGCTTAGTGGAGATAAATTGGTCTCTTTCAAGTTTGATCAAAAAGTTTATAACAGCAATGGATATGATTTCACTGCTCATGCGTTGAAGACTGATGCTACTCCTTATCAAACAGCTGTAGATGATGCTACTTTGAATTATGGAACTAGAGTCGATAGTGATGAGAATAAGTTGGATAAAGATGACTATAAGATTAAAGCATTCACCATTCAATCTATAGGTGATAACAATCGAATAGATTTGAATTACAACGATGGAGTTGCATTTGATTTGAAGACAACTATAACTACTCCAAACAAATATTTAGATGAGTCTTTTACATATCAATCTTCAGATTCTAATGTTATTAATGTATCAACAATTTCGAAGAAACTCATGGTTAAAGGTGCTGGAACAGCAACCATTACCATGACTTATGAGAATGGTGCATCTGCAACAACCGATATTACAGTTGTATCTCATCCTGTCACTAGTATTAGTATCACTAATACGACTAAAGAATTATATGTCGGTGATACTTTGAATTTGACTGTTCAAGTCAATCCTGATAATGCAAGTACTAAAGAATATACAATCGAAGTGACAGAAGGATCCGATGTTGCTACTTTAAGATTAAATTCTGATGGCTCTTATACTTTGGTAGGTAAGAAAGCTGGATCTATTAAAGTTCAAGCTAAGGCTAAAGATAATGATACTTCATCTGAAGTTGTTGAATTTATAGTCAAGGAAAAACCTGCAGCTGATCTTTCTACTGTTAAGGCAAATATTGTAGGTTACGGACCTTATTCACATAGGTCTGGTGATACATTAACATTGAATGCTAATGGAACAGGATTGATGGAATTCTATAGGGATAATGCCTATACTTTTGATTGGGATATAGAAGCAAATACTGATGGGACTTATAAATTAATTTTGAGTAATTTAAATTGTACTGTCAGTGGTGGGTATTATAAGCTTACTCGTAATTATGGAAGTGGCGTGATTTCTGCAAATTTAAAGACTATCGCATTAACTTACTATGATGGTTATGAAGGAGCTATAGAAAATTTAACCGCTGAAAATTATCAATAGTTAAATTAGCAAAATAAAATAATTGAAGTAAAAATAGTGTCTTCTCCAGACACTATTTTATTTTCCATTCTTAATTTATGAAGCTAAAGTGTTTTATTCTTCTATCTTGATTACTGCGTGTGAGTTACCGCTTGAATCTTTAGATACTTCGATTTTCTTTTTGATTCTAGTTTGAAGTAAATCTACATGACTTATTATTCCTACCAAGCAGTTTCCTTGCTCGACAGTTTGATTTGATAAGACACTCATGATGTCATCGAGACTGTTTTTATCCAATGTTCCAAATCCTTCATCGATATACATACAATCTATATTGATTCCTTCTTTAGTTAAAGCGACAGTATCTCTTAATCCTAAAGCTAAGGATAATGCAGCTTTGAAACTCTCACCTCCTGATAAAGTGATGGATTTCCTAGTCTTTCCATCTGGCGCTAAATTTTGATTATCCCTTATGTTGATTTCAAGTCCAGACAATGCTTTTGCACCATATTCTCCAGCATTAGCTTTTACCATTGAGAAATGATTGTTTGTCATTTCTAATAATCTCTTATTAGCGAAGTGTAGGACTCTTTCCAATTGTTTACCTTGAACATAAACTTCTATTGTTTCTTTAACTCCATCGCAATTACCACCACCGAATACTAAGTTAAGATGATTTAGATTGGTAGCTTGTTTTTGAAGCTTTTCAATAATTGGAAATTCAGATTTTAACTGAGATAAGATCGATTCATTAGTCGAATAGAAACTCGAATATTTAGAATACTTACTGTTATTTATATTGAAGTCATTTTGAATTTGATTTTTCTTTGAAATTATTTCTTCAAGAGATAAGTTCAATTGACTTTCATATTCATTGATTGAATTAGATAATATTTTCTCTTGTCCTTTTAAACTTGTTATTTCAGTAGTGATTTGATTAACATCATTTCTAGTTTTGTTTAATAAGACTTTATAATCGCTAATTTTCTTTTTTAGATAAGCAATGTTCTTTTCTACATCTTCTCTAGACTTGTTTCCTATTTTATTTTTGAGCTCCTCGATATATTTAGTATTCTCTAAAATATGAGCTTTAGAACTAGCTAATTCTGATTCTATTTTACTTATTTCTGAAGTTAATTTGTCTTTCTTAATATTTGAAGCGTCCCTATTTGTTTCCAAAGAAGTCTTATAGCTTTGCATGCTTAATAAGCTCTTTTTTCTAGACTTGAAATCTTCTATTTCTTTGGATAATTCAACATTTACTTTTTGATATGATAAATCGATGGATTTGAAATCGGAGTCATATTTCTTTAATTTTGAACTGATAGTTTCAGTCAGTTCTGTGATTTGCTTTTGTTCCGAATCTACTTTAGAATCTGCGTATGATGATTCATTTGCTTTTGCATTGTATTCATCTTCTATTTTCTTCATCTCCTCATCAGAAACACTATTTGTGGATAATCTAGTTGGGTTTGGATGAGAAATAGAACCACAGACAGGACATGGGCAATTCTCTTTTAGTTCTTCAGCTAAATATCCGGCATAATTGTCAAATCTAACTTTGATCATCCTGTCCTTCTCTTGCTCAAGGATTTCTTTTTTATGTTTAAGTGAATTGGCTTTATCGATTAGTTTGGTTAGATTATCGTTATTTGCTGTCAACCTGGCGATGTCTTCTTTAATTTGTTCTAATTCTTTTTCTTTTTGGAACAAAGGCTTTGATTCTTCATCTATTTTAATGAGTTCTTTAGTAGGATCAGGAGTTAAATTCTTGAGTTCATTGTTTGTATCTTCTAATTGTTTAAGAACAATAGCTAAATCATCTTGTTTTTTCTTCGACTGATTTCTTTGAAAAGAAATAGATGATTCATAATTCTTTTTTTCTTTTTCTTTTGAGGCAAGGTTATCTAAATCGACTAAGTTATTTTTTAAATCTATTAAGTTCTTGTTATCTAATTCTATCTCCTTGTCTTTGCTTTCTAGTTCAGTTAGATTTCTTGAAGACTCTTGTAATTTTGGATTTAAAGAATCGATTTGATTTTTAATGTTTTTTTGCTTTTCTTTATTGTTGATATAATCTTTTGCTTTCTGTTCATTTCCACTCAAGACTTGAAGCTCTTTTTGTTCTTCATCCATAAGAGATTTAGATTCATTTAAATCTTTTTTGTACTTATTTGTTATTTTTTCTATGAAAGCATAAGCTTCGTCTTGCTTTATATCTGGTGAATTGAAAATGGATTTTTTCTCTTCTACAAGATCTAAATCTTCTTCATCGACTTTAATATTATTGTATTGAATATTTACTTTAGCTGATTCACTCTTTAAATCAGCCTGGGCTTTATTTGCTAAGTCGCTCAATCTTGCTTGAAATTTGTTATAGGAATTTGTTCCAAACAATGAGCGATAGATATCTCTTCTCCCTTTTGTATCTTGATTCAATAAATCTTCAAACTTTCCTTGAGGAATTAAGATTGTCTTTTCAAACTGATCTGCATCTAATCCTATGATATCTTTGATTCTTTTGTTTAATGCTTTACCTCCGCTTTCTAGTTGCTCAGTTTTTTCTTCATAGGGATCTAAACTTAATACATCGAAGAGATGTGATTCAGAAGATCCTTTTTTATTTATGGTTCTATTGACGTGATAGTATTTTCCTTTCTCTTCAAAGATTAAATCTACTATCGTTTTCATTTTATCTGGTGCGTTAATATTTCTAATATCCTTGTCGACAATGTCGACACAGCCTTTTCCACCGCTGTTCAGAAACTCTTTATATAAAGCATAGTAAATGGCTTGGAATATTGTCGATTTTCCAGCACCTGTTTCACCATCTACTAAGAATAATCCTTTATCACCAAGTTTTGTGAAATCAATTTCAGTTTTATCTAAATATGATTGAAAAGCTTGGATTGTTAATTTGATTGGCTTCATTAGTTTTGTCCTCCTTCTTTGTTGGCTTCTATAAAGATTTCCGCTAATAATTTCTTGTTCTCTTCATCTAAGTCTTTATTTGTTTTCTCCCTGTAGTATTCACAGATAAAATCTATAGGTCTTTTATCAGCTAAAGATGTATCTAAATTCATCTTTTGCTGCAATGTATCATTTGGAAATTCTATATCCACTATTCTCTTGTAATAAGGAGTTAATTTATTTTTAGCTTCAATAGGAGTTTTATCATCATCCACTATCAAATAAACGTAATCATTTTCATTTGGATTAGTATTAGTTAATTCAGATAGTAGTCCTTCTATTTTTACAAAAGGATGCAAAGGTTTGATAGGATCAAGTTTGACTTCTATATTACCTTTTTCCTTTAAATCTATTATTACTACTGATTTATCAGGGCCGTCGATTTCGGATGTTTTATATTTAAGTAAAGAACCTGAATACCTAATGGTTTCTCTACTTATTTTTTGAGGCTTATGAATATGTCCTAAAGCTACATAATCAAAATTCTGGAATTTATCCAAACTAATAATTCCAACTCCTGCGACATTTTTCTCATCTCCATTGCTATAAGAAAAATCTTCCTCGGATCCACCAAATTTAAATCCGGCTACAAATTGATGAGCTAGGATGATATTTCTTTGTGAAGTATCTATATTTTCTCTCTTTATGATTTCATCCATAGCTAAATCATAATTTTCCAATCCTTTTTCAAGTTTAAGATTGCTTTTAACAATAAACGGAGTAAAGAATGGTAGCATGTAGAAATTTACTGGGCCATATTCATCGTTTAATGAAACCTTCCTCATTGGAGAATTGAATTCACCTTCTACAAAGTATCCTTTTCCTAGAATGGCTTTGTAAGCAGATAACCTAATACCTGAATCATGGTTTCCTGATATAGCTATTACTTTTATATTTTTATCTAATAATTCTTTTAAAAAGGAAACATACATTTTGATAGCTTCTTCAGATGGGTTAGGTCTATCAAAAACATCACCGCTAATTAGAACGACCTCAACTCTTTCTCTTATCGCTGTATCGACAACCTGATTTAAGACATATTCAGTGTCTTCTTTTAAATCATAGGTTCCTATATATTTACCTATATGTAAATCTGATGTATGTAGTATTTTCATATCAAGCCTCCTAAGTACATATATATTTTCACTCACAAATCAAGAAAAATAAGAATAATTTTATAAATGAGCATTATTTTACACATTCACAAAAAACTAATAATATTATAATTTTTAAATTTTATATGGAATTTATTTCTTAAACAATGCAATATAAGATGATTATTTATATATTTTGTTTTATATTATTAGACCCGGAGACTTTTATAGGTAATGACTAAAAAAGAGAGAAAGGATAGACTTTTGGCCTTAATTAAATCCAAAGGTTATGTTTCCTTAGAAGAAATAGCAAAAGATTTGGATATGTCTGAATCTACGGTAAGACGTGACATCGTAGAGATGGATAAAGAAGGTCTATTGGTAAGAGAAAGAGGCGGAGCATCTAGTATAAAGACAGCAGCTTTCTTTTTAGCAGATCAAAAACTTGTGGTAAGAGAGAGAATGAACGCTGAGAACAAGCTTTTGATAGCTAAGAGGGCAATCAATCTCATCAGGCCTGATTCAACTATTTATATCGATGCTGGTTCTAGTACTTTGACATTAGCTAATAATTTACCTACTGATTTAAGGATTACCGTTGTAACTAATTCTCTTTCTATCGCTAGAACTGTATCAGAGAAAGGAATTAATACTTATTTAATTGGTGGAGCCTTAAAAATCACTACTGATGCTACAGTTGGACCTATGGCAGAGGAAGAAATTTCAAAATTTCATTTCAAGCAAGCCTTTATGGGAGCCAATGCTGTGGATAAATTCTATGGATTCATGACTCCTGATTATGCTGAAGCTAATTTTAAGAAGAAAGCTATTCAAATGGCAGAGGAAACGATATTTTTGATAGATGGATCTAAGTTTAATACAAAATCAGTAGTTACTTTCGCTCCTTTAAAAGGAGCTAAAGTAATCACTGATTTCATAGATACTAAAGAAGAATTCACTGATTTAATTCTTTTGGAGGTAAATCAAAATGACAATTAGAACTTTGACTTTGTCACCCGCTTTGGATTATTCCTTAACAGTTAAGGATAAATTGACTATTGGTGCTATCAATAGAACTACTAAGGAATCATTTGCACCTGGTGGAAAAGGAATAAATGTTTCCATCATTTTGAAGAGATTAGGATATACATCTATCGCTTTGGGCTTTTTGTCTGGGTTTACTGGTGAATATGTAGAAAAGCTTTTAGCAAAAGAAGGACTTCAAACTGATTTTATTCATATCGCTGGAATAACGCGTATCAATGTTAAGATCGATGGAAAAATTGAGACTGCAATCAATGGTTCTGGGCCTAACGCTACTGATGATGATTTGGAGAAATTATTTAAAAAGATTGAGCAGAGTGAAAGTGGTGATATCTTAGTCATGAGTGGACAAATCCCCCCGACTCTTCCTAGTAATACTTATGAAAAAATATTGGAAAGAATATCGGATAGAGATGTTATGACGGTAGTCGACTCTACAGGAAGTCTATTGACAGACTCTTTGAAATTCCATCCTTTCTTAATAAAGCCGAATAAGGAAGAGATGTGCGAGATACTTGGAGTGGATGATTTATTTACTGATGGAGAAATAATTACTGGTGCTAGACATCTTCAAGATATGGGTGCTAAAAATGTCCTTGTTTCTTTAGGAAAACAAGGAGCGTTATTAGTCGATGAAGCAGGTAATATTTATAAGAGATCGGCTCCTATAGGACATGTTAAATCAACTGTTGGAGCTGGTGATTCAATGGTTGCTGGATTTTTAAAAGGCTATTTAGAAACACATGACTATGGTGTTGCTCTAGCTTATGGTGTCGCGATAGGATCAGCCACTGCTTTTGCTAGAAACTTAGCTAGCAAAGATAAGATGCTAGCTGCGATAGAAAAGGTTAAGAAATAAAAAAAGCTCAGTCATGTGACTGAGTTTTTTGAATGTTATTTTATCTTTATTCCATCGAGAATTGAGAATTGTATAAGGAAGCGTAGAATCCATTTTGATTCATCAAAGAATCATGGGTTCCTTGTTCGATGATATTTCCATCTTTCATAACGAGAATCAAATCAGCATTTCTAATTGTGGAGAGACGATGTGCGATGACAAATGATGTTCTTCCTTTGGTCAATCTATCCATAGACTCTTCAATTTTTTCTTCTGTTCTTGTATCGACGTTTGATGTAGCTTCATCCAAGATCAACAATGGAGCATTCTTAATCATAGCTCTGGCGATTGTAATCAACTGACGCTGACCACCGGAAATCGTATTTCCATCTTCAATATAGTAATCTAGTCCTCCTGGCAAGGTTCTGACATAATGGACCAAGTGAGCATCGTGAATGGCCTGCTGAATTTGTTCGTCAGTAACGTTAGGAGTGTTGTAGACCAGATTTTCACGCAGAGTTCCTGCAAAAACCCAAGTGTCTTGCAAGACCATTCCAAAGACATCTCTAACTTCTTTTCTCTGCATATCTTTTGTAGGAATTCCGTCTATAGATATGCTTCCCCCATTGACTTCATAGAATCTCATTAAGAGATTGACCATAGTTGTCTTTCCTGCACCTGTAGGTCCGACTATTGCGACTTTCATTCCAGGCTTTATGATGGCTGAGAAATCAGGGATGATGACTCTGGAATCATCGTAAGAGAAGTTGACGTGATTGAATTCGACTGCTCCTTTGACGACTTCTTTTCCATTCTTATTTTCAAATACTGAAGGAAGATTAGAGTCATTTTCTTGCTCTTTAGCCCCTAAGAATTCAAATACTCTGTTTCCAGATGCTACACCCATCTGCATTTGATTCAAAGCTTGTGCTATTTGAGATAGAGGGCTTTGGAACAAATTGATATAAATCATGAATGCAGTGATTGTACCGTAAGTAAATCCGGCAACTTGAGCATTTAAGAGAAGTCCACCGGTAACAAACACAGCAGCATAAGCTACATATGAAATTAATGACATGAAAGGCTGCATAGTACCACCACAAATTTCTGCTAGGAACATAGTTCTTTTCAATTCGTGGTTGCTCTTTTCGAATGCGGCATTAGTCTTATCTTGAGCGTTGAACGCTTTGATGACTAATTGACCATTGTAAGTCTCTTCGACTTCACCTTCAATTTCACCTAACTTCTTTTGTCTTCTTATGAATTGAGGATTTGCTAATATCAAAGCAAAAGCCATGAACGCAATCATCAAAGGTAAAGTACAAAGAACTGTTATGGCCATTTGCCATGAAGTAACAAACATAGCAATTAATGCTCCAATCAAAGTGAATATTGATTGGAACATCATACTGATAGACTGTTGCATAGACTGACCTAATTGATCGATATCGTTAGTTACTACTGAGAGGATATCTCCATATTGACGTGTATCGAAGTAAGAAAGAGGAAGTCTATTTATCTTCTTAGACATAGCTGTTCTCAAATATTTAGAATAATATTGAGAGACAGAAGTCATGATGAATGAAGCACAATAACCTAACACAGCATTTCCTGCATATAAGCCAATTAAGATTCCACCATAGATTCCTACGTTTTCCATGAAAGCTTTAGAATCTCCAGCATTGATTATTACTCCATTGAATCCTTCTATTGTTGTCTTTGAAGGATTGGAGTAATTTGTGATCAAGTTGGTGAAGTCGGATAGGATGTTAGGAGCAAAGATTGAAAGTAAGACCATTCCGATAATACAAATGAGAGCCACAACAATCCAAGGCATATATTTTGAACCATTGCTCATAATACCTTTGATAGTTGACTTCATCTTTTCTTTTGTCATCTTCTTATCAGCTTTTTGCTGCTTTCTTGTATTATTTATTGCTTTTCTTTCTTCGCGATTCATAATCCAAGTTCCTCCTCTGAAAGCTGAGACAAAGCTATCTCACGATAGATTGGGCAGTTTTGAAGCAACTCTTTATGAGTTCCTTTACCTACAACTTTACCTTCGCTTAATACGACGATTGTATCGGCATCCATAATGGTTCCGATACGTTGAGCAACTATCAATTTAGTAACATCTTTTTGAGACTTAGCCAGGTTCTCTCTGACTTGTTTATCTGTCTTGAAATCCAAGGCTGAGAAAGAGTCATCGAAGATGAGGAATTCAGGTTTTGTAGCAATAGCTCTAGCGATACAAAGTCTTTGTCTTTGACCACCTGAGACATTTGTTCCACCACGAGTGATAGGCGAATCGTATCCTTTATCCATCTTTGATATGAATTCGTCAGCACAAGCTATCTTGCAGGCTTGTTCGACATCTTTATCTGATGCATTTGAATTACCAAACTTGATGTTGCTCTTTATTGTTCCGGAGAACAACAACCCTTTTTGAGGAACAAATCCGACCAATCCTCTCAGTGTGGATTGCTTCATGTTTCTGACATCTACACCATCGATGGTGATTGATCCTTTAGTTACATCGTAGAAACGAGTTACCAAATTTACCAACGTGGATTTACCAGATCCTGTAGATCCTATGAAGGCTATAGTTTGACCTTTCTTTGCAGTGAAAGAGATGTCTTGGAGAATATCAGCTTCGGCATCAGGATAAGCGAATGAAACATGATCAAAGGTGATAGTACCTTCTTCGCCTTTTACCAAAGGTTTTTCAACTTCAGGATCTTTGACTGATACTTCAGTATCTATAACTTCTTGGATTCTCTTTGCACAGACATTTGCTCTAGGAAGCAAGATGAACATCATCATGAGCATCAAGAAGGCCATAACTATTTGTGTGCACAACATAGTGAATGCTTGGACGGTTGCATAGTCGATTTCATTGCCAGCAATCAATTCAGCACCGATCCAATAAACTGCTAATGTTAAACCATTCATGACTAAGGTCATGATAGGTGACATCAAACCTAGCATACGTCCGGTAAAGAGTTGAGTTTTAGTTAAATCTTTATTTGCTTTTTCAAACTTGCTTTCTTGATAATCTTCAGCATTGTAAGCACGAACAACACGTATACCAGTTAAGTTCTCACCGGTGACTGCATTAACTTTATCGATGAACTTTTGCATAATTTTAAATTTAGGCATAACAAATGTCATCAATATGATTATGCAAATGACCAAGAGGACAATTCCAACAGCAGCAGCTATAGTCAATTGCCAGCTTGAAGCTTGAACTTTACAAATTGCCCAAATTGCAGTTACTGGTGCAGCAAAGACCATACGCATTACCAAGAGGTTTGCCATTTGAACTTGTTGTACATCGTTGGTAGCACGTGTGACTAATGAAGCTGTTGAGAATTTGTTGATTTCAGCCAAAGAGAAGTTAGAAATCTTTGTATTCACTTCTGTACGAAGTGTGGTTGCAAAATTGGATGATATATAAGCTGCTAAAATAGCGATGACAAATTGACATCCAGCTGCACCAGTAGCTACTAAAACCATCATTCCACCATTGAACCAGATATCACCTGTAGTAGCAGTCTGGATTGCTGACCACATTTCAGCAGTTAGCTTCGAAGAATCCATACTTCCTGGGTTTTGTGTCATTATTTGAAGTATCTGTGCAAATGATATATCTCCTATACTCATTCCAAAAGGAAGTATAGAGGATATTTGATTTTGATAATTCAAATAGATGATTGATTTAGTAATATCTTGAACATAATCGACTAATAACATAGTACACCATACTTGTACTATTGTCAGACCGATGATTAGGAATGTTTGTACCCAATCTATAGGTCTAAATTTCTTATACAATTTCAGCATTCTTATCTACCTCCGAAACTGTGGCAATAAATGCCTTTTTAATTAAATTACACATCAACTCGAAGTCCTCTCCACCTAAAGCATCGACCATTTGTCTTATCTTCAAAGTGAAGAATGCCTTAAATCCTGCAGCTTTTTTCTTGCCTTCTTCAGTAAGAACGACTACAGTTTTTCTTTTATCTTTGCTTTCCTTGCTTCGTTCTATAAGACCTTTTTCTTCAAGGTCTTTTAGAGCGTTGCCTATTCTTCCTGTTCCGACATTTAAATATTCGGATAAGGTACCGGGATTAGCACCTTCGGGGTGATTGTTTAGATAAAGGACTATCTTTTGTTCACCTCTACCAAATGATCCGTTGCCGAATGGCCTTGGCTGGTGTTCCCAAAACACACAGGTAACATCAGCGAATAACTTGGTGTAATACTCATCACTCTTTCTACACATTTTTTGCCTCACACTATGAGATTTAGAAATCTCATTGTTGAATTATATAGATATGAAAACAAATGTAAATAGCTTATCTCACAATGTGAGCTATACCAAGAAAATTGTTTTTTAGCTAATAATAAGCGTAAGTGTATACATAATTATTTTTTTTCATTTCTCCTTTTTTCAAAAATTAGATTGTAATGTTTGAGTAAAAAATATGAGCGACATTATTCTTTTTATATGTCGATTTATATATGAGCAAATATAAACAAGGTATTTTCCTATTCAAATCTAAGTACTTTTAAAAATGATAGTGATATAAATAATAATTAGTTATTTGATATATTATCATTGTGTGTAAGAATTGTTTTTTCTTTTTTCTTATTTGCTTATTTGCATATAAGTAGCTAAAACTTGAAAAGTAATCGTTTGCAAGTTATATTAAATGTATGAAGAAAGTTATAAGTATAGCTATAGTAGAAAATCAAGAAGAAGATAAGAATGTATTAGAGTCTTATATAAGGAAGTATCAGATGGATTCATCTGATTATGACTTTAATATCACGTATTTTCAATCAGGAATACTATTCGTAGATAAGTATAAATCTAATTTTGATATTGTATTTATGGATATAGATATGCCACAAATGGATGGCTTAGAAACAGCTAAAAAGATAAGAGAAGTGGATAGTAAGGTTTTGATTATATTCATAACTAATCTAGCTCAAATGGCGATAAAAGGATATTCAGTAAATGCTTTTGACTTTGTTCCTAAGCCTGTTAGCTATTACGAATTCTCAACAATGCTAACTAGGGCATTGAATAAAAATAGCTTTGATAGAAAGACTGATTTAATCATCAAATCTGGTAGAAAGACTGTAAAAATAGACGCTCTTTCTATAGTTTATGCTGAAGTTATAAATCATAGCCTTATTTTTTATACTCAGGAAGGAGAGGAGATAAATACTTGGGATAGTTTATCCAATGTATATAAGCAAGTTAAAGATTTAGGCTTTGCTAAAGTTAACAATTCTCAAATTGTTAATTTGAGATCAGTTCTATTGATAGATGGATTCGATATAACACTGAAAAATTCCAAGCATCTTTTCTTATCGAGAAAAGAAAAGAAGGAGTTCTACAGTACTTTTGTTTCTTTTACTACCGGTGATTGATTATGTATGAATTGACAGGTCTATTCTTTTATAAGTTACAATTCATGTGCGAGCTATTGATAGCTCAGTACATGTTTTTAGCTAGAGCTGATAAAAGAAATAATTTTTGGATTAGAGTGTCCATTGGAATAATTCTTTGCTTAGGATTTTCTTTGGCCTTGCCTGTTGTAAGTTATTCATCATGGTGGATGATAATAATGTTTGTACTAATGTTTTCGTTTACGATCATCGTTCATTATTTTTGCTTTGATATATCGTTATTTAAAATCTTTTTCTTTTCTTCGGCTGGATATTTGACTCAGCATATGTCATATGCTTTAGATAACTTTATTATTATAATAGGGAACATAGATACTAGCGCTTTATCGAATGGATATGGTAGTGAGCCAGTCAAGATGATGAATATTATGTCTTGGGTTGTTTATTTAGATTCTTATATAGCTATTTATCTTATAGTTTATTTAGTCTTTTGTACGAGGATACAAGGAAATGATTTCTATATAAGTAAGATGTGGACATTTGTTCTTTGCACTATCTTCATGTTCAGTGCAATCATATTGAATTCATTTGTTGTAAGAACATATGATGTAAAACAAAATAAAATATTCATCATCATTTCTTTACTATATTCTTTCTCTAGTTCATTTATATCATTACTTTTTTATTTCCAATTAAAAGACACAAAGAAAATGGAACATGATAAGAATGTTATAAAGCATATGTGGAAAGAAGATAGAGAGCATTATCAAATGTCTAAGGAAAATATAGATATCATCAATTCCAAATGCCATGATTTAAAACATCAAATAAGAAAGATAGGAACCAACCAAGTCATCGATCCTCATTATATAAAACAGATAGAAGATTCTATTTCGATTTATGATAGTGTCATCAAAACAGGATGCTCACCATTGGATGTAGTTCTTACAGAGAAATCATTGATATGTAAACAAAAGAATATAAATCTGACTTATATGATAGATGGAAGTAAACTTTTATTTATGGAAGAAAGTGATATCTATTCTATCTTTGGAAATGCATTAGATAATGCTATCGAATATCTAACAAAAGATGTTAAAGAAGACAGAAGATTCATTAGGATATCTTCTTTTTGTGATAAAGGTCTTTTTATAATTCACATAGAGAATTACTTTGAAGGAACACTAAAAATAGCCGATGGTTTACCATCGACTACTAAAAACGATAAGACAATTCATGGTTATGGACTCAAATCCATGAAGATGATATGTGAATCATATAATGGTGAAATGCTGGTTAATACAGGTAATAATATGTTTTCTATCGATATCACTTTTCCTTTGAATGAAGAGAAAGTTAATTCAATGCTATTAAATAATGAGATAAAGGCATAAGGTTAGAAGAACATAAATTTATTATTTTAAGAAAGTTATTAAATATATTTTTCTTTTGCTCTCTTTTTTAATCCTATGATTCTTGTGGCTCTAGTCTTTAGTAAACATAGACGTCATCTTTAGGGATTGAAGATAACATATCGGATAATTTTATTCCTTTGTAAGTCGAATTCCAAAGTTCGTCGACTGTCGCTACATCCAATGTTTCCTTATAGAATTCGCAGGGGCTGTTGCAAAATCCTGATCCAAAATCAGGTGAGCAGCAGCTCCTTTTCTT
>ENA-ORMR01000098-ORMR01000098.1-human-gut-metagenome-genome-assembly--contig:-NODE-98-length-101810-cov-41.986929_pt1 | contig 101810 bp, 107 predicted proteins | sample MGYA00242107_ERZ509003 | MGnify/ENA primary metagenome ERZ509003 (study PRJEB26280, sample SAMEA2338699) | human gut metagenome | biome: human gut; feature: human-associated habitat; material...
GTCTGGTTTGTACGACAATGCGGCGACTGGTATAACCGACGGTGCATATACGTCACTGTCACGCGCGTTGTCTGATCCGACCGGTGCGGATGCGGCAGAATGGGCGGCGCAGAAGTCCGATACATCATCGCAATTAAAAACAGGTGCTATTGTTGCCGGCGCGGGCGCGGTTGTTGGAATTGTGGGCGATGTGTTGACTAACTATGTCGGTGATAAACCACGCGAAAGTTCTGACGAAATTCTGGCAAAATATGAACCATTAAAGAAATTACGCGACAATACCGCAAAATTGCCGGACACTGAATCTACGGCTAAATGTCCGTCTGACGCAACTGGAACATATCCGAACTGCGTATGCACAAACACAAAATACATACATAACGCAAATACAAATATGTGCGAATCCTGTCCCGGCGATATGGTTTCTGTAAATAATACCTGTGGCTGTCCAGACGGAACATTACCCGGTGAAAACAATACGTGTGTTACCCCCACAGCACCGACCGTAACGGCAAAATGTGATACTTCCGCCGGACACGTCACCGTCGACCCAAACACCGGTGATTGCAGTTGCACCGACGGATATACTTTAAGCAGTGACGCAACACCAAAATGCCACTGCCCGACCGCAACACACGAAATCAATGCACAGGGCCAATGCGTTACAAAACAAGTAATTCCCGCAATAGCCGATGTTGTTCAACCAGTGGTCGAAATTCCAACAATTACATTGAATACAGGCAACCTGTTTGAATTGAACTCGTCAAATTTAACATCCGACGCACAAAATGTTCTGAACACCTTTGTCACAGACGTTAAAGCCCAGGTTGGCACCAATACAGATTATTGTATTACCGTTACCGGTCACACAGATAAAAGCGGCACCGATGCAATAAATCAGCCACTATCCGAACGACGTGCAAATGCGGTTAAAAATGCACTGGTATCTGATGGGCTGTCCGCGTCAAACATAACAGCCAGCGGTGTTGGTTCGACCCAATGTAACAGCACCAGCAAGTATGATAAAAATTGCCGCAAGGTAGAAGTACAATTTTCTAATAATAAATGCGCATCATAAAACGTCCCGCCAACTGGCGGGATTTTTCTTTACCGCCGGACCACCACCGTTACCTGTGCCGTTGGCTCGCTATTCGTTACTTGTAACCCCAATACTAGTAATCTTTTGTCATTCCGGGCGCGGGGTCCCCACAAACACTTTTGTGTTTGTGGGGGGCTGGTTACCCCCGGAAACCAAGTAATAAAAGAAGTCCCGCGCACAACGTGTGCGGACATAATAAAATTGGATTGCTTCGCTGCGCCAGCAATGAATCCAAGTATGTAAAAACAAGCAATAGCGCAGTTTGAACAAATACGAGGATACGCACAGCACAGGGTACGCAGTACCCGTGCGACACATTATGTGGCTCGAATATAAAGAAGGGATTGCTTCATTTCACTCGCAATGACAAAAGATATCAACGAGTTACAAAAAACCGCCCTTGCGGGCGGTTTTGACACCTTGGGTAAAACTTATTCGCACGCACCGTACGATTTGGCAACCGGATAATTTTCTATGCACACGCTGCCCGATACTGTGCACGCCGTCGGTACCAACGTTGTTGTCGCTGCATCAGCCGGTTTATAATTTAACTGAGCCGACGCACACTGTTCCAGATTGGTAATTGTACCGCACGCACGTTTCCAAGAATCACAATCCACCGCCGTTCCCGTTGGGGTAATTGTGTCTGGCAGATTCAGGTTCCATTTGACATAGAAATCTTTCAGCGACCCAATCGAATATGATTTGCCATATCCGACCTGCGCCAGTCCGTCACCAACGTGACAACTGATGTTACTGCGTTCAACGAACGCGGTAATCGCCGTTGCCAACCCACCGGCACCTGCGCCGACACCAACGCCAATACCGATTGACTTGCCCATATTGGATTCTTCGCCATTTTGTAACAGGTCCTTGATTTCAGATGTGAATATATCGTCCAGACGTTCTACATCCACCGATATTTGAACCGCATTTTGACATCCCGCCCCGCCGGCGTTACAGTATATGCCGGTACCACTGGCGCGCGCCAGATTCAACGGTTGGAACGAACAGAACTCATTTTCCGACGCTGCCGGATCATTATCCACCAACGCAGCGGCCGCATCCGCATTTTGTTGGGCTAAGAAGTTCGCGCACTGTTGTGCCGTGGTAAATCCCTGTCCTTTGCAAGGATTCAGCATAGCAACATTAGAAAAGCAATCTTCAATATTTATATAATTGTTACATTGTACCGCAACATCGGAATAAATCGTTGTTTCAGACGATGTGACTTCAATCGTATTGCATTTTTTCAGTGCCTCTTTTACCTGAACAAACTTGTCATACAGCAACACAATCTGTTCACATTGGTCGCGTGTTATTTCATCAACCGTTGCCAAAATCGGGTCTTCCAGATATTCACTAATTGAACCAAAACTGGCGTCTGCCCGCAATTCTTCGGTCAGCATTTCACGATGGCTGGCCTTGCTGCAGTCAAAGGCACGTGCGCCGTGTCCAGCAATCGCACCAACCCCGGCACCAACAACCGCGCCACCACCGACACCAACAACCGCCGCAGTATTTGTCTGGTTCATCAATGAAAAGCCAAACAAATCACGGTTGCACGTAAATGTTTCGCCCGCTTGGCGCCATACTTCGGCCGGCTGGTCGTTTCCAGCGGCACCAAACAACCAACTGTTTTTAATTTGGGTATCCTTATTATACGCCGCAACACGAATCCAACATTCCGCCGTCGTTGGATCCCAACGCGCATAATGACCACGCTGGCCATCAACCCCGGGATTGCCATAGTTCAATTCAGCCCCCTGGGGATTATTTTTTATCAGCATATTTCCGTTCTGGCTGTTATAAGCACCGACACCGATGTTATATTCTGATGTAACGCTGCCCGAATTAGCAACCGCATTAAACGAAGAACCATATGTATTCACGTCCAGCAACAGACACGTATTTTCCGCCTGGTTCGGCGTCAATCCCGTCTTGCGTAAAACAAAGTTATAGTAAGCGGGCTGAACCTTGCGCGCATTAAAGTCAATCCACACATCTGCGGCCGACCGATAAACATACGAACAGTTTTTACGAACATTTGCGATACAGTATTCAACCTGGGTGGCACACAGATTCATACCGTTCACAATGGAATTGCGCAAATCTTCATTAAACAAATCGTTCAATCCACCAGGCAACGCCCCGGTGTTTATACACATCAGTATATCGTTCATACAGCTGTCAACTGTGTATTCAGAATCCTTGACCCCACCGTCCGGACATTCCGGCTCTGGTTCCGGGTCGGGATTATCAGGATTATCCGGATCATCCGGGTCACCTGGGTTACTGGGGGTTGTATTATTCGGCAAATCTGGTGACACATTTCCAACCGTAAAATTCGGCAATGTCGGCATAGTCGGCATACGCTGTGACGACACAGAAGTGGTTACGCCGGCCCGACTGTTCCATTGGGCAACATTTCCCGCAGTATTGCGCGCGGTAACGGCATACGCATTGCCAACAAAGACAAAGATTCCCAGTCCCGCCACAGATGTACCAAATAACTTCAGCAAAGATTGCATAAAAACTCCCCCTTGATATATCTGTTTAATTATACCATTAAAGCAACACTAAAAAAAGCACTTTTTAGACATAAAATAAACACAAACTCAACAAGTTTATTGACAAATAAATAAAATTGTCTATAATAATAAAGATGAAAAAAGTCCTGGAATTTTTGCAAAAAAATAAATATGCGCTGATATGGACGATTTGTTATGGCGTGATTATATGGGCTGTTTTGAAATGGCTGTTCAACTTTGACATATTTTCCGGCGCACAGTGGCATATTTTGATGCACGCACAACTGCGTGGTTTTCCGGGTTTTGTTTTCGGGATACTGATTTTGGCGGCTATACCGATGTACATTGCCACAACAAGTATCATTTTACGCACTAAAAAGCCGTTGTTCACAATACCATTACCACAATTTATGCAGCCCGTCCCAGACGATACAATCAAACCGACCCAGGACACAGAACCCCAAACGGCGGACACGGCGCCGATTGTCGATACCACCCCGACACCCGCACCAAAAGAAATTCCAACGGAACTGCGTGCGGCATTTATTCGTGCACGCGCGCACAGTGGCCACGCCCCAAAATCAAACTTTGATATCAGCAATATTACATCATCCCCCACAGCCGCACCAGCCCCGCAACCGGAACTACAGCCCGCAACTGAACTGCCCTTGCCCACAGATTTTGACGTTGCCGAAGACAATCCGTTTGATATGGGTACCCCAACTTTTGCGCCAGTATTTTCCGATGTGAACTTTGACAATGACACCGGCACCACCGACGCTGATACTAACGCACAAGCGCCAATAGAAAACAAGCCGGCCCCCGCCCCAACACAATTACCCGGCGATGTAACGGACGATTTAAGACCGGTTGCGGAATACTTGTCTACCAAAGGCATCGAACACACAATAGAATCCGGGATAATATTCACATTACAAGATGCGATTGCCGCGCATAATGACCCCGATTTCTGGATAGCCGACGACACAAACTGGTTTGCATCTGGGAAACAAAAGCCATCACCCGCCGACGCGGTATTGGCGGCCGGCGCGGCGCGCGGCGTGCGTCCAGTATTGTACCTGGGACAAACGAACATACTTGACCTGGACGCACGCCGCGCGCAATGGACCCGCGATGGTATAACGGTTATAACCGATTTGAACGACCTGCACTAACTGTTATTCGCGATATAATCTTATTTTTATAATTCTGTACCAACACAACAAAAACGGGGCGAATGCCCCGTTTTTGTTTAGAACTGTGTATCGGTACAAGTTTCGACCGGATCAGCCCAAGTTTTGCAATACTTGCTACCAAACAATGGATTCTTGGTCTTGCTGCACTGCTGTGTACGCGTGCACTTGTGGCAAATCAGCGTATCCCATTCAAACGTTGAAGTAATGGTTTCTTTGTAATTCCATTGATTCAACTGTTTGGAACCAATCAGTTCACGCTGTGCCGATGCATCCGCGCCATTTGCACTGCCCGAACCAACATTGCCCAGCAATCCAATTCCGGCCACCGTGGCACCCGCAGCGGCCACGCCTACCCCAGCGCTTACTGCACCACCGACGCCCGCAATTGCAACCGCCGACAAACCACCAGTAAACGGTATTGCAACTGCTGCGCCAACCAAAGCCACCGCAGACAAGATTTTACCAAATGCGTTTTTCGGTGGATCCGGCGATTTTGGCAAACTGGCCATTTCTGCAAAATTCACACACGCAATACGTGCAATTTCACGTCTGGCATCCAATGCATTTTCACCCTGAATTTCCGCCATACGTTCACCAATTGTGGCGTAATCCTGTAACATTTTTTCATTTAATTCATCATACTTTTTATAATAATTATCTTTAGCCACTTTTAATGCGGCATTGGCAATTATCATACGCATTTGTTTGGTCAGTTCCGGGAAGCGTCCCGTCGTGCTGGAACTGCGGTCAACGACATTGCGGTTTGTAATACCGTCAACATTGCGCCCAGTCATACAGAATTGTACTTTTGGGTCGGCCTCTATCGCATTGATTGCGGTATCAATATTTTTCTGTAATACCGCCAATTCCGACGACAATTTATCCTTGGTCGCCGCATTCATATTTGTTTCACCAATGTTTTCCAGATAATCATCAACACTGGCCAGGCGACCATCTTCGTCAATTTCAACGCTTTCCCAGTAAATAGTACCGTCAATAACGCCGGCGAACGGAGTAACTGGGCCTAATTCGCTGCTGGTCGAGCCCTCAACACGTCCCAATTCAGTATCCAAAATTTGCGAAACGTCAGTTCTGCATTTGGCATAATCAATATCCAAACTGTTATCACTGCTGGTGTATTCACAAATCTTGTATTCCAGCGAACGCGCACCGATATTTTCATCTGTGGTCAGATTAGTACAGGTTTCTGTATCGCCACAGACCTTTATCATAGCTTCATTTGCGGCATTTTGGCATTCGGTCAGCATATTATTATCGATATTCAGGAAAATACCCTGTGCGATATTATACAATTCATCATAAACGTCTTCGCCCATAATTTCGGTTTCACCATACTGTTGCTGACAGCCGACCAGCGTATCATAGGGACACATACGCATAATGGTATCCGTATCCAATCCGATACATTGAGTATAATCAGGACCACACCGGTCTGTAGATTGGAGACATTCTTTGAACTGAGTAGAGCAGGAATTGACGCGCATAGAGGCCAAACGCGCGACGACAAATTCCCAAATAGGAGATTCTTCAGCATCACTTGCGGACGCGGTAGAAATCCCACAGGCGTTCAAAGGAACCTGGCACAGATTTAACATAGTTTCTGGTCTGGTCAGACACATATCATAAGAGCCGTCTGGATCATTTGGGTCAATAGTATCACGACAGGCCTGCTGGAAACAGGAAGAAATATTACCGATGCAGTTTTGTCTTGCATTGTTTTCAGCAATAAGTTCTGCAGATTTGACCTGTGGTGCGACTTCACGCAGGAAAGTATCCCAGACCTGGTCAGCGACCAACTGACACTGCTTCGTAATGCCTTCGCACAAGGGCTTTTTAGATAACAAGATATCGTACGTTGATGCTTGGATTTCTATGCTGGTCGCACTACCCTGAATTTCATATGTATCGGCACCGCTGCCACGTCCACGTGTATTTGTTGAATCAAACGCGGCAACAGACGCACAGCCAGAAAAATCGTCCCCACAGCCACCCGTTGAAATCATACAATTCTTAAACTCAACGGTACACTGCCCCAGGTCATATTTATTAGCTGTCTGGTATTGTTCCAGTGCCGCTTCACGCAGTGCCTGTTCCGCCGCATACAGTTTTTGTGCACTGGCATTTTTCTGTTGTTTCAAACTATTTTCGTACGCGCTGCAGTCAGAACGAATTTGTTGCGCGTACATCAGTTGCAACATACTCATTTCATTGCTGCATTCCGGCATTTGTTGTGCACAAATCTGATGCGACGCCTGGTACAGTGCATCACCTTCCTTGCCCTCAATCGGGCTGGTCATCATACCGGTATCGGCAAAAATGTCTTCAGAAGAAAAATCAACCGGCGACAACCACGACGTCAAATCCAACGTGCGACGGTCATCTTCTTCCTCTTTGGCGGCTTCGTCCATAATTGACTGTGCCACCGCATTTGCGTTTGCAATCGCAACATCGGCCGCATCACCCATTTCAATACGTTCAACGCCGTACGTCGCCATTTGATACGACTGTTGATCCAATTCTTCTATTTGAGCCAAAATGTCGTCATATTCGGCATTTTTATCACTGCAGATACAGCGGCCACCACTGTCGTTATCCAACATACAAAAAGAATCCATACAACCATAGTATTTCTGGCGACATTCCGCGCTGACAACAACATTTTCATTTGCCGCGGCAACACTGGTACCAGTATTCAAGACCTTTTGTGTTGTACCGGCACGGGCCGTGGTTGCACTGCGTGTGACCGTACTGGCCGATGTTGTTGATGTTGCGGTGGGGGTTCTGCTGACAGTGGTACGACCGGCCGTCGCCGCGCGTGCCGTGGTGGCGGGCGTCGCCGCACTGCGGGTGGCGGTCGCACTGCGTGCGGTTGTGGCACTACGCGCAGTCGCCGCACCAGACGAACGCGTTGCAGTCGTCGTACCCGTTGCTGCAGACGTGCTGCCACGCGGATTACGTGCAGTTGCCGCATCTGCGTTATATACAAAACCCATCAATAATGCACAAAAAATTGCAATTTTTTTCATAAAAAGGCCCTTCCTATTTATCAGATTTTATCACATTTAATGAATTTATTGAAAGTATTTTTTCTGTCGCAATTATATTTTTAACATAAAAAACGCTAGATATTGACAATCGGTTATTTTGTACTATATAATATTGAGTAAAGAATAACTGAGGGAGCGAAATGAAATACGCAACACCAAGATTAAATATTGACAATGCCCACGCTGAATACATTATCGGCGGGAACGGCACAACATTTTATAATCAAATGTTGGGCTTTTCAAACTATTCCCCGTCGTACGTCCTGACAAACGAAGATATTCGTTGGGTATCGGAACTGACAAAAAATGACGGTCCGCGCATTTTGACCGTTGCGGCGTCTGGTGATCATCCTATGTTTTATGCTATGCGCGGCGCAACAAAAATCGATACATTCGACCTGTCTTTCTGTGCCAAAGCGGCAATGGACATTAAAACCGCTGCGTTAAAGAAATTATCCCGTGCGGAATATATACAGCTGTTGTCCGATATGCATACCGCACATCGTGCATCGGATATACGGCAAATCGGAACATTGATTGACGATATTCCGCAAAACAGCGCATATTTTATAAAGCAAATGGCGGCTTATCCTATATTCAGTAACGGACTAAACCCGTCGTACTATGCGAATATTGTACCAACAGACGACGAATATACCCAAATGCGTAACAAAATACACAAACCGTTCAAATTCATATGGTCGGATATAAAATCATTACACACACATCTGATCGGTGAATATGATACAATAAATCTGTCAAATATATTTGAATATATGACCCCGCAACAAATACACCAGACATTGGCGTCGTTGCGCAACCACGTCCGTCCGGGTGGCACGATAATAGCCCAAACCGGCAACTGGGGTATAGCGCACAAAATTACAGCATATCGTGATGCTGTAAAAAAATTCAAACGCTGGGCTCGCATTGGCTGCATACGCAAAGACAAAACAAATATCAATTCAGAAATGATTGTGATATTACAACGTACCAGATAACAAAACGCCCATTTGGGCGTTTTGCTTATTCCAATGGACAGGCAGATGTAAATTCATATGAACCGCTGTCGTCGGTATAAGTTACCCCGGTTGGTGCATACATTATACACGACCCGGCGGGTGACGATACCAAACAACTGTACGCTGTACCGGCGGATGTATATCCACTGGGACACGTGCTGTCCGCTATTTCCATATATGGTTCCACAACCGCAACATAACCCGTGGGACACGACGTGGACGGTGCGGCGGCAAATGCGCCAATACCCGCAATCGCCATAATTAAAATAAATATTCGTTTCATATTCGCCCCCGTTTAGTCAGATAGTCCACTAAACAGCGCCGACCGGAAATCGGAATCGTTCCGAGCGCGGCCCGCACAGACGCTCGCGCAATTGTACACGCAACCGCCGGCGGTCGTGCTCGAGGTGACGAACACCCACGACGAAACCGCTGGTGAAACCATTTTGCACCAGCAATATCTATTATCATCACTGGTTAAACTGGTCGTGACAGTTTCGGATGTTGCACCACCATCTTGAGAACCGCAAAATGCAACACCACTAACAGACACGCCACCACAAGTTGCTGACCAATTTGACCCATTATCTGAAGAAGTTGTACACGTTGTTGACGACGTTAGTTTTACACACTTTGTCACCGCATACGCTGGTGGGATTGATGCCGCACAAATTATGCCGGCGATGATTAAATGTTTTTTCATTCTAAACCTCCTTTTCATTGCGAATGAAAAAACCACCAAAATATTTCAGGTGGTTGGAGGTTAGTAGCTATTGTAATAATAGTGTTGTTTATTCGTGATATTCACAACCCTCCAACCTAAATTGTGGAGGCGATATTTTATGTCATCTCTGACAATTACAAAGGGCTACTACACCCCGTCAATGGAACACCCACTGACGTTTGTATGTTATCATACACAACGATTAAATCAACCACAAAGTCGATTTTACTATTTATAAGCTTGCAATTTCGCACCACGTGGCAATTCAACAAATAAAAAAGTACTGCGCCAAAATGGTCGCAGACAATATATAAACTCTGTTATCTATCCCATAAAAAAACGGGGCATTGCCCCGTTTTTTATTTTGCCGCGCTGCGACGTTTTGTCGCCGGCTTTTTTTCTTTTGCCGCATCAGCATCCTTGTCGGCCTTGGCCGCAAGTGCTTTAGTGGTCTTTTCTTGTTTCGGTGCCTTGTCCGCGGACTTTTCTGTCGCCTTGTCTTCCGTGGCGGCGGCTGGTTTTACAACCTTTTTCGCGTTCACATCACGGTCAACCAATTCAATAATAGCCATCGGCGCAGCGTCACCATAACGGAAACCGGCCTTTAATACGCGGGTGTATCCACCAGGACGCTTGGCATAACGCGGCCCCAAAACAGTGAACAGTTTTTTAACCGTTGCATCCGAACCATTGCCCAATTCACTGGCAACCAGACGACGATTTGCAACCGTGTCCACCTTGGCGCGGGTAATCAATTTTTCAACAACGCCGCGCAAATCTTTGGCCTTGGGCAAAGTAGTTTTTATCTGTTCTTTTTCAATCAAGTTTTTCGCCAGACCAACAAACAGGGCCTTGCGTGCGTTTGTGTCGCGATTAAATGTGCGACCTGCTTTCATATGTCTCATCGATTACTCCTTTTATTATTTCCGCCCCATTACGGGGATTGTTGAGACGCCGCGCCCTAAAATTACTTTCAGTAACGCGGGATTTTTATTTACTTTGTCTTGGATGTACCAAACAGCACAATTCTGAACATTTGGGCAAAAACATTGTCACGCTGTAAAAACGGCACGCGCTTTTTACCCTGTTTATAAGAATCTGTTTTTTGCTTTTTTGATACCACCTGCGACATCCTGTTTTTTTCAAGAAATCAAATTTTATGGGGTGAATGCAGTCGTTCACAGTTCCGACGTGTATTTGGACATACACAAGGAATCTGTGAACGGCGGCAGATGCCCACAGAATTTAATTTATTTATATGGGTCTTCGTATTTCTTGGCCAACTCTGCAATATTTTCTGGTGGCCATCCCGGTACTTCCATACCTAAACTTAAACCCATTGCTTCCAGTTGAACTTTGATTTCGTTCAAAGATTTGCGACCAAAGTTTGGTGTTTTCAACATATCCGCTTCGGTCTTTTGAACCAATTCGCCCAACCAGTTGATTTTGTCGTTTTTCAGACAGTTGTTCGCACGGACGGACAGTTCCAGTTCATCAACGTGCTTTAACAGTTTCGGATCGAACGGCAATGCATCTTTGGCCTTTTCTTCTTCGGCCGGAGCATTGATTTGCGCCGGGTCTTCAAAGTTGATAAATACGATCAACTGATCTGTCAAGATACGTGCCGCCAGTGCAATCGCATCTTCGGGCGAAACGGAACCGTTTGTCTTTACGGTCATTTCCAGTTTGTCGTAATCAGTGCTTTGACCAACACGGGTTTCAGAAACCTCGGTCGCGACGTTCAAAATCGGTGAAAAGATTGAATCAACCGGAATCACACCCAACGGCAGACCGTCCGCGTGCGCCGATGCCGGAACATACCCACGGCCCGTGGACAGGGTTATTTCCATATCCAGATTTGCGCCATTATCCAATGTGCAGATTTCGGCGTCTTTGTTCATAACCTCTACCCCGCCGGTTGTTTCAATCATACCCGCGGTGACGACAGCCGGGCCCTTGACCTTTAATGTGGCCTTGTGCTGTCCTTCGGTCAATGCTTTGAAATAAACACCCTTCAGATTCAAAATAATATCGGTAACATCTTCACGAACACCGGATATGCTGGAAAATTCGTGCTGAACACCGTCAATCTTGATATAAATCGGTGCGCAACCCTGCAACGATGACAACAGAACGCGACGCAATGCAGTCCCCAGTGTCAAACCAAAACCCTTTTCCAACGGTTCGGCAATCAAAGTCGCCTGGTTTGGGTTATGTTCGTCTGTCTTGATGTTTAGTTTTTTGGGTTTAATCAAAGTGACCCAGTTTTTTTCAATCATAAATTCCTCCATAGGCTTAGTTTATCATTTTCGCCAATAGTTTCACGCAATGGATTATCCAACGCGCCCGCGAATTTTATAACACAAATCCGCAAAAGTCAAACATTTCTTGGAATAAGACCGATAATTGTTGCGATAAATTTTATTTCGCCAAAAATATTGACAATCAATAAATATTGTACTAATGTGCAAATAAACCTAACAATAAGGAATATGGTATGAAAAAAGCAATTTTCTTTGGTGTTTTTGCGGGTATTCTGGGGATTTGCGCCAATGCGTCCGCCGATGGATTTGCGTATACAGAAACGGAAACCGTGAACACATATGAAACGATACAAATAGACACGGTCACATACGTTGACGCCGCATACGTTGCACCACGCGTCGCACGCGCCGCGGTTCGGGCGGAAAAACCGGCACCCTGCCGCGTGGCATCATCACTGGACGTTGCACGCAAACCCTGTGGTTGCAACGCGCCGGCATCTAAAAAGATGCAGCCCGTCCGTGTAAAAACGTATACCGAGGTCATAGACCACTATCAAGTATATCAGCCCGTTGTAACGTACAAGCCGGCCGGTGAATATACAACCCGCCGCTATATCGACGCGCCGAATCCAAAGTTTGGCACGTGCGCCCGATAAACGGAATACAAAAAAACAAACGCCCAACCGGGCGTTTTTTCTATTGCAAACAATATAAAATCCAGGTAAAATTATATGGATAACTTTACATAAAACACGCCGAATCCAAACGGACGATTATATTCCCAATTTTTATAATTTGTGTTTTTATTGTTTTTACTGACATTTTTTACTCCTGTTTCTGTCGAAAACAAACGTCGGTTTTTTTATGTCAATATTATTATATACTTTCCCAGCCAGCGCACGATTAAAAGATTTTAGCGAATTAAAAGATAATTGTGGTACATATTGTTATACTGAAAATTCTGGTCCATCAGATTTTGTCGCATACTGTCTGGAAACATACTGCTATGATTCATTTGAAGAAATTGAATATAAAAACAATGGACCGCAACAATGTGAAAGCACCCAAGAAGCTAATGAAGGCCCCAAAGGTTGCTGGTTAAATACAGGCCCCATTGGTATGGATAATGTCCGCCTAACAATCGTATGTGCACCAAAAAATTTACTATTTGACAACTATTGGGAAATATTCTTTTATAGTCAGCCCAATTATCTTAGTGGCAGTGACTTAAATAAATGGAGTGAATATTATTATGATGACGATGTCGGGGGGGCTTGTCAACACGGATGGGAAGAATACTGTGAACGAGGGGAATATTATTCTGCCCAAAGTTATGGCTGCCTGCCGTGCCCACGCAACGGGAACAACGCATCGGGGATAACAAGCGAAGCAGGTTTTAATAAAATCACAGACTGCTATATCCCCAATAATTATAACCAAACAGATGGTTATGGCACATACAGATTTTCCCAAAACTGTTATTATAAACAATAAAAAATCCCGCGGATTGCGGGATTTTGAATTAAACACGACGTACTTTTTTCGGACGGCATCCATTGTGCGGAATGCGTGTCGTGTCGGTAATGGACTGAACAATCAGCCCGGCGTTTGCCAAACCGCGGACAGCAGATTCGCGACCCTGGCCAATACCGCGCATCAAAACGTCAACCGTTTTCATACCCATTTCTGCAACTTTTTTGCCAACCGCATCGGCGACAACCGTCGCGGCATACGGGGTGGATTTTTTTGCACCCTTAAAGTTGTTTGCACCAGCGGTCGCCCACGTTAAAACAGCGCCCGACTGATCCGTGATTGTAATGCGTGTATTGTTGTTTGTCGCGACCACGTGGGCAATGCCGTGTGATACTTTCTTTACGACTTTCTTTTTAGCTTTTGTTACTGCCATTATTTTATACCTTTGTTAGATGTCTTCAATTAACTATCGTGTTAATCTCTACCTAAAGACGTTAGATTATTTACCCTTGACCGCGGAACCTGCGACAACGACGCGTTTGCCCTTGCGGGTACGTGCATTTGTCTGGGTACGCTGACCGCGAACCGGCAAACGGTTACGGTGGCGAATACCGCGATATGTTTTCAGATCCTGCAGACGTTTAATATTCATCGCAACTTCGCGACGAACGTCACCTTCGACCTTGAAGTTTTGTTCAATGTAGTTAGAAATTTTAACAACATCCTCGTCAGTCAAGTCCTTGGCGCGCAACCCGTCTTTTAATTTCAAGGCCTTGCAAACCTGTGCCGCCTTGGCCGGGCCAATACCGTGAATGTATTGCAACGCGATTTCAATGCGCTTTTCTGTCGGAATGTTCACACCTGCTATACGTGCCATTTTTCATTTTCCTTTTTATTTACTGCGGTGCGCGCGTTACCACGCCCCGATACAAACGCCTGTAATTCAAATATTTGAACTACACACGTATTTTATTTTGCCGCATTATTTTATACAAAATGCCGCAAAAGTCAAATTTTGTTTTATTTCCGCCAAAATTATTGTTTAACGGAAACGTCCTTTTTTCTGCGCCTTTTTAATAACGCTTCTGTACTGCTTTGCAACCAGATATGATTGAACCTGGTTCACAGTATCCAGAACAACCCCGGCGACAATCAACACACTGGTTCCCCCGATGGTCAACGGCATACCTGCGTGCGAATTCAATATTATCGGCACCACGCACACCACCACCAGATACAAAACACCGATTGCGGTTGTACGCGATACGACGGAATCCAAATAGTGCATTGTCTGTTCACCTGGACGCACCCCCGGAATATATCCGCCCGCATTTTTCAGGTTGTTAGCGGTTTCTTCAGAATTAAATATAACCGCCGTCTGGAAATACGCAAAGAACGCAATCAGTATCGTATATGTTATGATATATGACCACGTGCCGTACGTAAAGAATCCCATAATCGACTGGACAATCGGATTTTCACTTTGCACAAAGCGCTGAATAAACGCCGGCAGCATCATAATACTGGCCGCAAACACCGGGCCCATAACACCCGACATATTTACCTTTATCGGCAAATAAGATGCGTTCGTGTTCATAACACCGTTCGCCATAACCTGGCGCGGGTACAGAATCTGAATACGACGCTGCGCCTGTTCAAAGAACGCAATCAGTGCAACTATACCAACAACGAACGCCACAATCAGCGCGATCATAGCCGGCGAAATCTGTCCCACCGACCCCAGCGAGAACAACTGAGCAACACCGCCTGGAACCTCTGCAATAATACCGGCGAAAATCAACAGGGATGCACCCTGGCCGATACCACGCGCGGTAATCTGTTCGGCCAACCACATAACAAACACGGTTCCGCCGACCAATGCAATAATCGCCGACAGTTCAAATGCAAATCCTGGATTTACAACCGCCGCAACACCGTTCACCGGTGCCATAGATTCCAATCCACGAACCACGGCCCAGCCCTGAACAACTGCCAGGAATACCGCCAGATAACGAGTGTATTGGTTGATTTTGATACGTCCGGATTCACCCTCCTTGCGCAGTTCGTTTAACGATTTGCTGGTTGCGGTCAACAACTGCAAAACGATTGATGCCGAAATGTATGGGAAAATGTTCAACGCCAAAACCGACATACGCGACAGCGAACCGCCGGCAAACATATCGAACATTCCCATCATACCGCTGCCCTCGCCCGTGAACAGGTGCAGAACCGCGGACGCATTTACCCCCGGCAGCGGAATAAACGAACCGATACGATATACAATCAGCGCACCTATTGTGAATAATATGCGCTTTTGCAAATCGGACATACTGCCAAAAAATTCTCTCAAAAATTTCATACGAACGAACTTTTAATTGTTATTTGCATCCGGGTCCCCCCAGATGCAAATGCCCAAATTATTTGTTTTTGATTGTACCGCCGGCCTTGACAATCGCTTCTTCGGCTGCCTTGGACCATTTGTCGGCAACAATGTTTACAGACGATTTGATTTCGCCCTTGGCCAAAATCTTCAAACCATCCTTGGTACGATTGATGATTTTCGCCGCCATCAGCGTATCAACAGTAATCGGCGCCGATGCATCAATCTTTCCAGATGCAATGAACTTTTCAATATCGCCCAGATTGATTGTAACATATTCCTTGGCAAACGGATTGTTAAATCCAAATTTCGGGAAACGACGCAAAATCGGCATCTGACCACCCTGGAACGTCGCCTGCTTGCGCGAACCACTGCGTGCCTTTTGACCCTTGTTTCCGCGACCAGCAGTTTTGCCCATACCGGAACCGATACCACGACCAACGCGCTTGGCGTTGCTGCGTGCACCGAAATTATCCATCAAAGCATTCAGTTTCATTTTATTTTTTCCTTTTGTCCTGTGAACCGAATTACGGTTCTGTGTCGCACGCCGAAAACAGCGTACTCGGTTTAACTAATTTTTATTTTTCAACAATTTCGACCAGGTGTGATACCTTGGCAACCATACCGCGAACGGCGGGTGTATCTTCAACCTCGCGCGATTTGCCGATACGTCCCAGTCCCAACGCGGCAACAACCTTGCGCTGCGCGGTCGGACGGCCGATAATGCTTCTAACCTGTTTAACAACTATCTTTGCCATAATACATTTCTCCGTTTTTAGCGAATAAATTATTTGTCTTCGGCGGATTCGGTTTCGACCTTTTTACCGTCACGACCGGCAATGATTTCCGCAACTGTTTTTCCACGACGCGCCGCAACTGTTTTCGGCGAATTCATTTTTTCAAATGCCAGAAACGCCGCGCGAATCATATTGTTCGGATTGTTAGAACCCTGGGACTTTACAACAACGTCCTGAACCCCCAGACATTCAAACACCGCACGCAACGCACCACCAGCAATGATACCAGTACCAGGAACAGCACTGCGAACAACCAGTTTGCTGGCACCGTATTTAGCCGCGCTGTCGTGATGCAGTGTGCGTCCTTCTTTCAGCGGAACACGGATCATTTTCGCCTTGGCCGCTTTGGTCGCCTTTTGCACTGCGCTTTGAACTTCCAGCGCCTTGCCCTTGCCAAAGCCGACACGACCGGCCTTGTCGCCAACCACCACCAGGGCCGAGAACGACATATTGCGTCCACCCTTTACCGTTTTAGAAACACGGTTGATAGAAACCAGTTTGTCTACCAAATTATCCGTTTGCAATTTTTTATCATCAAAACGTGCCATAATAAACTCCGTATATTACCGATTAAATTCTGACGCCACCCGCGCGGATAGCTTCACACAGTGCCTTGATACGGCCGTGATAGCGATATCCCCCACGATCAAAATAGCAGTTGTCGGCGATTTTTGCCTTGACCGCACGTTCGGCAAACGCTTTGCCAACCATTTCGGCACCGGCAATATTCCAGCCCTTGCCCTTGAAATCTTTTTCCTTGGACGATGCTGCACATACAGTGTGCCCCTTTACATCATCGATGGCCTGGATTTCAATGTGACGACCCGAACGGAAAACCGACAGACGGATTTTGCCCGGGTTCTTTCTTTTCAACGCACTGCGATTTGCCAGTGTACGTCTTTCTTCTGTAGACAAATGTTTCAACATTTTGTTTCCTTTTTTCCAATCCCCGTAACAGCGGGAATTACCTATTTATTATTTCTTTTTACCTTCTTTGCGGCGGATTCTTTCACCCTTATAGAAAATCCCCTTGCCCTTGTACGGGTCAACGCGACGAACCTTGTGAACTTTGTCCGCAAATTGACCGACCAGGCACTTATCAACACCGCGGATAGAAAATTCAGTCGGTGTTTCACCCATCTGAACGGTCAGCCCCGCCGGGATTTCCATAATAACATCGTGAGAATAACCCGCGACCAAAACCAACTTGTTACCACTGACAGACGCCTTGTAACCAACACCCTTCATATACATATCCTTGGCAAAGCCATCAGTGACGCCTTCGACAGCAGCACGAACATTGCGGGTCATAGTCCCCCACATTGCGCGCGATGTTTTATCTTCGGCATCCTTTGGTGTAACGGTAACCTGATCTGCTTCAACAACAATATCAACCAGTCCGGCGTTTTTAGTTGTCAGCGGAATCTTGATTTCGCCCTTGGGGCCCTTGATAGTCAGAACGTCGTCCGCAATTACGGCCGATACGCCCTCTTTCAGTTTAACTGGATGTTTTCCTGCACGAGACATAATTCAATCCTCACTATATATTAGATAACCTTGCACAATACTTCACCGCCGACGTTCATCAGGCGCGCCTTGTGATCAGTCATAACCCCGTTTGGCGTAGAAACAATCGCGATACCCAAACCGTTCAAAACCTTTGGCATTTTTGCACTGCCGGAATAGACACGACGTCCCGGCTTTGAAACGACTGTGATTTCCTGGATTGCACCATTTCCGCCGACATACTTCAATTCAATAACCAAATTGGCACGATGTTCGTCAATTTGTTCTTTGCGGAAATCAGTGATAAAACCTTCGTCCTTTAACACGGCCAGAACTGCTGCACGCAGTTTGCTGTTCGGGACAGTTACAAATTCTTTACCGGCATTCTGACCATTGCGAATACGGGTCAGCATATCTCCGATTGGGTGTGATAATGACATCTTTTGTACTCCTTGTTACGTGACAAATTGTCACAACCAGCTGCATTGTCCACAACTGGGTTTTAATATTTGCAAAATTACCAGCTGGACTTGCGTACACCCGGCAGTTTACCTTCGGACGCCATAGTACGAACCTGCTGACGGCACAGACCGAACAGACGGAAATAACCGCGTGCACGTCCCGTCACCGCGCAACGATTATGCAAACGCGTCGGGTTCGCATTACGCGGCAATTTTGCCAATTTCTTCATCGCGTCCATACGTTCGTCGGGCGTCGCGTTCACAGACATTTTCGCCTTGATTGCTTCGCGTTTTTTAGCGTACTGGGCGACCATTTTTTCACGTTTTTTCTGTTTGTTTATCAACGCTAATTTAGCCATCTTTACTTACCTTTTATTATTTCAGAACCAGCGGCAGGCCGATTTTGGTCAGCAGTGCACGCGCTTCGTCATCTGTTTTTGCCGTTGTTGCGATGACGATGTCCATCCCGCGAATCGCATCAATTTTATCAACGGAAATTTCCGGGAATATCAGGTGTTCCTTGATACCGAACGCATAGTTGCCACGTCCGTCAAACTTTGATTTAGACAGACCACGGAAATCCTTTACACGCGGTAACGCAACAGTAATCAACTTATCCAGAAAATCATACATTCTTTTACCACGCAATGTAACCTTGGTACCGATGGGCTGACCTTCGCGCAGACGATACGTTGCGATGGATTTTTTCGCGCGTGTGATAACGGATTTCTGTGCGGCAATCGCTGTCAAGTCCGCGGCCGCGGAATCCAGTTTCTTTTTATCAGAAACCGCTTCACCGACACCCATATTCAATACAATTTTTGTCAGTTTCGGTACTTCGAACTGATTCTTGTATCCGAATTCTTTAACCAATTCGGGCACAATTTGCTTTTCATAAATTTCACGCAATCTGCTTTGCATTTTTTATTCCTTAACGTTTTGTCCCCGTAACAGCGGGAACCAGTTTTTTATTATAATTCCGCACCGGATTTTTTTGCAATGCGAACCTTTTTATCGCCATCGATTTTGTATCCGACGCGAGACGCCTTTTTGGTCTTTGGATCGACCAAGGCAACGTTGGAAACGTGAATCGGGGCTTCGCGGTCAACGATATGACCGGGCTGTTCCTGGGTCGGCTTTATGTGCCATTTATGACGGTTGACACCTTCGACCACGACACGGGATTCAGACGGACGCGCCTGCAAAACCTTGCCCTTGACGCCCTTGAATTTTCCCGAAATAACTACGACTTCATCGCCTTTCTTGATTTTCATTTCATAACCCTTTGTCTGTTGCATTTGGCCCGTGTAATTATATCACTTCTGGCGCCAAAGATACAATTTTCTGAACGTCGTATTTGCGGCGAACTTCACGCGCAATCGGTCCAAAGATACGTGTGCCAATCGGTTCAAAGTTGTTTTTGTTTATCAGCACAACCGCATTGTCGTCAAAGCGAATAATTGAACCGTCCGGACGTTTTACCGGGAACTTGGTACGAACGATAATTGCACGCTGAACCGTACCTTTTTGTACTTTGCCGCGTGGAATCGCTTCTTTGATTGCGACAACGATTTTGTCGCCAACCGTCGCATAGCGACGATGAGAACCACCCAAAACCTTGATGCACATTGCTTTGCGCGCACCAGAGTTATCGGCAACTGTCATAACTGTTTCATTTTGTATCATAACACTTCACCTTTTATCCTGCGTGCGGGGCAATCCCCCGCCGCTTTGTTATAGGTTCCGACTGCGTATCACGCCTCAAAGAACCTGTTGTGACCATTGCTTTACAATGTTAATCCGCGACCTCTACGGCCTCGTCCTTGGAAACACCGACACGACCCTTTACGACCCAAGATTTTGTCTTGGAAATCGGACGATGCTCTTCAATAGCGACGATATCACCAACCTTGTATTCGTTGTTTTCATCGTGCGCCTTGTATTTTTTATTCTGCTTTACGAACTTACCGTACAACGGATGACGGAAACGGCGTTCAACTTCTACAACGACAGTTTTGTCATTTGCTGTACTTTTAACTGTTCCCTGCAGTATACGTCTTGGCATAACTTTTGTCCCTTATATCATTTGTTCCAATTTGCACGTATCAGTATAAAAATGACCGCACAAATCAACCACCTTTTTTATCCGATTTCGCCATATGATAACTAAAAATTTAGAAATCTCAACAAAAATCGGCAATTTTTATTTTTTCGCAGCGTTTATTTGAGTTTTCACGCGTGCGATTTCGCGACGGGTCTGACGCATAACGTGTGTTTTCGGCATCTGGCCCGCTGCGTGCTGAAAGCGCTGGTTCATCTGTTCTTTTTTCAGATTTTCCAATTTGCTTTGCAATGCCTCTGCTGTCAAAGATTCTTTTTCAACTTTCTTTTCTGCCATTTTTTAACCTTTTTGCCCTGCCCCGCGTGGCCGCGGTGTGGATTATGAATTAGTTGACCTTGCGTTCAACAACCTTGGTTTTAACCGGCAATTTCGCCGCCGCCAAAGCGAACGCTTCGTATGCAACCTCTGGTTTTACACCGTCCAGTTCGAACAAAATACGACCCGGCTTTACACGGCAAATCCAGTATTCAACCGCACCCTTACCTTTACCCATACGGACTTCTGCGGGCTTTTTAGTTACCGGAACATCCGGGAACACACGAATCCACAGCTTACCCATACGGCGCATATGACGCGTAATTGCGCGACGTGCGGCTTCTATCTGACGCGCGGTAACACGTTCCGGCGTCATCGCTTTTAAGCCAAAGGAACCGAACGCCAATTCGCTGCCGCCCTTGGCGACGCCGTGAATACGTCCTTTGTGCTGTTTGCGAAATTTTGTCTTATTTGGCATCAACATAATAACTACCTTTTAATTTCTTGGTTTAATTTTTGATTTTCCCGGCACCATATAGATGACCGTCAAAAATTACTTGCTTTTTCTTTCGCTGCTGCCGGCATATTCGGCGGGACGCGCCATTTCAGATGCCAGCTTTTCTTTGTTCACTACGTCGCCGGTATAAATCCAAACCTTTACACCGATAACGCCGTACGTTGTTTTTGCCTGAATTGACGCATAGTCAATATCAGCACGCAATGTATGCAGCGGAATACGACCTTCGCGGATTTGTTCACTACGGGCGATTTCCGCACCGTTCAGACGGCCCGAGCACATAACCTTGATACCCTGGGCGCCGGCCTTGGTGGCGTTCTGGACGGCCTTTTTCATTGCGCGTTTGAAGGAAACACGGCCTTCGATTTGTTGCGCGATGTTCTGCGCAACTAATTGCGCGTTCAAGTCCGGACGACGAACTTCATAAATATTGACAACGACCTGGTCATTTTTCACCAACTTTTTAATATCGTTGCGCAACGCTTCGATATCGGCACCGTTTTTACCGATAATCATACCCGGACGAGATGTGTGGATTGTAACCACAACCTTTTTGGCAAAGCGTTCGATAACAACCTTGGCCAAGCCGGCTTTTTTTAATTTTTTTTCAATAAACTTGCGGATTTTGATATCTTCGGCCAGCAAATTTGCATAGTCCTTTTTGCCCGCAATCCAGCGCGAATCTGTTACCTTGTTTATAAATTCACGCAACGAGATAGGTGATACTTTCTGTCCCATTTTATTTTTTCCTTACTGTTTTCGGTCGGTGTTCTTGAAGATTTGGCAAGAATCTTTATTCAGGAACCATCGCCCCATACCACCGACCGTATTTATTATTTTGCCTTTTCTTTTTTTACTGTTTTTGCCTTTGGTGCCTTTTTGGTCGGCGCAACGCCCGATTCCAAAACAATCGTCAGATTTGAAAAAGGTTTCAAAATCGGACGAGCACTTCCGCGCGGTCCCGGGAAAATACGCTTCATTGTCAGTGCCTTGCCACACCAAATTTCTTTGATGTACAAACTTTCCACCGGCAGATTTTTATTGTGTTCTGCATTTGCGATGGCCGACAACAAAGTTTTCAGAACTTCGCCAGATACGCGCTTTTTAGAAAATTTCAAGACATCGATTGCACGATCAACCGGCAGACCACGTACCATATCACAAACCAGATTCAATTTCTGGTGGCTGATACGTATCATTTTGTTGAACGCACGCACTTGATTATCTTTAATTCCATATCTTGTCGTTGTCATAACTGTTACCCTATTATTTATGTTCCAGTTTGGGGCCGGAAATTATTATTTTTTGGCGGCCGCCGCTTTTTTATTTGCCGCGTGACCCTTGAACGTACGTGTCGGCGCAAATTCACCCAATTTGTGGCCAATCATATCTTCGACGATGGACACCGGAATGAATTTATTTCCATTGTGAACTTCAAACGTCAAACCAACCATCGGCGGTACGATAGTGCTGCCGCGTGACCAGGTCTTTATCGGCTTATGATCATTTTTTTCATTTGCCGCCGCAACCTTTTTCAAGATGGACGGATGAACATAAGGACCTTTCCATACTGAACGAGACATCAATTACTCCGTTTTTTACTTATTATTTTTTCTTTGCCAAATGTCTGCTGCGGATAATCATCTTTGCAGTACGTTTATTGCTACGGGTACGATATCCCTTGGCCGGAATACCTGTACGTGATACCGGTTCGTGGCCCTTGGAATGACCATTACCACCACCCATCGGGTGATCAACCGGGTTCTGCGCCATACCGCGAACTGACGGACGAATGCCCAACCAGCGTGCACGACCGGCCTTGCCCAAGTTGACATTGCGTTGATCGGGGTTAGAAACACTGCCGACCGTCGCCATACAATCGGAATGAACCTTGCGCAGTTCACCGCTGTTCATTTTAATCTGGGCATAGACACCGTCCTTACCCATCAACTGTGCATAGCAACCCGCGCTGCGTGCCAACTGGCCACCAGCACCCGGCTTCAACTCAACATTATGCACAATTGTACCGATTGGCATATTTTTCAATGGCATTGCATTACCCGGCTTGATATCTTCGCGTTCGCCGGAAATGACAACATCGCCCGCCTTCAAATCACGTGGCGCCAATATATATGAACGCGCACCGTCCGTGTATTCAATCAATGCGATAAACGCCGTGCGGTTCGGATCGTATTCCAAACGAACAACCGTCGCTGGAACCCCCTTTTTCTTGCGCGCGAAATCAATCAGACGATATTTGCGCTTGTGTCCGCCACCCTGATGCATAACGGTAACGTGACCAAAATTATTACGTCCACCCTTGGACTTCAAACCAACCGTCAACGCCTTTTCCGGTGCGCCGCGATGCAGTTCACTGCGGTCAACCTGAGTCAAACCACGCGTACCCGGTGTTGTCGGCTTATAATGCTTTAATGCCATTTTTTCTTACCTTTGTTTCTGCCACGACACTAACATCCATTTTATTTACGGGTTCTCTGCCGTGGCGATTTCATTGTTATTTATATGTTTGCGGACAAATCCAATTTCGCATCCGCCGGCAGGGACACATACGCCTTTTTAACAGTACGCTGTGTACCGGTACCACGGCCACGGAAAGATTTTTCTTTGCCCTTGACAACAACAATGTTCACCTTGATCGGTTTTACATTGTAAATTGCCTGGACGGCACGTGCAACATCCGCCTTGGTCGCGTTTGCCGCAACTTCGAACGCAACACCGTTGCTTTCGGACAGCTTTGCCGCCTTTTCCGAGATTATCGGGCGACGCAGTATATCATAAATACCAGCGGTGCGCACGACTTTTTTCTCTGATGTAACTTTCTTTTCTGCCATTTTGTTATACCTTTTCGTCTTGCGTTATCGACATAGTATAATTATGCCAAACGCGCCTCCACCGCTTTGACTGCATCGGCTGTCAAAACCAGTTTGTCGTGATTCAGAATATCCAAAACATTCAAACCAATTGTCGGCAACGCGTCAATATTCGGAATATTCGCTGCGGATTTCTGGAAGTTTTCATCCAACTGAGCCCCGCCAACAAACAATGCTGACGTCAAGTTCAACTTTTTCAGTTGCTTTGCAAACGCCGCTGTCTTGGCCGCTGGCAATTTTTCGGAATCAATAACAATCAGATTTCCATCTTTTGCCTTGGACGACAACGCCATTTTCAGTCCCAACGCACGAATCTTTTTCGGCAGATCAATCGCGTGGTCACGAACAACAGGTCCGTGAACAACACCACCGCCGCGCATATGTACGTTGTATCTTTCACCCTGACGCGCGTTACCGGTTTTTTTCTGCTTGAACGCTTTTTTACCGCTGCCCGCGACATCGGAAACGGTCTTTACCGCGTGCGTACCTGCACGTGACTTGGCACGCTGCCAGGTAACAACACGATGCAGAATATCTGCGCGCGCATCGATTCCAAAAATCTGGTCTGCCAGTTCAACCTTGCCGACCGACTTACCATCAAAATTTATAACGTCTATTTGCATTTTTTCCACCTTACTCTATCTGCTGCCACCTGAATTATTCCGCAACAGTTTCTGCTTCGGGTTCAGCCGCTGGTTGTTCCGCGGATTGTGCAACCTTCATTTTTGTCGGAACCGGCAGATCTGCCTGTTCTTTTTTAACCGCATCGACAACCAACACAAATGTGCCGTTTGCGCCCGGAACCGCGCCTTCAACGAAAATCAGATTATCTGCGTCATCGACACCGAAAACCTTCAGATTCTGAACGGTGACAGTTTCATTACCCATCTGTCCCGCCATTTTTTTACCCTTCAGAACGCGTCCCGGCCATTCGCGCATACCCGTACCACCGATGGAACGATGCGCCTTCAAAACACCGTGGGTCGCTTCTTTACCGCCAAAGTTATGACGTTTCATAGCGCCCTGGAATCCTTTACCCTTGCTGGTCGCCTGGACATCGACGAATTGACCGGCAACAAAATGAGACGCAGACAATTCCGTTCCCGCCGGAATTACACAATCGTCCGAGACACGAAATTCAACAACCTTGCGATACGGCTTTACGCCGGCTTTTTGGGCGGCGACGGCCTGTGGTTTTGCAATATGTTTAGCTTTTGCTTCGCGCATACCCAAAATATTCGCGACATAACCGTTCTTGTCCATTGTACGATTGCCGATAACCGCACAGTCACCAACGGACAAAACCGTCACTGCGTGCGCCACACCGGCGTCGTCATACAAACGAGTCATACCTATTTTTGTTGTTATTAAACCGCTACGTTTCATTTTTTTGCCTTTATTCGTTAGTAGGTTGGACGCCTGTACACACCATATTTACGTACGCCCAACACAAACACTTTACAATTTAATCTTTACATCAACACCGGACGCCAAATCCAACTTCATCAATGCATCTACTGTCTGAGGGGTTGGATTCACGATATCAACAACCGCTTTGTGATTGCGAATTTCGAATTGTTCGCGCGACTTTTTGTGGACGTGAGGCGAACGGTTCACAGTAAATTTCTTAATCAATGTCGGCAAGCGAACGGGTCCAACTACATCCGCGCCTGTGCGCTTTGCAGTTTTGACTATTTCATCCACAGATTCCATCAAGACCCTGTGGTCAAACGCTGTCAATTTGATGCGAATTTTAGATGCTGGTACCATTTGTTCGTTTTCCTTATCGTTATCCGGGCCGGTAATCACTGGCGTTTTTCATCCAGTTACACCGACCCGCGACATTTTGTTTATTATTTGATGATCTTCGATACAACGCCTGCGCCAACTGTGCGTCCGCCTTCACGGATAGCAAAGCGACGACCTTCGTCCATAGCAATCGGAGCAATCAGTTGCACCGTGATACGAACGTTGTCACCCGGCAGAACCATTTCTTTGTCAGCCGGCAGCGTGATTGTACCTGTTACGTCTGTTGTGCTGAAGTAGAACTGCGGACGATAGTTGCTGAAGAACGCAGTATGACGTCCACCTTCTTCCTTGGTCAGAATATAAACTTCAGCTTCGAAATCTGTGTGCGGTGTGATGGAACCCGGCTTGCAGATAATCTGGCCACGTTCAACATCTTCCTTCTTGGTACCGCGCAGCAACAGACCAACGTTATCACCGGCTTCACCCTGATCCAGCAATTTGCGGAACATTTCAACACCGGTAACAGTTGTTTTCTGTGTCGGACGCAGACCGACGATTTCGCATTCATCACCAACCTTGACCGTGCCGGCTTCGATACGACCGGTAACAACGGTACCACGACCAGTGATAGAGAATACGTCTTCAATCGGCATCAAGAACGGCTTGTCAACCGGACGTTCCGGCAGCGGGATGTATTCATCGCACGCCTTCAACAGCGCATCGATGGATTCTTTGCCCAAACCGTCGTTTTTGCCTTCCAATGCGGAAACCGCAGAACCACGAATGATTGGCACATTTTCGCCATCGAAATCGTTCGCAGACAACAGTTCACGAATTTCCATTTCAACCAATTCTAACAGTTCCGGATCGTTGGCCAAATCGCACTTGTTCAGATAAACAACGATTTTTGGAATACCAACCTGACGCGCCAACAGGATGTGTTCACGTGTCTGCGGCATCGGACCATCGGTCGCGGCAACAACCAGAATAGCACCGTCCATCTGCGCGGCACCAGTAATCATATTTTTAACATAGTCCGCGTGTCCCGGGCAGTCAACGTGCGCATAATGACGATGTTCTGTTTCGTATTCAACGTGCGCGGTGTTGATTGTTATACCACGTGCGCGTTCTTCCGGCGCATTGTCGATTTGATCGACACCCTTGGCCTGGTCGGCACCAACGCCATAGTAGTGAACGATAGCGGCCGTCAAAGTCGTCTTACCGTGGTCAACGTGACCAATAGTACCGATATTGACGTGTGGCTTGGTTCTTACATACTTTTCTTTTGCCATAGTTTTCTCCTTAGGGCTTTGTTAAGTTTGATTTCTGAAATCTGATTTCCGATTCATTACATCAAATCATAAACCAGAAATCAAAAATCACAATCTTTTTTTATTATTTTTTTATTTTGTCAGCTTCTTTATAACCTCGTCTGCGACATTTTTCGGCACTTCATCATAGTGCGACAGTTCCATATACGGATTTGCACGCCCCTGTGACAAAGAACGCAATGTCTTGACGTATCCGAACAAGTTCGCCAGTGGCACGTATGCTGAAATCATCTGATTACCGAACTGTGTTTCGATACCGTTGATTTGTCCACGACGACTGTTCAGGTCCCCAATGATGTCACCGACATATTCTTCCGGCGTAGTAACCGAAAGTTTCATAATCGGTTCCAACAATTTTGGCGCCGCTTTTTTCATTGCTTCGCGGAAGCACGCACGCGCCGCAATTTCAAAGCACAATACATTGGAATCGACTTCGTGATATTTACCGTCAACCAATGTCGCCTTGAAATCCACTGTGGGATAGCCAATCAGAACACCTGTCTGCTGGGCTATCTTCAAACCCTTTTCAACGCCGGGGATATATTCCTTGGGAATTGCACCGCCGACAATCTTGTTTTCGAACTCATAACCCTTGCCCGGTTCCAATGGTTCAAATTCAATCTTCACCTGAGCATACTGACCGGAACCACCGGACTGTTTTTTATGGGTATATTCTTCGGTAACAGGTTTGCTGAATGTTTCGCGATATGCAATACGCGGTTCACCAACGTTCACATCAACCTTAAATTCACGCAGCAAACGATCAACCAAAATTTCCAGATGCAGTTCACCAACACCCGCCAAAATCGTCTGACCTGATTCTTCGTCAACAGATACACGGAAAGACGGATCTTCCTTGGCCAACGCCTGCAGACCCAATGACATTTTTTCAATGTCGGCCTTGGTCTTGGGTTCAACCGCAATGCTCATAACCGGATCTGGAACGTGGATGTTTTCCAGAATAATCGGATTTGATTCATCACACAGCGTATCACCGGTAATTGTTTCCTTCATACCAACCAGTGTGACAATGTCACCAGCAGACGCCTCTTTGATTTCTTCACGCTGATTTGCGTGCATCAACAACATACGTCCAACACGTTCACGCTTATCACGGTTGGAATTATAGATGTACGAACCGGACACCAGCTTACCAGAATAAATACGGATAAACATCAGGTTTCCAACGAACGGATCATTTGCAACCTTGAACGCCAGTGCACTGAACGGTTCCTTGGGATCCGCGTGACGCGCGATAACAGTTTCGCCATCCATCGCCGTACCCTTGATTGCCGGAATATCCAGCGGGCTGGGCAGATAATCAACAATCGCGTCCAACAACGGCTGAACACCCTTGTTCTTAAATGCAGTACCACACAGAACCGGGTTAAAGTTTTGTGCAATCGTACCCTTGCGTATCAGTTTTTTAATGGTTGCGACATCGGGCTTGTTACCTTCCATATACGCTTCCATAATATCGTCGTCCAGGGTTACGACTTCTTCAATCAATTTGTTGTGCAGTTCTTCGGCTTTTTCCTTCAAATCATCCGGGATGTCAACGATGTGGGGATCCTTGCCCAAATCGTCTTCCCAAACAATACCACGCATTTCGACAACATCGACAACGCCACGGAAATCAGATTCCGCACCAATCGGGAAATTGACGACCAACGGATTTGCACCCAAGCGTTCACGAATCATATCCACACAGCGGAAGAAATTACCACCGATACGATCCATTTTGTTCACGAAGCAAATACGCGGAACATTATAACGGTCTGCCTGACGCCATACAGTTTCTGTCTGGGGCTGAACGCCGGACACAGATTCAAAAACTGCGACCGCACCGTCCAAAACACGCAAAGAACGTTCCACTTCCATTGTAAAGTCCACGTGTCCCGGCGTATCAATCAGATTGATGCGGTGATCGCGCCAAAAGCAAGTTGTTGCCGCGGACGTAATGGTAATACCACGTTCCTGTTCCTGTTCCATCCAGTCCATAGTCGCACCGCCATCGTGCACTTCGCCGATTTTGTACGTTTTTCCTGTATAGAAAAGAATACGTTCTGATGTAGTTGTTTTACCGGCGTCAATATGGGCCATAATACCAATATTGCGATACATATTCAAAGGAGCGGTTTTTCCGACTGACATATTATTCTTTCCCTTATTTTATTTTAGTTGTTTGTGTTTGCCTGTTGTTAAATAACCATTGCGTAAATCAGATTACCAACGGAAATGCGCAAAGGCCTTGTTCGCTTCAGCCATCTTGTGGGTATCAATTTTTTTCTTGAACGCACCACCCTGGCCATTTAACGCATCGCGCAATTCGCCGAACAATCTGTCTTCCATAGAACGTTCACCACGTTTGCGCGCAAACATAATCAACCAACGCAAAGCCAATGTCTGCTGACGCGCAGGTCTGACTTCGACCGGCACCTGATAGGTTGCACCGCCAACACGACGGCCCTTGACTTCAACTGATGGTTTCAAGGCATCAACCGCTTCCAAAAATGCGGCCAATTCATCACCGTCTTTTGCAATCTTTTTCAGTTTATCCAATGCACCATAAACGATATTTTCGGCAACTTCTTTTTTGCCGTCCCACATAACAACATTGATACATTTTGCAACGACCAGATTATTATACTTTGAATCTGGCAGAATTTCACGTTTAGTTGCACTTTTACGTCTTGACATTTACTTTTCCTTTTGTTTCTTCATCCGGGACAATCCCGAATTACTCACACGGCCGCGCCGCGTGTATTATTATTTACCGGCCTTGGCACCGTACAGGGAACGTCCCTGCTTTCTGCTTTCGACACCCTTGGTATCCAGAACACCGCGGATAATATGATATTTAACACCGGGCAAGTCCTTTACACGACCGCCACGAATCATAACAACGCTGTGTTCCTGCAAATTATGCCCTTCGCCCGGGATATAGGCCGTAACTTCACGACCATTAGCCAGTTTTACACGGGCGACCTTACGCTGGGCCGAATTAGGTTTTTTCGGCGTGGTTGTGTACACACGTGTGCAAACACCACGTTTCTGCGGAGCTTCCATCATATCCGGTGCCGTTGATTTAACAACAACCTTCTTACGTGGTTTCCGAATCAGTTGATTTACTGTTGGCATTCAAAATCTCTTTGTTTTGTGTACATTTTTATCTGCATAAGACAACCTTTCGGACTTATTTCAACGGCGTCGCCGCGATTATAAATCCGTCAGAATATGCAGATTTCTGTGTTTTTTTCTTTCCTTGTTTACACGGAAAGCGAACATACTATAACCACGAACCCGCGTATTGTCAAGCAGAATCTGGGATTTTTTATCAAAAAAACCGCTGGAAAATCCCAAAAAACCGGGATGTTTATCATATCGTAACGTGACGATTTTTTTATTAGTGTAAATTTATTGAACATCAAACGATGTCAATAATAAACAGCAATTAAAATTCAACCGAAAATTCCAGCCCTATTTTCCAAAAATCATCAGGCGCATCAACATCGTTATCCGCATTTGCAGTTTTGAAATGATATTTTATATACGGATGCACGGACGCGGTATCCGACATATTATAGATAACCCCAAATTCAACCGACCGGTCATATTGTGTCACAGGCGCACTGATTTCATTAAAATCGTATTCAAACTCAACCTTGGTCGCCATATCGGCACGGAAATAATACATCGCTTCGGCTGTCAGGTTTATATTCCAGAAATTTTGCGGGTCTGCAAAAACAAACTGCCCCATAACCTTTAAGGCCCATTGAAAATCGCGCCACACAACGCCGTGAATACGCGCACCAAAATCAAAGTTATTGTTCCCCAGTCGCACATCGGTCTTTGCATTTTTGGTCCAGGCAATGCCATAGTCCGCCATTAAATCCAACTTAAACGCCTGATTTGTTACCCATTTCCATTTAATACCGACCTGGGAATCGGCATAGTCGTTATCGGTACTGAACGACACGGTCCAATCGTCCAAAAACGTATAGTCCAAATCCAGCGACAATTCGTGCACCCGCCCAGACATAAAGTCCGTCTGGGCGGTGCCGTCACTGTTTGCCCCCGTTTTGAACGCCGCGCCAAACGATGCGGAAAATTCCCCCGATTGCGTCAGCCGACTGACGTCCAGTCGCGCGGCGTTCGATACGCCACAGGTAAAAAATACCAACATCGCGGCAAATGCAATTTTGTTCATATACGTAACCATATCCCAATAATTGCACCCCGCCCCGCATACACGCAATCGGTATCAAATCATAAGGATTGAAAAATATAATCATTATGATATAATTGATGCGCATTGGCCGATTACCAATGTGGGGTGTAAGAACCTCGAAAGACAAACTCCAACTATTGCGGTTGGAGGGCTTGCGAATATATCGAATAAGCGGCACTACTTGTCTTTGTAGTTCTTAACCTCCAACCGCCCTTCATCACGGCGGTGTTTTTATTGAATAATTTTTTTAGGGGGGATAAAAATGTCCGATAATCACAGACAAAAATTTCGTCGTGAAATACTGCGCCAAAGTTTTGGTGCCCAACAAACCGCCGGTCAATTATTAAAACGAGCCCGTATGATTATGGGTGTGGAAATTGAATTTATGGCACGCCAGTTCGGTGTCAGTTCGCGGATATGGCAACATTATGAAAACGACCGCGCGGTAATACCCGATGTTTTATTATTAAAGATATTTACGTTTGGCCTGGATTTTTGGATTGAACGACAAATTATCCCCACCCCCAACCAAGAACAATAAATTGTACTCTGTTCTCTGTTATCTGTACTCTGTTATCTGTTCTCTAAAAAAATCCCGCCATTGGCGGGATTTTTTTGGATACATAGCGTCTGGTTTAGAACTGTGCCCCAAACTTTACGCCAAAACCGAATCCATCGGCAATTTCCCAATCGCCTGTGCTGTGATCCATTTCACCAGAGATGTATGCACCAACATACATATCATTGTCGATGTTATAGTTCACACCAACCTTTCCGGTCCAAACACCTGCGTTTTCGGCCCAATCATCCATAACACCGGTGTATTCCGCACCCAGCAACAATGCCCAGTCAGACGTTATTGACATAAAACCATCCAATCCGGCGCGCAGTGTGTGTATGCCATCATCACCCCAGTTGAAAGATTCTGTATTGCCATAGTTGAATTCAACGTGACCGGCAACTGTCCACATATCTGTTACATAGCCAGCACGAACACCAACTGTCCACAAATAAGATGTATAATCTTCATCCAAGAACGGCTGATGATCACCCCAAACCGGATTCAGTGCATATGATGCATAGGCATCAATCTTCCAATTCATTTCGTCCAACAGACGGTAATCGGCACCGATTTCAAATGTGTTCCATCCCATACCATCGAACCAATCCATTTCGCTGAAATCTGTACCAACATAGATTGCGGCACGATCAGTTATACCATAACCAAACTTTTCAGCCAACATCCACGAATCTGCATTTTCAGAATGAGAATTCAATTCTGTAACACTATAAAATTTGCCGGCATCCGGACGGTACATCGGATTATCATTTATTGCCATAGCGTTCGCACCCGTCGCTGCAAAAACTGCCAACAAAGATGTTAAAACTAATTTTTTCATACTATATCCTTATGGTTTAGTTAAAAAACTAGATTCTCTCTACCTAGCTAGGAATATTTTAACCCGCGATTCGGGGTGTTTTCAAGGTAAAAGATTTTTGCATTTTATCCCTAAATATGCTATGATACGCCAGTGCGCGAATCGGATTTTATTCACAAAAAATTACCAAAACGCCCGGAAAACCGGGCGTTTTTAATATCCTATTAAAAAATTATTCAAAAGCAAAATTATTAAAAGATTTAATGAATTACGCTTTTTCAGTTTTCATTTTGAAATTTTTTTATTACGCGCCAGTCAGCGTGATTTTTCATATGCTCTTGATACGTGCGTGCAAACTTATGTCCACCCCGCCCGTCTGCAACGAAAAACAGATAGTTCGTATCGGCGGGCGACAAAACCGCGTGTATTGCATCCAGCCCCACATTTGCAATCGGCCCCGGTGGCAACCCATAATTTGTATAAGTATTGTATGGGCTTTCTATTTTCAGGTTTTCGCGCAACAGCGGCCGACCACGCATATCGCCCAACCCACCAGTCAGCGCATAAACCACCGTCGGATCCGCCTGCAGGCGCATATTATCACGCAACCGATTCAAATATACACTGGCCACGATGGGCATTTCTGATTTCTTGGACGTTTCCTTTTGCACAATGGACGCCAATGTCACCACATCGTCCCAGGTCTTCAGCGGTCGTGGTGCAACCTTGCCCGCTTTATCCCAGTTTTGTTCCAATTCAACCATTTTCTTGCGCATCAAATCCAACAGCGCCAGTCGTGATGTGCCACGCGCAACACGGTATGTGTCCGGGAACAAGTCACCATCACGCAGATTGCATACCGGCAAATCGGTATCTGGGCCGCATTCCACCCCACCGGTCAGATTTTCATCCGCCAGCAACATTTCCTTGATTTGTTTTACAGTCAATCCTTCGGGTATGACAACGGTTGTGGCGGCGACATCGCCGTGTGCAAACATATTTGCAATACGCCATACACTGGTGCCACGTGGAATATCATACTGGCCAGATTGAACGCGTCCGCCATTGCCGCGCACCGCAATTTTGAATAATACTGGCGAATCGATTATATCACGCGCGACCAACTGTTCCGCGACACTGGAAACACTGCCCCCGCGGGTTACGTTAAATACCACGTCGCGTGAAACAACGGAACGCACCCCAAATATGTACACCAGCGCAACAACAACCAGCACAACCACTGCACATATAATATTTACATACTTATTCGATGGGATTATTTTTCTTTTTTTCATAGCAGAACAATTATACAATTAAAAAACAAAGTTGCAATCACGAAGATTGCAACTTTTTTAATCCCCCATTGCACGATTTAGCATATGTTTTGCCATTTCTGCATTTTTTGCGGCCATCAACCCACGCAGTCGCGTAACAAACTGATTATACCCCGGCATTGATTGCAGTTTATTACGCCACTGCATATATTCATTGCTAAATTTATTTATCCAGTTATCAATTGTAACAGATACATTTTTGTTGTATTCGTCGATACTTTTCGCATCCAATTTATTATGCTGTACCCAAAAATCAAAGTTTTCATTAAAATATTTATGAAAATCTAACGGCGCGACACCCGTTATATCTTTGACGAAATCGGTTGCCTGCACCGACGGTTTACGCTTATTTAATTCAGAACTGATATAGTTGTATAACTTGTCAAGATCGGACGATTGGTTAAACAAATTATCTTTGAAAAAAGATGTTATATCGGCATACGTCCATTCCAGTGCTGCCAGTACAGAATTAAAATGTCCCTTGTTACTTGCATTGCCGGACATTTTGTTTGCCAGTGCAGTTTTTGCAACCTGTTGCGCGACATCCCCAGCATCACTTCTGGATGTTATTCTGCGATAGCCCATATCCCGTATTGTCTGGTCAACCGCCATATCACGTACGGTATTTGCCAATATCGCATTTTGTTCATCAATAAACATCCCGCGCAGAAACGCCGACTTGTCCCGTGCGCCGTCATACAGTTTCTGTGCTGTCGGCCCTGCAAACATCAGCGCCTGTTTAACTTCCCAATCTTTTATGTCACCGCGTTCCAATTTCATATATCTGTCACGAGCCATATACCCCATACGTGCAATAATTTGCTGTTTTTCAGAATCCGTAAAACCGTCTATTTTATAAACGGTTTCATTTTTTTGAACATCAAACAATTTTCCATCTGGCACATCACCGGCACGCACAATATGCGCTGACGGCGGCAAAACCAATCCTGTTTTTACATCCGGCGCGAAATAAGTATCCAGCAAACTAACCTCTATCGGATTTTCATTTTTGCCAACAACATCATTAAACGGCGCCAATATTACAACAGACATATCGTTCCAATTACCACCGGAATTTGCATCAACAATATGATTCAACGTAGTATGCACCGTGGCGCGCGGAACATCGTAATTTGTCGCCATCGCAGTCGTTGGAATTGCCAAACTGCCGTCCGATAAGCGTCGTGGCATATACTTGGTTGCGTGCACCATAACCCAGTTATTCATATCAGACATATATTTTACCTGGGCCTGGACGTTATCTTCAAAATCTTGTAATTTTTGAATACCGGACATAAAATCTTGTACTTCTGCCATATTTTTTCCCTCGCCAATACAAGAATTATATCACAAAAACAAAAAAATACCACCAACGGTGGCAAATTCTGGTCGGAGTGACTGGGCTGCTGCGCCACCTGGGCTCGTTCGCGCGTAACGCGCTTCACCGGCGCCCTGCCGTTCGCCTCTCGCCTGCGGTTCGAACCGCTTACTTCGCTGGTTCGCCCCCAGTCAAAAAAAATACCACCAACGGTGGCAAATTCTGGTCGGAGTGACTGGGTTCGAACCAGCGACCTCTACGTCCCGAACGTAGCGCTCTACCAGGCTGAGCTACACTCCGTATTTCAAAAGTAACCCGATTATGCAACTGCGTACAGAAAAAATCAACTATTTTTATTTGTTATTTTCCTTTTACTACAGGAATTTTTTTTGCAATACTTTTTTGGGTATCCAACAGGAATAAAGGAATAGTAAAAGATGTTTGGACTTAAATTCTTAAAGAAAACTAAATTTGATAATTATGATGATTATATTGAAAATGGTGCGCCGATTGTTCCAGAACATTTTAATTTTTCATACGATGTTATTGATGTATTAGCAAACGAAACACCTGATAATATCGCATTATTATGGGAAAACGATTCGGGCGAAAAAAAGAAATTTACATTTCGTGACTTATCACGTATGTCAAATGCAGTTGCAAACTTTTTGTTATCGCGCGGCTTGACACGTGGTGACACGGTATTACTGTTTATGCGCCGTCGTTGGGAATATTGGATTTTAATGCTGGCAATGCACAAAATCGGCGTAATTCCGATTCCTTCAACAAATCAGTTAAAGGCCGAAGATATTGAATACCGTATTGAACAAGCTGAATCCAAGGCAATAATAGTATTTGATGACGGCCATATTCTAAACGAAATAAAAACTGCGATTGGTAACAGAAATGTCCAGTTGATATCAAATGACGAAGTGGCTAAATCAATTGATACTATGCCGGATACACTGGAACGCGTGCCAAACGAAAACAGCGACACAATGGTAATTTACTTTACCAGCGGAACAACGGATATGCCCAAAATGGTCGCGCACAGCTTCGCATATCCATTGGGACATATAAATACGGCTATGTTCTGGCAACGCCTGCACGACGGCGATATTCACTTTACATTATCAGAATCAGGTTGGGCAAAATGTTCGTGGGGCAAAATGTACGGTCAATGGCTGGCTGGTGCAACAGTATTTGTATTTGATTTTTCGGGCATTGCAACTGCACACGATTTGTTATCAGCAATGGCGGAAAACCATATAACATCATTTTGTGCGCCCCCGACTGTATATAAAATGCTGATACACGCGGACTTCAGCAAATATGACTTATCGGCTTTAACCAAAGCGGACGTCGCTGGCGAAGCACTAAATCCAGAAGTTTTTGAACGTTTTCAAAAGGCCACGGGCATAAAATTACACGAAGGATTTGGCCAAACAGAAACGTGTGTTATGATGTTTACGAACCAATGGATTGAACCCAAACCCGGCAGTATGGGAATGCCGGCCGCTGGTTGGGACGTTCAATTATTGGACGAAGGTGGCCGCCCTGTTCCCAACGGCACAGTTGGTGAAATTTGCGTATCACTGAAAAATGGTCATCCAGTTGGCTTATTCCAGGGATATCATAAAAATGATAAATTGACGGCTAAGGTATTCCGCGATGGATTTTATCATACCGGCGACGTTGCATATCGTGATAATGATGGATATTATTGGTTTGTTGGGCGTAACGACGATTTGATAAAAACATCTGGATATCGTGTCAGCCCGTTTGAGGTTGAAAGCGTCCTGTTGGAACACCCCGCCGTACGCGAAGTGGCCGTTACCGGAATCCCAGATCCATCGCGCGGAATGGCGGTCAAGGCAACAATCGTACTGAACAAGTATTTTCAGGGCACCGACGTTTTAATCCGTCAATTACAAGATCACGTCCGGGCGCGTACTGCATCATATAAATATCCGCGCGTAATTGAATTCGTTGACAGTTTGCCTATGACAATATCTGGCAAAATTCGTCGTGCTTTAATTCGCACATTGGACAGCGCCAAGGATACAATCATAGAACCTGTAAAAAATGTAATTGGTTTGAGCAAGGACGACGAAAAACAAAAATAAAAGCAGCGGGAACATCCCGCTGTTTTTATATCGATATATACTTACTTTTGTTCAATAAATTTTATGCATAAAAAATCCCGCCAGTGGCGGGATTTTTTTTATTTTTCGAATCGTTTGATAACCAAACTGGCGTTTGTGCCACCAAACCCGAACGAGTTACTGACAGTAACATTTACCGGGCGTTGCTGGGCAACATTTGGAACCAGGTTGAAATCGCCAACTTCGTCCACCGGATTTTCCAAGTTGATTGTCGGCGGAACAATTCCGTCACGTATAGCCAGGACACAGAATATCGCCTCTACCGCGCCAGCAGCACCCAGCAGATGTCCCGTCATAGATTTCGTGGAAGACATACACGCATTTGTGCCCGCGAACAAAGTTTTAACTGCGGCCAATTCACCTAAATCGCCCAATCCAGTTGATGTTCCGTGTGCATTGATGTAATCAACATCCGACGGGGTCAATCCAGCATCTTTCAATGCGGCCTGCATCGCACGTAAGCCACCCTCGCCCTCTGGTGCGGGTGCAGTAATATGATATGCATCACCCGACAGGCCGTATCCGGCAACCTCGGCATAAATTTTTGCACCACGTGCAACAGCGTGTTCATATTCTTCCAGAACCAGAATACCGGCACCTTCACCCATAACAAATCCATCACGGTCTTTATCCCACGGGCGTGACGCCTTTTCCGGTTCATCATTACGTGTTGACAATGCCTTCATCGCGCAGAAGCCAGCAACACCGATTTTACCAACCGCGCCTTCGGAACCACCGGCAATCATAACATCCGCATCACCGTGCTGAATCAGACGAACGGCTTCGCCGATTGAGTGGGCGGCCGACGCACACGCCGTAACAACGGATAAATTCGGTCCCTTTAATCCGTACTTGATTGATACGTGACCCGCGGTCATATTGATAATAACTTTTGGGATAAAGAACGGACTGATATGACGCGGCCCATTTGCATACAATTCAACACAGTTGTCATATATGGTATTTAATCCGCCAATACCCGCACCGATGGACACACCCATACGTGTTTTATCACCGTCATAATCAATCAGTCCAGCGTCACGTATCGCCTCATCCGCGGCAACAACACCGTATATAATGCACTTGTCCATTTTACGCTGTTCACGCGCATCAACAACCGCGTCCGGATTATACTGACCGGGTTCAGTTCCAATTACCGGCAACCCCGCAATCTGTGATGTCAGGTCAGACGCATCGAACGTATCAATTTTGCGTACACCGGAAACACCGTTCACAATATTTTTCCACGCATATTCAATTCCTGTTCCAACCGGCGACACAATACCCATACCAGTAATAACAACTCTTTTCATACTTTTTTATCCTTTATAAGTTTTACATAAAACACAACCATATAATAAACTGTTTCTAAGCATACGTACAGAAAAAAATCCGTCAACGATAAACAAATACCGTGACGGATTTATATTTAATCTGGCATATCCCCCAGAATTATTTTTTGTGCGCTTCGATATATTTAACAGCGTCGCCAACGGTTGTCAATTTCGCGGCTTCTTCATCTGGGATTGTAATGTCAAATTCCTTTTCAACTTCCATAACAAATTCCACAACGTCCAAGGAATCAGCACCCAAATCGTTCACAAATGCGGATGTTTCTTCAATTTTCGCTTCCTGAACACCCAATTTGTCGGCTACGATTTTTCTTACTTTTTCAAAAGTTGTCATTTTTTATCCTTTGTTTTTGTTAAATTTGTGGCCCACTTTCGGGCGTCATTACTTAAAACTATCATTTTATGACACAAGTGTCAAGGAATTATAACAAACGATAACAAATGCTTGACAATTACACAGATATATGTTTACGCCATAACGTCTGATAACAACGCGTTCATATTCATCCGAAAATCTTCTTTATCAGACGCCCAAGCCAACTGACGCATCAGGAATTTATTGACATCGTCCATTGTCAAATTGGGTATCCCAGCCGCCTTCGCAACACGCCGCCACGCAACACGCGGGTCTGTTAAATGCCCACGACCACGTCCAGGAAAAACCCAGCGCCCGTCCTGGGGTAAATCTTGTAACAAAACAACCGCCCTGTCCGACAACGGTCGGTCGCACCACGTATAATGGTTGAAATCCAGTTCAGACCACTGCATAGAAAACACCTGGGACTTTGGTGCGAACCCATAAATCAACATTAAAAATGCCGCACGCAGGTTTTGGTCTGGCTCTTCATCTATCGCACGCAACAGCCGATGAAAACCAGATTTATTCAATGGTCGCACGCGACGATTCTGAACTATTTTTGGCAGTTCAGCAGCAGGACTAACCTTTATATATCCCGAATCAATAGCGTATTTGAAAACACTTTGCAGAAATTCCTGCATACGCCCCGCAATGGCACGACCATCTATGCGGGCGATTGTATCGGCAATATCATCCGGCGTTATATCAGATATATATTTATCCCCCAGCGCACTTAAATGACGTTTAATTGCACGTTCCAATTTATCACGCGACACACTGTTGCGACGAACACGTTTTTCCAAATATATATCCAGAAAATTTTTTAACGTTATTTTTTTTCGGTGCACACGGGGACGTTCCATAGCAGTCGCTAAAATTTCTGGCACCGCACCACGTGCGACTTCTATGTCAGTATCAGGATAATTGCCAATAATAATCCGCTTGTCACGACCGTGAACACGCTTACGCACGAAAAATGTTTTAACGCCACGACTGGTCACATACATACGCAACCGCGGTTCGGACATATCCTGGACAACGTCAAACCCGGTCGCCGGCGCCGGCAAATTATCCAATATGAACGGATTAAAAAAGAACTGGTGCGCCATATCCCGCCCCCCTTTGTTTTTTATCTGACGAACAAAAATTTTTGCTTCCAAAAATTATTTTTAATATGGGTTAAATTTTCTAATTGCTTACGTGCATCAAAATGCGCCTGATTGCGTTTATAAAACAAACAATCGGTTTTATCACAGGGACGCAAAAAATTGAAACTGTCGCAATTATGAGAATAAAAGTACGGCACATCCATATTGATTGCAGGATCGTACTTTGTGCAAATTGATTTCACCATACATCCGGTATGCAAACGCGCATAATTTTCATCAGCCCGTCCCATATCCTTTACCAAGCCCTGTGCTGCATTTTCAGCATTATCCTGTGCAATACGCAGCCGCCGTTTTACATCACCATATTCACGCACATCGGCCAAAATTGACAATGGCGACGTTTTCAGAACATAGCGAACAACATCTAAACGCATAATATACCCCCGTTTTTATTTAACACGGTTAAACTTTTCACGCCAAAAACGTCTTTTCATATCACAGATATTTTTATAGTTTTGTAATAAGCAAATGTAATTTTTATTTTCATCAAAGTGCGGACAATTCTCATTAAGACACAGTTTTTCAGACAAATGTTCACACGGAACAAATCGCGCAACATTATACTCAACGACTTCAAACTGGCGCCAAGCATCTGACGTATCCAGCGTCAAACTTTGTGTTTCCAACTCTTTTTTTATACAACCATTTGCACGACGCATATCGCCGTATTTTTCATTACTGATTTGTTTCAGATTTTTTACGCGGTGACACAGTTCTTTATATTGCTCTATATCACTCATTATTTTGGCGACCGAATTGGACGTCACATATCTTAAGAAACCCATTTTTTTCTCCTGTTATTTGCCGTCCAGTCGCGACCACGTCAGTCCCCAACCTTCAGGGCATTGATAAACGCCGATTGCGGAATCTCAACATTTCCAAATGTCCGCATTCGTTTTTTGCCCTCCTTCTGCTTCTCCAACAATTTGCGTTTTCGCGTAATGTCCCCGCCATAGCACTTGGCCGTTACATCCTTGCGATATGCAGCGATTGTTTCACGCGCGATAATTTTACCCCCGATTGCGGCCTGTAACGGGATTTTGAATTGATGCCGCGGGATTAAATCCTTTAACCGTTCGACAATCTGGCGACCGCGTTTTTCCGCAAAACTGCGATGACACATAAACGACAAAGGTTCCACATTTTCATCGTTCACCAGTATGGAAACCTTTACCAAATCGGATGGACGATATCCCTGCACCACATAGTCAAACGACGCATACCCCGACGACAGCGATTTTACACGGTCGTAAAAGTCAAACACTATTTCCGCCAGCGGTAATTGATAGACCAGCACCGCACGATTTCCGACATATGAAATATTTTCCTGAACCCCGCGCCGTTCCGAACACAGCGACATAATGCCCCCCATATATTTATCAGGCATCATAATTGTCGCCCTAACCCAAGGTTCTTCAATCGATGCAATTCGTGTCGGGTCAGGCATATCGGCCGGATTTTCCAAATCAATCACAGAACCATCGCGCAAATATACTTTGTACAATACGCTGGGCACAGTATTTATCAGATTCAGATTAAATTCGCGACGCAACCGTTCGCTGATAATTTCCATATGCAGCAATCCCAAAAATCCGCACCGCAATCCAAATCCCAACGCCGACGATTTTTCCACCGTAAAAACAAACGAAGCATCGTTTAGCGCCAACTTTTCCGCCCCGTCACGCAGGTTCGGATAATCATCCGCCACCACTGGAAAGAACGACGAAAACACCACTGGCACCGACGGCTTAAAACCCGGCAACGGTTCACAGTTTGCACCATTGCGCGCATCAATAATGGTATCCCCAACCTTACAGTCGTGAATAGTTTTCATACCTGTGATAATAAATCCGATTTCACCAGTTTCCAGCGCATCGACATCAACCATTTTGGGTGTAAAGTAGCCGATTTTCTCAACCGTGTATTCGGCACCTGTTGCCATAAATCTGATTTTCTGGCCGCGCATCAGACGTCCATCAACAACACGCACCAATATCACCACACCCAAATAAGAATCATACCAAGAATCCACCAACAACGCACGTGCTGGCGCATTTTCATTTCCCCGTGGCGCGGGCAGTTTATGAACAATTTCTTCCAATAATTCGGGAACACCGGCACCAGTTTTACCAGACACACACAACGCGTCCCCCGCATCCAACCCAATAACATCGGCAATTTGCGCACGCGTGCCGTCAACATCACTGGACGGCAAATCAATTTTGTTCAGCACAGGCAACATTTCCAAATCATTATCCAGTGCCAGATAGGCATTTGCCAGTGTCTGTGCCTGAACCCCCTGGGTCGCATCGACCAGAATCAGTGCGCCTTCGCACGCGGCCAGCGACCGCGATACTTCATATGAAAAGTCAACGTGTCCCGGCGTATCCATTAAATTCAACTGATAAACCTGGCCATCTTTTGCAGTATAATTCAAACGAACGGTCTGCGCTTTTATCGTGATTCCACGTTCGCGTTCAATATCCATAGAATCCAGAACCTGTGCCTTCATTTCACGCGATTGCAAGCCGCCAGTATATTCAATCAACCTGTCCGACAGGGTTGATTTTCCGTGGTCAATATGTGCAACGATTGCAAAATTTCTGATATTCTGCTGCTTCATAAAAAAATCCTGGTGCTATAATGCCGCAATACCTGCGGCAATAATACACCAGTATAACAAAACTTGCAATCTGTTTTTTATAATTTTTTCAATGTGACGGCATACCTAAAACCTTTGCCATCAACAAGTTTCCATTCATACGCACATATCCATTTTTTGCATAGAACCCGGTCGCTTGAACGGTCGGCGCACTGTATAAAATAATATTACCAACGCCATTATCACGACAATAGGATTCATATGCACGCAACAACAATGCCCCTATTCCGGCACGCTGATATTTTTTATCTACAAACAAATAATCTATTTTTGACTGTATTCCGACAACACCAACCGACTTAAAATCAGGAATGCGTAATATTTGCCCCTTTATAAAACCCAAAGGAAACGCCGCCCCATTAAAAACAAACATCACGTGTCCGCGCCTTTCCACGTCTTCACGCAGCGTATTATACAGAACGGTCGCTTCACCCGGACGAGTTTGGTCAACGATATAATAGCAATCTTTGACCAATGCCGGCGTTACATTAAAAACCTGTTCCAATCCCACCGCCATTTTATTCACCCAAGTTATCCAACAAGGCATCTATGCGTTCCGCCCTGTCCAAAGTATCGTCATATTCGAATCGTATATCTGGGACATACTTTTGATTCATACGCGCGGCCAGTTCATATCGCACAGTACGCGTAATATCATCCAGCCGCCGCTGTACCGCATCTATATCAGTGTTGCGCGAATAGTAAAACAGTCGCACAAACTGCAGTCCACCGTGCGCCACCGCCCCAACCAGGGACACGCCCGAAATAATCTTATCATCACCAAAATCATCGCGCAGAATTTCTGCGACCAAGGTTTGCACCTTGCTGGCGACACGCTGTGCACGATTAGAATTATTATTTTGCCGCTTCATATTTTCAATCCATTGTATATATATTGATTGTAAATTATAAAATATTAAATTACAATCAAGTAAATTTTGTACATCGGGAAAGGAATCATACAATGAAATTCGCAGAATATATTTTAAGCAAATCGGAAAGTCGCGCCTATTCGTGGATAGTATTTATTTTAACAGTATGCGAATCGATATTCCTTTTCATCCCGCCAGAGGTCTTTATGACCCCCCCCATTATTGCGAACAAGAAACGTGCTGTTCCGATTACAATCGCGGCATCATTGGGTTCGATTGTCGGCGGCATATTGGCATATATGATAGGTGCGTGGCTGTGGGATTCGTTGGGCCAGTGGATAATAAACACATTTACCAACCCCGAATTGATAGAAACGGCGATAAAGCCGATGTTCAGCAAATACGGAATTTTGATAATCGTACTGACGGCGGTAACACCGATACCGTATAAATTACTGGCGATATGGTTGGGATTTATCGGATACCCACTGTGGATATTTGTTGCTGTATCGGCAATATTCCGCACGGGTCGCTTTGCAATCATCGCAACATTACTGTATTTTTTCCAGGAACGTGCCAACGCGATAGTAAAAAAATACTTTTGGCCATTGACAATTGGCGCAATAATTGCGGCGGGCCTGGGGGTCGGTTTAATATCACTGTTTTAGTAACTAGAACACAAAATTAAAACGTAATCCAAAACTGTTTGTATCGGCACTGACAACGACGGACTTTTTTTCGTCTGCAAAAATCCAAGCCGATAAAAATCCGATTGTCGCCCCTGCCAAAACATCGTGAGTATAATGCATACGTGATTCCACCCGTGAAAATCCGACAAAAGTGGCCAACACGTACGGCACAATAGCTTGCTTTATACCATAACGTCGATGAATAAAAGCTGCCTGAGCAAACGCATTTGCAGTATGCCCTGACGGAAAACTGTCACCCCCACTGCCGTTTGGGCGCATTTCAAAAACATTTTCTTTTATACCATCAACAACGGTTGATTTGACCATATTCACAACAATCAACTGCTTTAATCCATTCCAATCATAATCGTACCACGTGTCCCAATCAGAATTATAAATTGTTGTTCCAAACGAATATACCGGCAAAATCTTAAAAGAAATAAAATCCCCTATTTTGGCAATAACGTCACCAGCCCACGCATACGGCGCCGCGCACAATGATATAGTGATACCCAGCACCCCAACAAACAAAAAACGCAACATCCCACATCCCTAAACTAAAAAACACCTGATCAGTGTTCAGGTGTCGGGAAGTTAGTCATTCAAATATAACGATGAATTCGTTGCCTTTACCACGTGGGCTGTTGTATAGCAAACGACTTCCCGACGATTATGTCGGGAACATATCGGTTAGTTATTGCGTTATATTCGGGTGACTAAACCCGTCTACTAACACTGATGTTCAATGTAATTCGGCATTGCCAAATCACGCAAAAAATTCTAAAATACACACTGGAATAAATCAAGATTAAATTTTCTACACCTGCCCCAGTTTGGCAATAATAGATAAATCAAGATTATAAAAACTAGTAAAAAACAAAAAATCCCGCCGATGGCGGGAAATATTATTCAACCCAAATGGTCGCATATGTTGTTGCGGTTGCACTGCCCACTGGGATTTGAACATTGCCCTTGGTAACAGTAACCTTGCCATCTGTTTGTGAAACATCTGTCACAACCGCACCAGAACCAGATGTTGAACTATCTAATGCAGTCAACTGTGCCTTGGTTGCATATGTGGTTGTAATCACATTACCGGACGCATCCTGGGTCGCCTTGGTTGCATTTGTCGCATTGGTTGCGTTGGTCGCGGTCGTGGCAGTTGTTGCACTGTCTGCACGGGTTGCACTGTTCACAGTAACCGCACCATCAGACCCAACGGTTATATTACCACCCGATTTAACACCACCCAGTGCATCAGCAGTTGCCGCTTTTAATACATACGCCGACGGTATTGACGGTTTATCGGCCAAATCGTTATACGAACCAGATGTCGCAACATTTGCCAACCCAGAAACCTTTGACGCTGCAATCGCCGCATTGGCCGCAATATCAGCATTGGTTATTGTACCGTCGGTAATTTCAGCACTGGTAACCGCGCTTTTGGTCGCCAACGTCCCCAACCCTGAAACCTTGGTCGACGGAATTGTTGGTATATCTGACTCCGTCAGTGACGCGCCACCCGTAACCAATCCCTTGGCATCGTACGTAATCTTGGTTGCGGTTCCGGCGGTTATGGCCGCATTTGCGGTAACCTTGCCATTGGCGGCCGTCTGTGCCGCCGCTGCAGCATCCGCCGCGTCATCTGCCGCGGTTTGCGCCGCCGTTATCTTTGCATTATATCCGTCGTATGTCGTAACTTTGGCCGATGTTATGCCAGAATTCGCCGCATTTAATTGTGCGGCCGACAACGTCGCCTGCTTTCCGGCTAACCCACTGGTCAATTCGTCCTTGGTTGCATATGTTTCAGTTATTTCGTTTCCGTCCGCGTCATTTGTCGCATTTGTCGCGTTGGTTGCATTTGTGGCGGATGTCGCAGTCGTCGCGGTTGTCGCACGCGCCGCCTGATTTACTGTAACCGCACCATCAGACCCAACAGTTATATTACCACCCGATTTAACACCACCCAAAGTGTCTGCTGTCGCCACCGGCAAAGTATATCCATCGGGCAATTCTTCGGCAGTAATAAACCCGCTGTCGTTTGTTAAATCACTTGTTTTTGTCGGAACATCAGCAGTATTTGCCTTGCCCGCCAACGCAGTTGTCAAACCAGAAATTTTTGATTGGGCAATCGCCGCACTGGCCGAAATATCAGCGTTGGTTATCGTGCCATCTGTAATCATTGCGGACGAAATCGTACCCGTTGTGATATTACCGGACGCATTTGTAATTACGGCCTTATTAGCGGCAGAACTACCCTGTGCGGTTGAAACCTTGGCATTGGCGGTTTGCTGTGCAGTGGCAGCAGCACTGGCGGCGGCATCTGCCGCATCTTGTGCATCATCGGCTGCAGTTTGTGCCGCCGTGGCCGCGGATTGGGCATTTGTTGCGGTTGTACGAACAGTCCCCAATGCGGTGTTCGTCGCATAATCACCGGCAACCTGTCTGGTATCAATCTGCTGATCGACATAGCCCTGTGACGCAATATTTGCATATGCGCCACCCGCCACCATCATAGCTATAAATGAAACTGCGAAAATGCCTTTTGACTTTATCATATCCGTATTCTACCCAAAGTATCTGTTTCGTTCCACTGTTCGTTTATCGCAATCTGTTTTTTTTACCTGTGTGCGGTGCACATTTAACACCGCACACATATTGTTACGCCGTTATTATTCGGCATCGCCACGGGCAATGACTTCCCAAGAATAGTTACCCGCACCAGACGATACCAGAACACACTTGTTCGCGGAATCCGCACACGCGGCGGTCGGTGCCGGGATTGCTGCACTGGCGGTTGCCTGCGCTGCTTCAGCAGCTTCCTGGGCGGCATCTGCTGCATCTTGCGCTGCACCAGCCGCTGTATTGGCGGTGTTCGCAGTGCCACGTACTTCATTAATAGCGCCGACAACTGTCTTGTTTGTTGTTGCCAAAGAGTTATCTGTTTTATCCTGTTTCAGTGCCAGATTTTCATCAGTCGCCAAATCTGCAATTTCTGCCTTGGTTGCGTATGTTTTAGTTATTTCGTTTCCGGACGCATCGGCCGTTGCACGTGCGGCTGTACCGGTTTTATCCAATTTACCGGATTCCAACGCATCAATTGCGGTGTGCGCGGCGGCCAAACCGGTTGTTTCATTGTTCACAACCGCTTCTAATGCATCAACTTCGCCCTGGGCGGCTGTGGCGGCTGTTTGCGCCTGGCCGGCCTTGGTATCTGCTGCGGACGCTGCACTGGCGGCGGCGGCGGCTTCGGTCGCTACTTCATTGATTGCAGCGACAGTATTCGTCTTGGCTTCTGTTGTCAGGTTTGTCAATGTACCAATGTTTGTCAATGCAGTTTGTGCATTTGTGCTGGCGGTACTGGCAACGCCCTCGGTTGCTATATCAGCATAGGCCGCATCGGCCGCTTCTTTGGTCACATAATCTGCCAAATCAGCTTGTTGTAATGCAGTGTCGGCCTTGTCCAAAGATGCGTTGACTGTATCAGACAGTTTTGCTTCTGTAACCGCCTTGTCCGCGATATCCCCCGTTGCAACGGAACCGTCTGTAATCTGAGCACTGCCAACAGCATCCAATGTTGCCAAATCCCCCAGGTCGGCTGTATTGGCCTTGCCCGCCATATCTGATTGCAGGGTATCAATTTCACCCTCGGCCGTGGTGACACGCGTTGTCAACGCACTCAAATCGCCACTGGATGCAATGTCAGATGTTTCGGCCTGGATTGTATCCCATACTGCCTTGGCCGATGGATATTGTGTATCTGTTGATGTTCCAGACAATGTTGTTGTTAAATTTGTCTTTACCTGCATATCTGTAATATCTGCATTATCAACTTTACCGGCCAAACCTTCTGTCAATTCCGTTTTTGTGGCGCCATCTGTAATACCATATCCCGCCAATGTAGTTGCTTTATCTGCCTTTCCCGCAATTTGTGTGGTGTGACCGGAAACAGTACCCTGTAATGATGATACAGTTGCTGCATCTGCCTTGGTTCCAACCTGTTGGTCAACATAGCCCTTGGACGCGATTTCAGCGTGTGCGGCACTGACCGAAACAACGGCCAATAATGTTGCAAAAATACCTGCTGTCAGTTTTTTCATCTTTTTCTTTCCTTTCTTTCTTTTTTTATTTGTTCTTTTTTAATCCTTTGTTTCGGTTATTCCGCCGGTTGTGTTACCGCAACCCACGCCAAATCACCACTGGGCGTTACTGTCAATACGCACAGATTTGAATCCGCAACACAGTCCGCATCCGGCGCCGGTAACTTTGCATCAATAGATGCAACAACATCATTGCTCAGCTTGTCTTCTGTCACGGAATCGTCCGCCAATTTTTCTGTTGTAACAGCACCATTGGCAATTTTATCGGTTGTAATTGCATTTGAACCAATGTTATCTGGATTAACGGGAATACCCTCGGTCGATAACTGTTGAATCTGTTGATCTGTCCACGTGGTGATTGCGCCAATTGTCGGGAACAGTGTTTCAGACGATTTATTGCCATCATTGATTATTTTGGTCTTATTAGATGTATCTTCTTTGCCCGCCAATCCAGACGTCAACGCACCCGTTGTTGCATACCCGGCCAAAGCACTTTTATCGGCCTTGGCATCCAACAGACCGTCTGTTTCGGTCTTGGTATACGCATCGGTTATGCCATATCCGGCCAATGTGGTTGCCTTGTCCGCTTTGCCGTCAACGGTTGTTTCCAACGCATCGACCGCATCCTGGGCGGCACCGGCCGCATCGGCCGCTGCATCAGCCGCATTTTTGGCATCGGTAACATCTTTGACCAAACCAGATTCAGCATTACCAATTTGCTGGGTAATATTTGTAATCTGTTGGGTTAAACCATTTTCTTCATTGTTTATCGTGTCACCCAAATTCGTCACTGTTTCGTTGATTGTTTTATATTGTTCCGTGACATTGGTGACATTTTGTTCAATTTCTTCCAACGCGGACGCATCGGCCTTGCCCGCCAAAGCCGTGGTCAAACCAGTAACCTTGTCCTGGCCGATTGTCGCGGCGGATGTAATATTACCGGACGCATCAGTTGTCACGATATGATTTTCGTGACCAACCCCCATTGCAATGTCCTGCTTGCCAGAAATATCGGCAATTTGTCCCGCCAATGTTCCATCCAATTTATCGGATGTCACGGCACCATCGGCAATATCATCAGTACCAACCGCACCATCTGCAATCTGGCCCGAACCAACGGCACTATCTGCAATTTTGTCAGATGTCACCGCATCATCGGCGATTTTATCAGTTGTGACCGCGCCATTTTCCAATTTACTGCCAGAAATAGTTCCATCTTCGATATTACCGGGGTTGACGGGCAATCCAGTATCTGACAAGTCCGCAATCTTTTGATTAGTCCATTGAACGATTGCGCCCACTGACGGATATGCTGTTGGCGATGTTTGATTACCTTCGTTGATTGCAGCCGCCTTGTTTGATAAAACTTCATATGTTGTTGCAGCGGTTGCAGAATCCAATTTAGAATCCATTTCTGTATCCAGCTGACCAACCGTTGTTTGCAATCCACCGACCGATGTTTCCAAATCATTTACATCTTTGACCAAACCAGCTTCAGCATTACCAACGGTTGCCCCCAATGCCTCTACCGCGCTTTGTGCACCGGTTGCAGTTGATTGGGCGGTATCAGCGGTTTGTTTCGCTTCGGTCGCGGCAGCGACAGCATCGTCAACCTTGGCCGCCAGACCAGTATCTTCGTTATTGATTGTATCACCCAACTGGGTAACCTGTTCAGTCAGGTTTGTAACATTTTCCTTGGTTTCATATGTATTGCTGACCGTTTGCAGGATTGACGTTTCACGATTATCAACGTACTGCTTGCTGGCAATTTGGGTCGCAGCGTTGGCCGCACCGGCACTGAACAGTATCGCCGCCATAAATCCAGAAAATACAATATTTTGTTTTTTCATTTTTCAAAATCCCCTTACATTGCTATTTCATACCAGACCGGATTACCTTCGTCGTCGGTACCCAGTACGCTGTTTTCAGACGCACCCGCCATACTTACAGCATCAGCAGCCTTGTCCAAAGCCGCCTGAACATCCGATGCCAGCTTTGATTTCGCGATTGCCGCGTCATCCGCAACATCCGCATTTGTAATCTGATCCTTGGTCGCCAACGCCCCCAAATCATCTGCGTTCGCCTTGGCATCAATTTCAGCATTTAACTCGTCACTCAATTTATCTTCTGTAACGGCATTATCTGCTATTTTTTCTGTGGTAATCGCACCCGCACCAATATTATCCGGATTCACGGGCAGACCTTCGGTCGATAATTCATTTATGCGGTCATTCGTCCATTGGGTAACAGCACCAACTGTTGGATACGCCGTCGCAGACGATTGGTTTTCAGCAGTAATAGAACCTGTCTTGTTGGACTTGTCTTCCTTGGCATCCAGACCGGCCTTTGCCTCGTTAGCAGTTGTTTGCGCTGCATCGGCAGTATTCTTGGCATCTGTTGCGGTTTGCTGTGCCGCATCAGCCGCCGCCGCCGCATCGGCAACATCCTTGACCAGACCGGAATCTTCGTCGCCAATTACATTTGTGATATTTGTAACCTGTGATGCCAATCCAGTATCCGGATTAGTGATTTCATCAACCTTCTGCGTGACGTTGGTCACATTTTGTTCAATCTGGTTCACGGTTTCAGTTGTTGCATAGTTCGCCAAATCGGAAACATTTGCCTTGGTTTCCAATTCGCCATAAACCGCCGCAGATGATGGATATTTTGATTCATCATCAACAACAGTTGAACTCTTGTTCGCAACATTTTCCGGGGTGAATCCCAATGCATCTTGCTTGCCAGCAACTGCAGAAGTCGCGGCATCAGCTGCTTCTTTGGCTTCAGTTGCAGCGGCAACAGCATCATCAACCTTGGCCGCCAGACCAGTTTCTGCATTATTGATTGTATCGCCCAACTGCGTTACCGTTTGCGTAACATTGGTGACATCTTCTGTTATCTGATTTACAGTTTCAGTTGTCGCATAGTTCGCCAAATCGGACGCATTTGCCTTGGTTTCCAATTCTTTATACACGGCCGCACCAGATGGGTATTTTGTTGTATCAGCCTCGGACACAACCTGAACCAAGTTCGCAACATCTTGCTTTCCGGCCAGGACTTGTTCCATGCCCTCCATACCGCCAACGGCAACGTCCTCTAACTTTTCATCAATCTGCGCTGTGGTATACGCATCGGTAATGCCGTATCCGGCCAACGTTGTGGCTTTATCAGCCTTTTTATCCAAAGCTTCCGTCAGTTCCGTATCCGTCACCATATTTTCCGTGGCGGTCGAAATCGCACCACTCAAACCGTCTGTCGTTACATAATTCGACGCATCGGTCAATTCAGCAACAGTTGTAGGAACGTCATCAACGTTCGCCTTGCCCGCCAATGCAGATGTAACCGCCGCACCAGACGGATACTGCGTCGCACTGTTGGTCAGGGTTTGTGTCTTATTTGATGTATCTTCTTTGCCAGTCAGGCCACTCAACGCCTGTGCGGCACCTAATGCCGCCTCGGTCGCAGTGGCGTTCACTTCGTCCATTTCGGAATCCAACGCAGTAACAGATTCCGTGGTGGCATAATTTGCCAATTCTGTTTTATCGGCCTTGGTCGCCAGTTGTGTATCTACATACGTTTTATCGGCTTTATTGGCCAATGCCTCGTCCATATCACCGGCAACAATATCAGCAACCTTGTCATCAACTTCGGCCTTGTTATAAACCTCTGCCTTGGTGTAAACATCTGCTGCATTTGCCTTGGCCGCCAACCCACGTTCCAATGCATCAGTCTTGGCATACTCGGCCAATTCAGCCTTGGTCGCATAAACATCCGCCAGCGCGGCAATTGCATTACCAATCGCCTGATTCATTTGTTCAGTTGTTGAATACGCATCCAGATTGGCCGCATCACCCGGATCACCCTTTTCACCTTTTTCACCCTGGGGACCGGTAATATCCGCCTTGGCAATCAGTTCACGCCAGTCATCATTTCCTTCACCAACATAGCGCCACAACAAATGTGTATCATTGGAACCCAATTCAACTTCACGCCCATCTTTGCCCGCGACAGTTTCCAACGCACCCTGCAACGCATCAACATCAACAAAGATTTCGTTCGTAGCATCATCTATAATGATATAACCATCATCGCCAGGAATTAAAGCATCCTGTTTATCCAACAACTGGTCATTTATATTATCGTCAGCATTACGCAAATCTTCGACATCACGCTGCAACTGATCAACCTGTTGACGCAGCCCCGCCGCAACATCCGGATCCAATCCACCATCACCACCGGACGAAGAACCACCAGACGAAGATCCCGGCGTTTGCGGACGCAGTGAACTGCCACCACTAATAGATGTAGCACCACCTAAATAATGTCCGATTGATAAACGTGGTGTTGTCGCAACACGGCCATTTGTTGTTGTACCGGCTTCAATAGTCGTGCTTGAACCCGAAACGCCAGATCCCGGATTTACACGCACAGACCCACCACGAACAGAAGATGCAGAAGTTGCCGAACTGGTATTGGCCGCCGCCGCGTCAGATGCACTGGCATACGTTCCACTGCCACCAAACGAACGAACCGACGATGCACCGTATGCACCAGATACCGCCGTACACAAGACGCAAATAATTGTCAGTGTTGAAATTTTCAGATCGTTTTTCATCAATTCTCTCTACCTAAACAATAATACCATAATTTAGCGAATCGGGTCAACAGTATTTTGTGTTAAAATTCATATCTGATACCAATCGAAATTGAGTTATCCAATATGAAATCTATATCATTTTGGAACCAATGAGGCACATCATTATTATCAGCAAAATCTATGCGCTGATCCACACCTGTCATACCGGCCAAACGATAGCGGATATCCAAAACCAAATTATAGTCCAGTTCATACGAATACCCCAGCATTACACCAGCCATCGGCGCAACACCGTATTCAGTACGATCAGAACCATCAGCCCAAACCATATCTATTGTCGTTATTGGCATCGCGACCCCAACACCAGCACCCAGATACAATCCGTTTGTAAAATCATAATATCCGTTCAGCATTACATACGGAATCTGCATAGTAAATTCTGCGGCCGCGTCTTTATCTTCGAAATAGCCCAGATATCCGGCCTCCAGTTCTGCGCGCCAGAAATACGCAAAACGCTTTCCACCAAATATACTGCCACCAAATGCGGGCTCAAACGAATACTTATCGCTATTAAACGCCTCGTTCGCAGCCAAATCACTGTCCACACTGTACTTGTTTTTCCAGTTCCAGAATCCCAATTCGGCACGTCCACCAATATACCAACCGGTTTTCGCCTTGTCTGTATAATCATATGTGACGACATAGCCACCATTTGAATCACGTGTCAGATAGCTGGGTGCCGCCAATGCCGGCCCAGTCAATCCAATTAAAACAGCCAAAGAAACTAATCTTTTCATATTTTCCTTCCTTTTATTTCATTGACAAGTATATCACAAATCACCCCTGTCCTGAAAGCATAAAAAACACATATTGACAACTTTTTATAAAATCTGCTAAATTTAATGTGTAAAAAATTAAATATAGGGGAAAGGTATGAAAAAAATTCTGTTATGTATGATGGTTATTGGTTTGGCTGCGTGTGGTGGCCCCAGCAACATCAACGATGACAAGGTTTTCTTTGCTTTTGATTCCGCGGAAATTTCCGATGAATCACGTGCCAATCTGGAAGAACAATCATTATATATGAAGCAAAATCCAGATATCTCCGTTGTGTTAGAGGGTCATTGTGACGAACGCGGTTCCACGGAATACAACCTGGCATTGGGCGCGTTACGTGCCGGCAACGCTGCACACGTTATGATTGCGGACGGCATTGAACCAGAAAGAATCAAAACCATTTCTTATGGCAAGGAACGCCCACAATACTATGGCACCGGCGAAGAAGTGTGGGCTTTGAACCGTAACTCTACAACCAAGATTGTTGAAGCCGAATAATACAAATAAATGCGCCGTTGGCGCATTTTTATTTTATGCGTACTTGACCATATAATCTTTTTTTACTACTATTTTTTGTATGGAAGATAATACTGCAATATCTTTTGCAAACGTTGGCGCGCGATATGATAACGCACGCGAAGTCCTGTCAGATGTGTCGTTTAATATCAGTGCTGGGGCGTTTTATTTCCTGTCCGGCGCATCGGGTGCGGGTAAAACAACTTTGCTTCGACTGATATATCAACTGCATAAGCCGTGTCGTGGCCAAATAAAATTGTTTGGCCGTGTTACAAATGATATGACACGCGACGAAATCGCGCAACTGCGCCATAAAATGGCCATTGTATTTCAGGAATATTCACTGTTATCGCATATGTCGGTTTTTGACAACGTGGCGTTGCCGTTGCGCGTACGTGGCCTGGCCGAAGCGAAAATAAAAAAACTGGTGTTAAAGGTTCTGGAATGGGTTGGTCTGGCAAAATATGCGGACGCAAATCCAAAGACATTATCTGGCGGCCAGCAACAGCGTGTATCTGTCGCACGTGCAATTATTATACAGCCGGCAATTTTACTGGCCGACGAACCGACGGGTAATCTGGATGATGAAAACGCGTCGCGTCTGATGGAACTGTTCGTCCAGATGAACAAAACGTTCGGCACAACGATAATTCTGGCAACGCACAGTACCAAACTGATGGAAACATATAAATTTCCGGTAATACACGTTGAAAATCATCGTGTGAACTTTGTCACATCACCGGGCGATAACAAAACGACGACGCCCCACCCCACTACGCAAAAGGTATGGCGCGGTCCCAAACCACAAAACTATTTTACTGAACTGTCAAAACAATTTGATGATATCGGAAATGCATAAATGACAAAAAAACCGATTGTTTTTTCATTAGTACGCGACCAGTCAATATTTATGACGGCGATTATGTCACTGCTGACATTTTTAGCAGTACTGGCGTTTGGTATCGCATTGGCAATCGGAACCGGCGTCATACGCTGGAATGCCCAGTGGGATTTAACCGCGACAATCCAGGTTATGGATTCCAAAAATGCGGACGCGGTCAAAAAGATTCTGGACGATAACGCTGACAAAACCGCCACGGTTACGGAAATAACAACCGACCAGATGCGTGATTTGTTACGCCCGTGGATGTCGGGCGGCGGTGGCGCATTGGAAAACTATCTGCCAAAAATGTACGAGGTTCGGTTCAACACCGCGTCTGATTTAGATACCGTTGCCGGGCAAATCGGCAATCGTGCACGTTTTCTGACACACGCCCAGGCGTTGGAAAATTCCGCATCTGCGGGGTGGAAAATGATTTTAATTTCATCGTTTGTATTATTGCTGACCCTGGGTGCGATTGGTGTGTGTATATCATATATCGCACGTAATACGGCAATGCTGCATCGTCGTGAATTGGAAATATTAAATCAAATCGGCGCCACGGACGCATATGTCGTGCGCCAGATGCAGATTATTATCACAAAAATTTGCGTAACGGCGGGTGCAGCCGGATTTATCGTTGCGGTTCCTGTTTTGTTACTGATTCTGGGCGCGGCGCACAGTGCGCGTGTCGGTCTGATGGCGATGCTGAATATATCTGGTGGTGGCTGGTTTGCACTGTTCTTGTTACCGGTGGCGATAATTATATTTGCTATATGGATTACACGACGTACGACAATAAGTATTTTGAAGAATAATTGATGAAACTTTTAACCCCCTCTTTATTGATAATAACATTTTTTGTTGTCGGCGGAATGGTTTTCAAATCAACAGCGCCACGTACGTGTGCGACCATACTGCCCGACGATACAATATTTGTTCTGACCGGCGATATGCGCCGCATACCGTTTGCTATGCGCCAACTGCGCAAATACCCAGACGCGGATTTATACATAATCGGTGCCGGGGCAAATGGATCGTTTGAAATGGCGCGCCGCGTTACAATAGAATCAGATTCAAAATCAACGTATCAAAATGCACTGGCAATACGCGATATTGCATTGCGTACTGGCCTGGACAGAATTGTTATTATCACGACCGAAGACCATATGAACCGTGCAAAATACCTGATATCGCACGAATTGCCGGATGCAGAAATAGTTATGTGCCCTGTTCCACTGACAGATATGCCCGTTACAAAAAGACTTGAACGATGGGCCATTGAGTATATAAAATACATCGCAACTCTATTTGGTATCAAAGAAGGTTAAAGGGGAAACAATATGTTTAGAACTGTAATATTCAAAATTTTATTGGGTTTATATTTTGTGCTGTGGTCACCGATATTGCTGATCGGTCTGATATCAAAGCCGTTAAATAGATTTTTCGTTCTGACGTGCGCATCAGGCGTACTGGTATTGGCACGACTGGTTGCGGGAATAAAATATGTGATACACTATCCCCCAGTCGAAGAAAACGGCGTCCCCGTCGCGCCGAACGGCAATATCCGACTGGACGGTAAATCAATCATTGCCGCCAAGCATATGTCGATTTTAGAAATAGCCGTTTTATCAACCCACGTACCAAATTCATTTTTTATCATAAAGCGCGAGCTGCTGTGGATTCCGATTTACGGATGGGCGTTTTGGCGTATGGGGCTGCAGCCGGTGAACCGTGCACGTGGTGCAACAAATATGAAAAAATTGACACACGCGGTCGCAAAAAAGATTATGGACGGCCAAAACCTGATAATATTCCCCGAAGGCACACGTGCCAAACCGGGTCAACATATACCACTGCGCCGCGGATTGCTGTTTTTAGCACACGAATTAAAATTGCCGATATTACCGGTCGGCACAGATGCGGGCGTATATTGGCCAAAGCACGGAAAAATGCACAGCGGCACCGCCCACATATGGTTTGAACCGATGCTGCCGTGCAATGCGTCACTGGACGAAATCAGCGAAGCAATCAACCGCCACAGTGCATAATAAAATCCCGCGGACGCGGGATTTTTTATTCATAATAACACAGTACAGACATTGGGACAAATCACTACATATCTCTGCATACGATATATACGGTCACCCAGAAACCAAGCCCAACAAAAATAAAAACCTTATTTTCATAATCTTTACCCCTATTTCTATGCCGAATGCAATCGGTCGATAAAAAACGCAACAAATAGTGTTGACGCAGTGGCGAATTTTGGGGTAAAATAAAATTAAATAAATGCCGAAAACAAACCACCGATTACAATCGGTGTTTTTATTTTTGAAAAAATCCCGAATTTCTGCATTTTTTTACTCTCCATTTTTGCCGAATCCAATCGGTGGATTTCTAACACTTCTGACACCAATGGCAAATGCGGATATCATCTGTTATATGTGCCAACAACCAATCGGCGCAAACTGGACAGTTGACGCATCTTGTACTGGAACTTCGTGCACGAATTGCAAAACCACCACAAGCACAAGGAACGGTGTTATAACCACAACAACCGCCACAATGCGTTCAAATTGTCCAACAGGTTTAACTGGTACAATCACGTGTAGTTGTAGCCGCACATATTCATATAAATGCGCGGCCGGGTATTATGGACAGCCCAAATCTTCTTTTATGGGTCAATGCACAGAATGCCCAGGAAATGGAACATCAGCCGTTGGCAGTACCAGCATAACATCCTGCTATTTACCCAGTGGCACCAGTTGTTCAGACACATCTGGTACTTGCACATATACAAGTAATTGTTATTACAGTTAAAGCATTAAACTTATTGGTCTTGGTCACACCAACTATCGCGGCGGCCACCATCATACGGCCGCCCCAATTTTTCATTGATTAAAATTCTGGACACGTCGCGCCCGTCGGACGTAAAAACACGCGCATCTATGCGCCCCAGATATTTGTCATCGGCAACATCACGTAAATCAACCGTTGAGCCAACTGGCAGCAGTTCAGCCAACCTGTCGCGTGCACGCATCGCCATTTCTATTTCGCGTTCACATTTTCCATTGATTTCCGGTGTATCAATGTCGGCCAATCGTACACGTACGGTTATTGTTATATCTTCATCCAATAAAACACGTGCGGCAAACGTATCACCGTCAAGAACATAATCAACCGTCGCAGGCACCGCAGCGGCCGAAAACATCAAAAAACACGAAAAACAAATTCCCGCAACAATGCGCATCATTATTATGGCAACCGCGGCGACCAGGTCGGTTCAACACCGTTCACCCCGTCCGGCAGTTCTATTTCATATATATTGCGGCCGGTGATATCAACACTGCGAATATGACTGATGCGTTCAATACCATCCAAGGCCTTTTCTGTTTCATAATAGACAACACGACGCGAACCGGGTGCCCAGGACGGTGCCTCCATATACCAGCCACCGGCCAATATTTTTTCATTTCGCCCGCGCGGGTCCATAATACCGATATAAAATGTATCATCTGCAATTTTGGTAAATGCGATAAATTTGCCGTCCGGCGACCAGGCCGGTGTTGCATACCGCCCCGCCCCGTATGTTATACGCTCAACCCCGCCGCTTTCCAAATCCAGAACATAGATTTGCTGATTACCGCTGCGATCGGAATTAAATGCCATTTTTTTGCCGTCAGGTGAATAAGACGGACTGGTATTCAACGAATGTCCAAACGTCAACTGACGCAAGGATTTTGATTCTATATCGTACTCATATATATGGGTTATGCCATTTTTAACCAAAGACAATGCAATCTTTGTCCCGTCTGGCGAAAACCGTGGCGCAAAATTCATTCCACCAAACTGTCCCAAACGACGCTGTTCCCCCGTTTCCAAGTCCAATGTCCAAACCATCGGATCGTCGTCACGGAAAGACAAGAACACAATCGTCTGCATATTCGGCGAAAAATGCGGCGACATAACAAAAGTATCCGCATCAGACAAATAGCGCAACCCATAGCCGTCCTGATCCATAATTGCCATACGCTTTACCCGATTATTTACCGGGCCACTTTCGGCAATAAATACAATTTGAGTATCAAAATATCCCACTTCGCCCGTCAAGCGCTCATAAATTGCATCCGCCATAATATGCGCCAGACGTCGTGCAGATTTCTTTGACGCAACCAAACTTTGTGCTTCGATTTGTTCCCGGCCATTTACGTCCCAGACATAAAATTCCAAATTATACCGCCCGCCGGATTCGGCTGATAATTTCGCCTGAACCAGAACCTGGGCCTTTACCGCGCGCCATAATGTAAAGTCCGGCATTTTGCCCATTTCAACAAATTCCGGCAATGCATCACGCGCCACTATGCGGAAAAGTCCCGTTGATTTCAAATCAGCATCAACAACATCACGTATCATTTCTGCATCACGTGCAGAAACATTTCCAACAGTTTCTATTTTTTGAACAGCCACAGCAATCGGTTCAACACCACCGGCAATAATATCAACCTTCAGTTCCGCACGCGCCACACCAATAAAGACAAAACACATAACAACCAGTGTCAAAAACTTTTTAATCATAATTGTAAATCCTTTCCACAATATAATTTGTATGTAATTTTATATGTATCTTATTCAAATTGCAAGAAATCGCGCCGATTATTCCACCCCCACAACATAAAATATAGACCCGCCCCACCCCACAATACACCCGACCACACACCCGCCATCACAACCGTGATTACAACCGTATTTACGGCCGCAATTACAAATGTATTGACAAATGTCAATACGATGATATAGTCAGTTGTAAGTACGGCGGTATTGCCGACTGTATAGGAGACAGTGTATGCCAAACGTAATGCAACAATTGTTCATAATGAACATCGAAGCACTGCTGAAAGAATACGCGGCCTATCGCGCATTCAATAAATCGGACAGCGTTATAAATATGCGTATCCCACACCAGATATTGGAACGCATAAAAAAACTGGCCGAGGCACAACACGTCCCATACCAACTGTTGATATCATCGGTTTTATACTCGCTGGTAAGTGCCGACGAATCCCAACAGTAACTAAGTCCAGGAGGCAAATATGGCGGCGCATAATAAATCAAAAAACACATTTGATTTTCTGCAAAGAAACACCCATCGTGTCAACGAAGCATATGCGTATCAACTGCCCCTGACCCCGAACCCACATCCCTATAAAAATGATTCCCAATATTGGCTGTTTTCAGATTTATATAATTTGTTTGGCGGTCAATATGTGGGACGCCATAAAGACATAGATAACACGATGCAAACGGCGATTACGTTTTCAGATTTTGAAAAATTGCCGCGCACAAATGCAGATAAGATTTCACGTCCAAACAGTTTTATCGATTTTTATTCCGGACACGTTGTAACCATCGCAAACGATTACAATATACACGAAGCATCAGGTACAACAATCACACGAAAAAACGGCCCCGATGCCAAACTTAGCCGGTATGCCTGTTGGGCGATGATGAAACGCTGGCCGTCACGCATTTTTGCCCAGCTGTACTTTATAATGCCCGATACAACATTTGAAGACCTGTATAACGCGGCATATAAATTTTCCAGAATATACCAGCGCGTCGAACTGTCACGCGCCGAAAAAATAATCAACGGCATCGCATACAGACACAATGCGAATATGCGTCAAGTTCACGCAAAAATGGATCGGGCATTCTTTTATATATCCGACACAGATACTATACGCGACGCATATGAAATATCTGGTTCATTACTGGACTATATGGGCGCCCGTTCATTAATGGCGCGCCGTATTGCGCTGGACAACGCAATACAAAAGTTTGATTCCGCCCACCGTGTGACATTTGACACTTTTATGGACATTCTGTACGAAGAATTGATTCGGGCCCGCATCAATATGTCACGCCAAACCGACCGCACGCCAGAGGCAGACATATCACGCACGCCCATATCACGCGTCGCCAGCGATTTGAAAAAACTGGAACGAAAATTTATAAATAAATACGCATTTCAAAATTTAAGATAAAAAATCAAACAAATAAATGGGGCGACCAAACGGCCGCCCCATTTTACTTATCTTATTATCTGCCCCAGTTCAAAATCACATTTTCACAGCCAATCAATCCCAATCCGGCCGACGACAAGAAGAACTGTAACACTATACCGATACCGAATAACAAAACGAATCCGACCAGCATACCGGTTCCTTTCTTTTGCAGGTCATCCATTTTAACTTCGCCCTTGGATATATAACCCCACGCCCATCCAGCGATAATGAACGCCGCACCAACAAACGCCAGGGTACGCAAAATCTGAAATACCCCGTACATTTGACCAATCAGATCACACAACCCGGAATTATTTACCCCACCAACACCGGCCGGCGCCGCCATTGCCGCAGACGCACCCGTTAAAACAACGATTCCGGCGAATCCCAGTTTTTTTAACAAATTCTTCATATAAATCCCCTTTTCTTTTTCTATAATTTTATCATAATTTTGACGCCTGTGCAACGACATAAACAAATAAAAAGGCGGTGCCAGATTGACACCGCCGTATATTTGCCAATGTAAAATTACATAGCAGGAACGATAATATATCTGCGTTTCAGAACCGGCTGTGCCGCATTACAAGAACTGCAGGAAACCTGTTCCACCTTGGCATCACAAGAATTGCACGGAACTTCTTGGGCGGCCGGAACCAGAATCTGGCGATCGTGACGTGGCGCCTGGCCAAAGTTATCAATAGCATACAAATCTTCGCAACGGGTATTGCGGTACACAATCTTTTTGCCGTTATCAATACCGCTTACATAGCGCGAGAAATTACGACCATATTCACCAGCATAATAGATGCAATCCTGACCATCTTGAGTGTATCTGACGCCACCCTTGTAATAATCATAATATGCGCCACAACCCGCCAGGGACGTCAGCGCGATTACAGAAACCAGAACTTTTTTCATAAAACAAACCCTTTGGCTTTAACTCTGTTATCCTCTGACCCGCTCCCCGATTCGTACTTTAATTGTTGCACAAAAATCCCTGTTGTCAAGTTTTATTGATTTATATTCATATCAAAACACCCAACAGTATTTCATATGGTCCGGCAAAGATTCCCATAAATTATTTGGGCGCACCGCCACCGATTGTGTTATAATTGACACTGACGACAAACTATAAATTTTTAAGGACGGAAAAACTATGGACTATAAAGATTTTGGACTGGTGAACACAAAAAATATGTTTTCAGATGCACTGGCACGTCACTATGCTGTGCCGGCATTTAATTTTTACAATATGGAAACTTTGTCTGCAATTATTGACGCCGCACGCGACACGCACAGTCCCGTTATTCTGGCAGTATCTGAATCGGCATTAAAATATATGGGCGATAACTTATTGCGCGGTATGATTTGGGGCCTGAACCTGCACGATGACGATGCCGTTGCCCTGCATCTGGATCACGGGTCGTCATTTGACGCGTGTGTGCACGCAATAGAAATCGGCTTTTCATCTGTTATGATTGACGGTTCAAAACTGCCGTTTGATGCAAATGTCGATTTGGCACGCACGGTCGCGGAATATGCTCACAAATACGACGTCACAGTGGAAGCAGAACTGGGCGTTCTGTCTGGAATCGAAGACGAAAATACACACAGCACAACATCCAGTTACACCAACCCCAACGACGTAGTCAACTTTGTAAATGCAACAAACATCGATTCATTGGCGATTGCAATCGGTACCAGCCACGGCGCATACAAACGTAAATCAGACGATGAAGAATTACGCTTTGACATATTGGACGCGGTGGCGCGACAACTGCCTGATTTTCCGCTGGTTTTACACGGCGCGTCCAGTATTCCGACACACTTTGTTAAAACAATAAACGAATTTGGTGGCAAAATGTCAAACGCCCGCGGAATTGCCCCGGCACAACTGCGCCGTGCGGTGGAAAAAAACATCTGCAAAATAAATGTGGACAGCGATTCCCGCCTGGCACTCACCGCGGGCGTTCGCGAAACATTGGCAACAAAACCAGAAAACTTTAACCCACGTGACTATCTGGGTACAGGACGCAAAAATATCTATGATAATTGCGTTGATGAAATCAAAAATATTATGGGCTCAAACGAAAAAACGAAATAACTACAAATTATAATCCCGGCGTTATTGCCGGGATTATAATTTTATTCAACATAATGACAATCATCCGTATAAATAAAATTACCACTTGCATCACTGCCGGTTGTGCCGGACGGCAGATAGCACGATGTAATGCTTCGCGCGCCTGGTTCTGACGTGCCACCACTGGGACACGCCACACATTCCAAAAAGCCATACCCAACTTCACCATTCGATCCTTCACCGATATATGGATAATGATCATCAGCACATATACACAAGGCGTAATACATACACGACTGTGCCGGTGGCACCCCTAGACACAATTCCTGTCCTATCACATCCAAATAACTATTTACCAATTCACCAGAATCTGGCACCCCAAACTGTTCTGCATCATACAAATTATTTTCGCGTAAAGCATTAGTATATTCTATATAGGCCGAATTATTCAGCATTTCATAATCGCACGAACCGCTGCCACCAAATCCATACGCCAAAATAAAATCACGTAAATGCACCGCATTTTCCATACACAACACACAACTAACATACCCGGCCAATTTGCCAACATATTTTTCTGTTTCTGTTTGCTCTGGTGGAATTATTGCTGTTGCACGCCCAACATCAGGCACAACCGCCCCCAGCAAGAATGCTGTAATAAAAATTTTTTTCATTTCAAACCCCTGTTTTGTTTTGGTTAAACAAAAACCACCGTTTTTTTGGTGGTCAGGAGGTTGGAAACAATCAATTGAATTGTGTCGCTTATTCAGTATATTCACGACCCCCCTGACCAAAATCAGGGATTTTCTTTTCATCGCTAAATCGCGACGCAATTGAAGGGTTTCCACACCCCGCCAACGGAACACCCGTTGGCACAAACATACTATCGCACACACATAAACTATGCAAGGTTAAAAAACAGTCGCCAAAATGGCGACAAAAAATTTGCGTCGTATGACTAGCAAATAGCAAAACAAATTAGAACGCCATAGATACGTGCAGTGACAACCACGAAGTGTACAAATGTTACACGAGCTGGTTGTCACCGCGCACAGATGTGGTGTTATATAAAATGAATTAGAGTAATGCAGATGGCGACAAAAAATTTGCGTCGTGTATTGAACATACATAAGCAAATTTTTTGTCGCCAGATGTGTTATTATAATTTATTTTTATTTATTTTGCGCGTTCAACGTATTCCAACGTTTCAGTATTTACCACTATTTTTTCGCCCTGTTCGATGAACAAAGGAACCTGAACACGTACACCGTTATCCAAGATTGCAGGTTTGCCACCACTGTTGGAAACGGTTTGCCCCTTTAATGCTGGTTCGGTTTCTTCAACAGTTGCGACAACCGTTTTCGGCAAAGATACGGATACGGGCTGACCTTCGACAAAGTTCACCTTTACCATCATTTCCGGTGCCAAGAACTTCATCTGTTCACCCAATGATTCAACAGAAACCGTGAACTGTTCATATGTAGTCAGGTTCATAAAGTACGCATCTGTACCGTCAGAATACAAATATTGGCAATCAATATCTTCGACCATCAGTTTTTCAACCTTGTCTTCTGCACGCCAACGGTCGTTACCCTTGTTGCCGGAATCAATATCGCGCAGGTCGGCCTGAACGAACGCGCCACCCTTGCCCGGTTTAACCTTGGTAATAGACATAACGGAATAGCGCTTGCCATTGTGAGAAATAACCCAACCCACACGCATATCGTTTGCAATATATGATGCCATAATAATACCTCTTTGTTTTTTCGGAACTTTATTATAAAAATCGCGTACGTTTCGCGCAAGCGTTTATTACGCCTATTGCGCGGCACGCTTATGCGCCCAATAGCGGTCGATACTTTCCAGAATCAGTTTATCCGCCGTCGCACGATCGGCCCAGCCCTTTACCCGCGACCAAGAATTTGGTTGCAAATCTTTGTAATGCTGGAAAAAGTATTCGATTTTAGAACGCAAAATAGCGGGCAACTGTTCAACATATTCGGTGGTTGTATAAAACGGGTCGATGTTGTCACGCGGCACGCAGATAATTTTTTCATCGCCGCCGGCCTGATCTTCCATCAACAGTGCGCCAATGGGGCGAACCTCAATCAACACACCGGGGCGCAGTGGTGAATTACACACAACAACGCAATCCAGCGGATCGCCGTCGTCGCCCAATGTACCCGGAAAATACCCATAGTTTGCGGGATACGCCATTGGCGTATGCAAAATTCTGTCCACACGTGGCAATCCGGTTGCCTTGTCAATTTCGTATTTAACGTGTCCGTTTTCAGGCACTTCTATAATAGCATTCATTTTTTTTGGCGGTTCTTTGCCCGGCGCAATTTCTTCAATACTCATAATAATAAATCCTTTATTTGCGGGGCAATATTATCATAAAAAAACAGATTTGCAATTTCGAATCGGAAAACGGGTAAAATATCATTCTGAATAATAACACCGTCCAGACAGAATCCCGGAACCGGCCGTATCGGAAAATTCCCCCGCCTGCAAAAAGCACTGTGTTATGGAAACGCTGTCCTGATCTGACCAGCCGCCGGCGGGGCAATCTTTGCAATAAATGCTATGGCCGGCCGAACCATACGTTCCGGGCCAGCATACACAAAAAGAATATTGTTTGCACACACCGTCAAAATCGCCACTGCTTAAATCCGCATCCAGATTCAGCGCGTCTTCTGCAATAATATCCATTATCATCCCCATATCACCACCGTCAAATCCCGTTTCACGGCATAACTGAATGGCGCGACTGACGCCGATTCCACTGGACAAATAGTCGCTTATGCATCCCATTATACTGACACACATATCACACGCCATAGACGAAGAAGATAAAAAACCACTTTTATATAATTGGCACGCAACACTATCAGCGTATCCACCGCTTCTACATATACGCTCTGTATTTGCGGAAATTGCAACGGCGCTTTGACATATAAAAAATACAAAATATCCAACAAGGCAAACCGATAAAATTTTTCCCATTTTCACCCCCCGACAACATTAAAAACCACCCAAAAAAATTCAGGTGGCCAGGAGGTTGATAACAATCTTACGAATTGCGTGGTGTATTTGGTATTTCACCACCCTCCTGACCAAATTCAGCCAGGAGATTATTTATCGTCGTAATAAAAATGGCGCAACGCGCCCCGCTTTTCTATTCCGACGCGTAAGAGAGGTTATCAAGCCCCATCACGACAACCCGTCGTGACATCAGTATTGTAAACAAATCGTAATATAATGTAAAGCGATAAAAAATCCCGCAGATGCGGGATTTTCCTTATTTTATTATCAAATGTAATTACATACGCATCGGCATCAATACGAACAATGCGTCTGTGTTTTTATCCGTTGACTTGATGATTGTCGGCGATAACGGATCCTGCATTTCCATTTGGAATTTTTCACCTTCGACCTGTCCAGCAACATCCATCAAGAATTTTACATTAAACACAACCGTAAATGAACTGTCACCATTGTATTCAATATCCAGTTCCTGGGTCGCAGTTCCGGCATCCGGGCTGGACGCATTTACAACCAACTTGTTCATAGAAAATGTCAACTGTACGGATTTGGTCTTGTCCACACTGGCAACCGACACCAAGTCAACCGCATTCAAGAATTGTTTTCTGTCCAGGATTGCAATCTTGTCATTACCCTTTGGAATAACAACCCGATAGTTCGGATACTGTGCGTCAACCAGTTTGCTGGTCAGTGTTGCGGGTCCAACTGTAAAGCGTGCCTTGGTATCCGACAGTTCAACAGTAACATCGTCAACAGTCGCATCTTCCAACAGTTTGGACAGTTCACCAATAACGCGACGTGGCAAAATAACCGCCGGCATTTCCGCACTGCCCGCCGGTGCCGGCATCGCGCACAACGCCATACGCTGAGCATCAGTTGCAACCGCGGTCAGCATTTTTTCTTTGCCCTCGTCAGAAATATGGAAATAAATCCCGCCCAAATGATAACGGACATCATCGGTCGGTATTGCAAACTTTGTCTGATTTATCAGGTGCGCCAAGTCACCAGTTGTCATTTGGAATTTTGTGGTCAGATTGCTGCCCGCCATTGCCGGGAAATTTTCCGCCGGCAGTGTCGGCAAATGGAACACCGCACGACCACTGGACACAACCAGTTGATCACCAGATTGTTTGAACGAAATTTCCGCATCGTCCGGCAATTTACGCACAATGTCGTACAACATTTGTACCGGGACAGTTGTTTTCCCACCCAAAGTTATATCTGCGGCAACGTGCTCTACCAATTCCAAATCAACGTTTGTTGCCGACAGAATCAAATCGTCTGCAACCTCTATCTTTACATTTACCAATATCGGCAGCGTTGCGCGCTTTTCCACAATCGACTGCATATGCCCCAGCGCACGAATTAAAACCTGACGAAATACTGAAAATTCCATAATGTGCTCCTGTTAAATATATTTTCGTCCTACATTCTTTCGATTCAGTTTATCAAAAAATGCCGATTCGGTGCAAGGGTTATTGACGTGTAAAACACCTGGACAAATCGTGATTTCAGTCCACTAAAAAAGTGCCGCTATATTGCGGCACTTTATTAGACGCAAAAAAACTATTTTCCCAAAACGCGTTCCAATTTGGCACGCAGTTTTTTCATATCGTCATATTTTGTAAATTTTCCCTTTTCGGCAATAGATATTTCACCACTTTCTTCGGATACAACCAGCACGGTTGCACCTGACACTTCACTCATCCCCAAGGCCGCCCGATGACGCGTTCCATATTTCCAATTTAGATTATTTTTAGACAGCGGCAATATCGCCCCGGCATACGCAATGCGTCCACGTTCTATTATAACCGCACCATCGTGCAGTGGTGTTTTATTAAAGAATATAGTCAACAACAGTTCACTGGAAATCGTGGCATCAACTGCAACACCCGGTTTATCAATCGCGCTTTCATCCAAAGAACCAGTAAACACAATCAGCGCCCCTGTATGCTTGGCCGACATATATTCAACCGCAGACACTATTTCATCCAACGATTTTGTATCACGTGGACGCTGCACCCCTGCACGAAAAATGCGTCGCCATTCATCTATATTACCCATCAGTGCCATAAATTTGCGCAATTCCGGTTGAAACACAACAACCAAACTGATAGACAAAAACAGCGCCGTCCAATGCAAAAATGTCCCCAATAAATCCAAATGCGCCCAAGACAGCACGAAACTAAGCCCCCATAAAAGCGCCAATCCCAGCAACCCGCGCACTAATCTTTCCGATGAAGTGTTTTGTATAAAGCCACGATAAAACACCCACAATAAAACAACAATTATCAGAATCTGAATCAATCCAAGCCAACTAAACACGATAAACTATCCCCCTATACTGTTATTGTTTAATATATTGTTCACTAATTCGGTCACCGGCGTATCCATCCATTGCGGGTCATCACGCCGACGCGGCGCCCCACGTTCCAGTGCTGTTTCGCACGGATTATCATCGGCCAGCCAATTTTCCAACAAGTCACCCGCCAACAATCCAACGCCGGCACCGGCAACCAGTCCTATGCCACCAGTAAACGGCGCCAACAACAATCCTATTCCTGTGGCGGATGCAACTTTACCCGCAACGGCGGCACCACTTATTTGAATTGTTGGTTCTGCCAGATTACCAGTTATTTCTATTGAATTTACTACATTACCCGTCAGCGACAATTTCAACCCACGCACCGGAACCGTGGTCAAGGCCAGTTGAATATCTTCATCACCCAAATCTAAACTGCCCGCCAGACGAACATTTATTGCGTTTGTTTCCGCGGCAACGCCGTTTTGTGTTTCTATCAACCCGTCACGCAACTTGGTGTTCACAGACACACAGGATATTTTTATCTGGTTATACTTTTTTTCTGAACGGAACAAATCCTGAATACTATGCCGCAATGTTGTCAGGAAATCGGTTCCATACATATTGGCAACCAAAGCCGAATGCGCATATCCAGGTGCAGACGAATATACACGTACCGGTCCGGTCACTGTCTGCATCAGTTCGGACAAGTTTGTTCCATTAGCTTCGACATACGTTTCAAAATCGACTGGCAAATCGGAAATAAAATTATCAATATGAATCTGGTTTAACAGTGTCCCGATAACTATACCGCGTCCCTGCCCGCCCATTTGCACATACATACGCCCGTCTGCATCAATATCGACATTTGCCGCTGCACGAACGGGACCGTCTGCAATTTTTACCGCCGCATCAACACGTCCGTGTCCATTATTCACTGTAACTGTTGCATCAACATCGCGCAGGTTCAAATCACGATACACGATAAAATTATCCAACAAAACGTGCAAATCCAGATTGAACTTCAAAAATTCGGCCCCGAACAAAGGTATATCGTGAAACACATTTAGTTCCCTGTCTGGACGTACCCAGGGTCGGCCGTATAAATCCGGAAAAAGTTCCAACAGATTTATAGATTTTGATTCCAGTGTCGCCGTAATATTCGGCATTTTTCCAGACCAGTCAACCACCCCCGAAAACGCCAACGTATTTCCACGAACTTTTATCGACGAATTGCGCAGTGATAATTTTTGCCAATCATAGCCACCAGAAATATTCACCTTGACGGCCGGCATCTGGGTCAGGTTCAAGTTAAAAATATTCCCCAGCGCAGTCGTATCCGGAATATCGCCCTTTATTATAAAATCAATTGGTGCCTTGCTGGTACCTTCCAGCGCGACGTTTGCAATCAACGCATCCCCACCGGTTGCAAACGCGATACGAACCGGATATACGCGCCGTTCAGCATTATATTTTGAAAAAGACAATATAAACGGAAAAACATCAGCATTTGATCTAATCCAACCGCTGTATTCGCGCGTATCGGTACGTGGCATATATCTGATTTGAAATCCGTCCAACGAATATTCAGCCCCCAATATATCAATATCCAGATTTTGAACCTCTAACCCGCCAAGTCCCGGATCAACAAACGGAAAATCCGTCGGACCGACAACATCCGGTGTTGCGGCGGCTTCTGATGAAGCGTCTTTTATTTTTGGCGCAATGGAAAATTCGCCCTTGTCATTTTGTTCTATACATATAGACGCGTCATAAATTTTGATATTTTGAATTGTGGGTCTGTCTTGAAACAGCGATATCAAATCCAAACGTACGTCTATTTTTTCCGCACTAAAGGCATCTTTGTGCTTTGCCCAGGCAGCATTTGGAATCCGAACCTGGTTTAATTCGATCTGGGGACGCAGTGACAGTTTCCACGAAACCGCGCCATCAATTTCCACGGGCAGACCGGTGGCGTCCTGCAGTACAGACAGAACATCACCACGCAACGCTTCTAAATTTATCTGTGACAAAGCAATTATAACGGCCACCACCAACCCCATTACGAACAGGGTCAGCACCCGCATAATTTTGAAAAAGGTTCCTTCTTTTTTCTTTTTTTTGGCCATTTTTAACAGCGTTTGTTACGGTAACTTAAATTCCAAGAACTTTATCACCGGTTGCATAAAATCCGGTATTGGCGCGCGCAAAGTCATTGTCCGGCCACTAGACGGATGCCGAAATGTTAGCTTATATGCCAACAAAAACAAGTTATTTGTTTCCAACATAGAACGCAGTGCCCCGTCCAATTTCTTGTCCGCCCCATACAACATATCCCCCACAATCGGCGCGTGCAGTGTCAATGCGCTGTGCACACGCAACTGATGCGTACGGCCGGTTTTTGGCGAAAACAGCACCCAGGACAGATGCCCACCCGCACTGGATAATACCTGATATTCCGTTATTGCACGTTGTGGTCGTTGGCCGGTGCCGTTGTTCAGACGCGCTGGACTGTCAAAGACCTGACCCTTGACCATATAGTTATCGATTACACCGCGCTTTGGGCGCACATCGCCATTTAACAAGGCCAGATATTCCTTATGCGCGGTTTTATTTTGAAACTGTGCGGCCAAATCCTGGGCAGCACGTTGATTTTTTGCAACGATTAAAATACCACTGGTTTCCCTGTCCAATCGATGAACCAGTGAAATCTTGTCATATGGGAATAATGCGGCCGCCATTTTATCGACTGATTTGCGAATACCGGTTCCGCCCTGTACCGCCAAACCAGCCGGCTTGTTAAACACAACAATGTCTTCATCGTTATGAATTATACACTGGCGCAAATCTTCCAAATCCGCCAAAGAAAATCGTGCACCACTTTCGGTCTTTTTCCCAGGCACGGCCGCGTAACTGGTCAACGTCGGCGGAACACGCACAACATCACCGGCGCGCAAAATTTCCTGTCCGCGGGCACGCGACGAATTTACACGTATCTGACCACCGCGACACAATTTATAAAACTCACGCTGGGGCATAGACGGAAAACGGCGCAAAAACCAGCGCAGCAATCGTGTTCCATCTTCGGTTTGGGACACCTGAATCAATTCAGCCATAGTACCGGCCCCCGTCCAGAATTATTCGCCGTACGTAATTTGAACGACGTTTTCACCATTGGCATTACTGCACGACCCAGACGCGCCACTTTGCGTGTGACCGGACATTTCATATCCAACCGAATCAGTCCAGGCCTTGGCCACAATGGCTTGACAATCAGATTGACTCAACCCAGTTATTGATACTATAAACTGACGACTGTTTGACGGGTTTACAGAAACTTCATACGTACCACCATACGGATTTTGGTTCGACATACCAATAGCACCAAATACAGTCGCGCTGTTTATGCTGGAATAATCATCGTACTGATTATAAATACTGCGCACCTGGGTTACAATCTGCAAAACTTCGTCATTGACACTGTTGCGCTTTTGCAAATTCATCGCACTGGAAATAGCGGCAATCGCCCCAACAGTAATCACACCCATAATTGCCAACACACCCATCATTTCAATCATAGAACGTCCGGATTCTTGTTTCATAATTTCAACCTCTGTTTGCTATTTATTTTTTTATATTCTATCATAAATACTATGAATATTCAATTTTCTGATTTGATTGAAAACAGTCCCAACGCCCCGGGCGTCTATAAAATGTACGACGCGGACGGCGCCCTGCTTTACGTGGGCAAGGCCAAAAATCTGTCCAACAGATTACGGCAATATCTGGACATATCAAAACTGGAACCACATAAACAGGTTATGCGCACACTGGTTGCACGTGTTGACTGGGAAATTGTGCCAACGGAATCAGACGCATTGATTCTGGAACAGCATTTAATCAAAACACTAAAGCCCAAATACAACATAATGCTGACCGACGGAAAAATGTACCCGATGATTGCCCTGACAAAATCGGAATACCCCCGCCTGATGAAATTTCGCGGCAAAATATCCCAGCGTCGTGACGTGTACGGCCCCTATCCGTCGGTCAGCGCACTGAACGAAACAATCAAGACGATTCAAAAGGTATGCAAAATACGAACGTGCACGGACACGTTTATGCGCAACCGCACGCGTCCGTGCCTGTTGTACCAAATCGGTCGATGCAGCGCACCGTGCACAATTACGCAAACGGACTATGCCGAAAATGTGGCGTTGGCGCGTCGGATTCTGACCGGGGACAGCGAACCGATTATCGCAGATTTAACCCGCCAGATGAAAAAATATTCCGACGCAATGGACTTTGAATCGGCGGCGGCAATACGCGACAAAATCGCCGCAATGACGCAAACATCAAACCGCGGTATGCGGCGGAATCGTGCACATAGCGCAAATTTTGACTGGCCGGATGCGGTTGCTGATTTGGAACGTTGGTTGGGATTAAAAATAAATTGTGCTGGGGTGTTTGATAATTCGCATCTGTTTGGACGCAGCCCCGTTGGTGCGATGATAACATTTGGGCACGACGGATTTATCAAGGCCGGATACAGGCATTTCAAACTGCGTGATGCGGCACGCGCCGGTAATGATATCGCAATGATGGCTGAATTTGTATCGCGTGCAGTCGAACGTGGTCCAAAATTAGATTTGATTATTGTTGATGGCGGACCGGCCCAATGGAACATAGCGCACAAAACGGCGCCAGATATTCCAATTTTAGGTGTCACCAAGGGCGAAGTCCGTGACGGTGACGAGCACTTTATTATGCCCGACGGCACCGTTTGCCGCGACATACCCAAAGATTCACGGTTGTTCTTGCTGCTGCGCGCCGTGCGTGACGAAGCACACAGATTTGTAATAACGTTTCATCGCACCGTCCGGGCAAAACAAATGACTTCGTCCGTACTGGATGAAATTGACGGCATTGGCCCGACACGCAAACGCGCACTGTTAAACCATTTTGGTTCAGTTCGCGCAATAACCGATGCCAACCTGGACGCTTTAATGCACGTACCTGGCTTGGGAAAAGCAGCCGCAGAAAAAATATATGCCCATTTCCATTCAGAAGTGGTATAATATGCATATTGATATATATAAAAGGAGACATATTATGAAATTCTTTGTAAATTTTCTATCCGCCTTTCGTATTGCTGCGGCATTTGCGATTATACCAACATTGATGTTCGGACTGTATTGGACGTCGTTCATATTGTTCCTGCTGGCGGCGGTGTCTGATTGGTTTGACGGATTTTTGGCACGCAAATATAACGTATGCACAAAATTGGGCGGCGTTATGGATCACATTGGCGACAAATTGCTGGTGGTCAACACATTGATTATGCTGACGGTTATGATGCCGGTATGGTTTATCGTTGTACCAGTTATCTTGATGATTGCACGTGAATTATATATCAGCGGCCTGCGTGAATTTCTGGGCACCCAGAAAATTGAAATGCCGGTACCCAAGGCCCGCTTTTCAATGGGTAAGATAAAAACAACCCTGCAGATGATAGCAATAGTTGCATTTTTACTGATGTTTGCAATGGCGACACTGATGACCACCACGAACAGCAGTTTTGTAATGTGGACAATAAACGTACTGCCATATATTGGTATGTGGGGCACGTGGTTGGCACTGGTTGCATCCCTGTGGTCTGCGACACAATATACATTTACATTTGCCCAAAAGTTAAAGCAAATAAAGAAATAATACAACAAAATCCCGTCAAAAAAGACGGGATTTTTATTGCAATACAAAACGCGCTATGTGTTGGATTTTATGCACATAGCGCGATTTTATATTATATTAAAACCAACCTTTTTTTGCGCCCTTGGTACCGGCAAATTCGGTCAATATTTTCTTTTGCTTTTCGGTCAGTTTTGTTGGCACCGGCATATTTATTTCTATATACAAATCGCCAAACGTGCCCGCACGACGCCCCGGCATACCGTGTCCGCGCACACGCAGTTTTTCACCAATCTGCGTGCCGGCTGGCACCTTGACCGACAGTTTCTTGTCATCAATGGTATCAACCTCTATCTCGCCCCCCAGTGCCAATGTGGTGAACGGAATATCTGCGCGTGTTATCAAATCCGCACCGTCGCGGACAAACCGCTTGTCCGGTCGAATGTGTATATCCAGATAGAAATCGCCGGCCGGCGCACCGTTTTGTCCGGCCTCGCCCTGACCTGCCAGACGCAGGCGCGCGCCGTCTTCGACACCGGCTGGAATTTTTACATCCAGCGTTCTGGTTTTACGAACAGTACCCGCGCCGTCGCATTGCGGACACTTCTTGTCTATTTTATGCCCCAACCCGTTACAATCAGGGCACGGCGTTTCCATCGCAAAAAATCCACGCGACGTGCGAACATAGCCCGTTCCGCCACAACGTGGACAGGTTGGCGCCTCTTTCCCATCGGCGGTACCAAAACCGTGACACTTGTCACATTCAACATTTGTCGTGAATTTTACAGTATGCGTTGTGCCGAAATATGCATCACGCAGGTCAATTACCACTTCGTCCAACAAATCGCGACCGCGGCGTTGCGCATCGGCACGTGCGCCACCACCCATATCAAATCCAAAACCGCGCATTGCTTCGCGCAGAATATCGTCCATACCAGCGCCGCCACCCATATTGAAATGAAACGCGCCATTACCGAACGGATTGCCACCCGCGCCAAACGGGTTTGCCCCGGATGCATTACCACCTGCAAACGCCGCATCACCAAAACGGTCATATGCCGCACGCTTCTGCGGATCTTTCAAGATATCAAATGCATTGTTGACTTCTTTGAATTTTTCTTCAGCGTCTTTATTACCGGGGTTTCGGTCGGGATGATATTGCATAACCAGTTTATGATACGCCTTTTTAATATCTGCATCGGACGCATCGCGCGCAACCCCTAAAACTTCATACGGATTTTTGTTCATTTTGTTGTTCCATAATTATTATGTCCACAAATATATAGATATAATAATATAAAAATCAAGGTTATAAAAATATTTTCCTTTGAATTTGAGTAAGTATCCCGCGCCATACAACAAATTCTTTCACTTGCAAGATTTGGCAAAATGTACTAATAATATTGTGCTATGGTTGAACAAAACACACATTCTTATGATGCATCAGATATCCAGGTACTGGAAGGTTTGGAACCCGTGCGCCTGCGCCCTGGTATGTACATTGGCGGTACCGATGAAAAGGCGTGGCACCACCTGCCGGTGGAGATTATGGATAACTCTATTGACGAGGCCGTCGCCGGTTTCGCCAAGAAAATCACTGTAAATTTAATTGATGCAAAAACAATAGAAATCACAGACGATGGTCGCGGTATTCCGGTTGACGAACACCCAAAATTCCCGGGCAAATCCGCGTTAGAGGTTATTTTAACCACTCTGCATTCTGGGGGTAAATTTAATAATAATGTTTACAAGACCAGTGGCGGTCTGCACGGCGTGGGCAGTTCTGTTGTCAATGCCCTGTCATCTGAAATGATTGTAACTATTTCACGCGACGGTTATGAATGGACGCAAACGTTTTCACGTGGCAAGCCAACCAGTAAAATGACCCGCGGCGCGGCCACAAAAAATCACGGAACAAAAATCAGATTTACAATCGACGACGAAATATTTGGCGCCGCCGCGGTATTCAAACCGGTCAAGATTTACCGTATGGCACGCGCAAAATCGTTCTTGTCACGTGGTGTGCGCATAGAATGGATTTGTAATCCAGAATTATTGACCGAAGATATGAACATCCCCGCCCAGACGGAATTTTACTATCCGAACGGCGTGGCGGACTTCCTGGACGAAAAGACCCGCGACAAACCGCGTATTTTGCCAAAAATATTCAGTGGCACGGTTGATTTTCCCGACGATTCTGGTCGCGTGGAATGGGCATTGACATTTTTAACGGACGAAAACGGCGCTGCGTCGGATGATGGATTTTTCGCATCATATTGTAATACTATTGCAACAATTGACGGCGGTACGCACGAAACCGGATTCAAATCCGCAATCACCCGCGGTATCAAGGCATACGGGGACAAGGTAAATAATAAATCCGCCGCGTCAATCATCAGCGACGACGTATTTGATTCCGTTGCGGCGATTGTATCAGTGTTTTATAAAACACCACAATTTCTTGGTCAGACCAAGGAAAAATTATCCAACCCGGAAATCGCGCGCTATACCGAAAACGCATTACGTGATCCGTGGGAAATGTTTTTAGCGTCCGACCCAAAAACGGCAAACGCATTACTGGAATTTGTAATAAACCTGGCAAATGCGCGTATAAAAACCAAACAGGTAAAGGAAATCGCCCGCAAAACCCCGACAAAACGTATTCGTATGCCGGCGAAATTGGCGGATTGCTCCAAGCACGGTATCGACGGTACGGAATTATTTATAGTCGAAGGTGAATCCGCCGGTGGCACCGCCAAACAGGCGCGCGACCGCGCGACCCAGGCGATTATGCCCCTGCGCGGCAAGGTGTTAAACGTCATATCAAATTCCGATGAACGCTTCAGCGCGAACAAGGAACTAAATGAACTGATTGACATTATCGGTGCCGGCACCGCACGGGATTGGGATGAAAGTAAACTGCGCTATGAAAAAATCATCGTTATGACCGATGCCGATGTCGACGGCAGTCATATTGCATCACTGCTGATGGCGTTTTTCTATCAGGTTATGCCCCAGTTGATTTACGGTGGCCACCTGTATTTATCGTGCCCACCGCTGTATAAACTGACGTGCGGAACCGAATCGGTCTATGTCGATACGGACGAAGAACTGGAACAACTGAAAAACACCAAATATAAAAACAAGAAAGTTGAAATTTCCCGGTTTAAGGGTCTGGGTGAAATGATGCCCAATCAGTTAAAAGAAACAACAATGTCGCCAAAAACACGGCGTCTGATACGCGTTGACCTGCCACCGCGCACGGATGACGGTGCCGAAGACACCGAAAAAACACGCACGATTGTATCCGAACTGATGGGTAAAAAACCGGAATTTCGATTCAAGTTCATTACTGAACACGCCCAGTTTGTAAAAGATCTGTTCGTATAACTAGCATAAATTATAAAGATTTGCTTATGCCGTATATGATAAACTGCGCCAAGTTATAATTGACAATTATATTTTTTGTATTATATTATAGTAAAACAACAAGGAAATAAATATGTCTAATAATAAAAAAACAGAAAACGCAACAAAAATGCGCGAAACTAAAAAGAAGAAAAATACATACGTTGTACACTTTTCCGCACTGAACAATTTGGAAGTGTTTGAATATTGCGACACAACGCCGATGCGTGTTGTAACCGTGAACGGCAAATCAGTACAAAATATTGGCGGCTGGGCATCTATGACACAATTTCCGAACCCAGGGGCACACAATATGGTCGCCGCGTTCAAAAAATTACAACCGATAATGGGTGAAAAATTGGCCAGTACAATTGTTGAATACCTGGACAAAGATACATACGAACCAATTGCAATGCTGTTTCCAACAAATGAAATTATGTGTCGTACTGACGTTGTGGACTTTATGAAACGTCTGAATCACGCATCGCGCAAGGATTTGAACCGTCAAATACAAATTCGCGACAGAATGATGCGCAAAATGTTGGAAAACAATAAACAAAAATAATCCCCAAAACATCATCTAATAAAAAAACACCGGATAAATATCCGGTGTTTTAGTTTTCCCCATCTAGTGTTTATTGGATACCGACGCGGAACTCATCGCCCCAGCCGGCCACTACCTGGCCGCCTATGGTGCATTGTATGTCTTCAAACCCGTTTTCTACCTGGTTCTTTTTTACTACATTACTGGTTATCAGACCACCGGCCGTGCCCAATACAACCCCGGCAATGGAATCAGATAACAGACGCGATGTGTTAAAGTTGCCTTCTTCATTACGCCACACCGTCAGCTTTAACCCAGACGCTATATCATCCAGTTTTGATACTGTGCTTTCTATACGTTCCCGTGCCGCTGCCTGTTGGTCTGTTGTAACGGTTGTTGTACTAGATGCGCTGCCACCACTGGTTGTTGCATCGACACAGGCGGTACCTTCGGGATTAAATGTTTTACCAACCTCCATACAATAACACTGACCCGTTGTATAATTCCAGTTTGCACCAGTTATCAGCAAACATTTCTGAATTGCCGGATTCATTGCACAAACACTGCCGTTCCAAGAATACTGCTGATTGGTGCAACGACACTGTTTATTTACATCATCCCAATACGCGCCCGATGCGATACTGGCCTGCGATGTGCATTTTTGTTGCAATGCGGCCGCATCGGTCAAATCACATCTGTCGCCATTACGTACATAATTTACATCATCCAAACATACACAGACATTATTTTCCACACGCAGATTTTTTGCACTGTCGCAAGTACACGCGCCACCTGTCCACGTTCCACCAGAATTTTCACAGGCCGCCTTGCGTTGCTGGTTCAGGCGATTATTTTCCTCCTCGCGCCGTCTGCGGTTTTCTTCATCTATAACAGATTTCTTTTTATTGCACTGCTTGGCTGCAGCATCAAATTCATAATCGCTGCTGATACATTCACAGGCACCACCGCCAGAAACCAAACGCAGATTTTTTGCACTGTCGCAAGTACACGCGCTGCCCGTCCACGTTCCACCAGAATTTTCACAGGCTGTTTTTGCTTCACCAATAGTTCTACATTTACAAATATTTGTTCTATCTGTAAAAAGTAATTGCGCCTTACTTCCAGTTGAAATGCCGATACTTCCGCCATTATCATCCATTATGTAATAATCACCAAGCTTGGCGGCCACATCCGTTATTCTGCATTGTAATATATCACAGTCAGCTATGTCACTTATAGCCCACTCAATCCACATTTGATCGCCCCTGGCGGCACAATAATATAACTTTTGGGTAGTTACTAAATTGCCATCAAAATAATGGTTGGCTGGCATAAAAATAACTTGATTCCCATCGCAGTGTCCATTTCCGCATTCGTAAGCAAACTTTCCGTTATATCGGGACTGACTTTGATACAGATATTCATCACTATTTTTCATAGCCCAACCACTTAATTCCCGTTCGTCACAAACGGCACTTGAAACGGACGGACTTAAAACACCAAAAAACAAGGCCGAGCAAATAAATAATAATTTTTTCATATTCTCCCCCATTTATGCCGAAAATAAAGGTTGGTTTATTTTGGCACTATAAACTCACATTTATTGGTTATATTTTATCATATTTTCTGCGTAATTCCAATATTGAATTTATATTATATACAAAAAGTGCCGCATTTGCGGCATAACTTTTTATTTGCAATCTGCAATCAACTGATTGATTTGTGCGGCCAGAACCAAATCGGACTTTTTTAATTTTTCAACCTGCCCTATCGCATAGACAACTGTTGCGTGATCACGGTCACCGCACACACGCCCTATTTCCGTCAGCGACATATTTGTCGCATTTTTCAATACCACCATCATCATCTGACGCGCCAGAACAACCGCGCGACTGCGACCCTTGCCACAAACGGCATCATATGATACCCCCAATTTTTCACACATTGATTTTACCATCGCAATCGGTGTCTTGGATTTCTGTAACGTGTCCGCCAACAAATGCTGAGCAACGTCCATTGTTACCGTGGTACCCATCAATTCCGCATATGTCTTGATTTTCATTGCGACACCACCAATCAGATGGCCGTCACCCGCAATGCGCGACGCAATCGTATCCGCAACATCCGACGCCACACCCGCACGCATCAGCATAACACGCTTTACATTTGCGGTCGGCGCTGCCACGTCCGCCACCAAACCAGACGCCAACAGGGACTGAATACGACGATCAAACCCAGTCAGATTACCCGGCGCTGCGTTTGCTGTTAAAACAATATTTTTACCCGCCGCGCGCAAATCCATAACCAACTGTGCAAATTCTTCACAGGTCGCACGCTTGCCAGCCAATGCCTGAACATCGTCCAGAATAAATGTGTTACAATTACGACAGAAATCTTTGAACGCAAAAACTGTTCTGTCGTGCAGGCTGCGGGTAAATTCGGACACAAACTGACCGCCAGACATTTTGATTGTGCGACCCGCCGAAGCAGTTTCTATACAATCGGCCAACATTGATTTACCACAACCAGCCGGCCCATAAATAAACAGCGGCGAGAAAGAAACCGCACCCGCCGCCAATTTTTTGCACGCCGACAATACGAACGTGTTTTCATCACAGCACACAAACGCATCAAATGCATCTGCTGCACCATTGTGTGCAACAACCGGGGTCGCCGGCGCAAATGACTGAACATTGTTGTCATTTGCAATTTGCGCCACCGTCGCGCCACGAACAGCAATCTGAACCCCCAGTCCGAATTGCGCCGCCACCGCAGTCAAAACGTTTTCATGTGCACTGCCAATATAGTCGGCTGAAAATTGATTTTGTGCAGTCAGCACCAGCGTATTATCACGAACATCAAACTGTAACGGTGCAATCCAGGAAGTAAATGCAACAGAATCCATTTTTGCGGCGACGGCCTCCTTGATTTGTTCCAAGTTAGTCATTTTTGTCATTGCCGCTGCCTGCATTTGTTTTCTCCTTTCCTTCCCTTCAAAAGAGTTTCCCGTCGCCGCGCAAGAGTATAAAAATCACCTGCACATAAACGCTAAATTTTACTGCGACCACATACTTATATATATTCGCAACATAAAAATTTAGTGTTTATGTATTGCCCTACTTTTAACTCTCTCGCTTTTGTTCGGTGTGATAACAATTTTATTTGTCACCCCGCCGATTTGTTTGATTGGGATTGCTCTCAATCGTTTTGGATACGTCAAATAAGTTAAATGATATATCCCGTTTTGCAACCAATTGTTAAATGAATTTTGAACATTTATTTTTTGACAACGATTCGTTTTTTTGCCAGATTTCCGCGGTTTGTATATACAATGTATAGACAAGATTTTTTTCACGCGCGAACATATCCACCGTCAACTTTTCGCACTAAACCCCGCAATTCCAAAATAACCAATTCAGTTTTTATTTCCGAAATAGTTTTTTTGACAATTTCTGACAATACAGATTCAGACACAGGAATTGTTCCCAACGCATCAAGAATTAAATTTTCCGAATCGAAATTTTTATCAATTTTTTTCATATCGGACAGATTTTTATCCGATTCAAAAAAATCTGACGGCCCACTGCACAATTTCGCAACACCAGATTTTATCAGCATATTCGGCCCAGCCGCCCGGGAATCCGACGGGTGTGACGGGATTGCCCAAATTTCCCGATTCGATTCGTATGCGAATCGGGCGGTTTTCATACTGCCTGATTTCAAATCTGCTTCACCCAGAATCAATTTTTGGCCAATGCCAGCAATCCATCTATTTCGCATAACAAAGTTTGACGCCACTGGCGTAAATCCGACTGGCATTTCACTTACCACCGCGCCGCGCGCCACAATTTCCCAATATAACGATTCGTTTTCCATTGGCCATATATAATCCACCCCACCGGCAACAACGGCGATTGTTTGCATATCACCAGCCACACGCAATGCACCACGATGCGCCGCCGCATCTGTTCCCATCGCCATTCCTGACACAACCGCTGCTCCGTGCGATGCGAACGCGTGCGCGATTTGTGCGGTTAAATTCATTCCAGCCGCGGTCGCGTGACGCGTACCAACGATTGCCACAGTCGGTCGTGTCAATGTCATAACATTACCACGCACACATAAAACCGGCGGATGCGATTTCACCGCGCGCAGTGCGGGCGGGTATTCCGGCATATCGTCACATATATAATGTACGCCCAGTTCATTAGCACGCGCCATTTCGCGCAAGACCCGATCACGCATACCCACATCCGCCCGCAGGGACGCGGCCGCGTCAAACACATTGCCAAAGCGTTTAATCAATTCGCTGTAATGCGCCGGCCCGATATTCGGTGTGCGCAATATCAACAATCGATTAAAAAGTTCGTTATTTTCCATAGTGTCACTATAAGAAATTTGTCTTATATAAATAAAGCCGTATTTTCAAAAAACATCCCGCGGACACGCCGCGGGATAATATTCAGTACTTTTATAATCAGTTCTTTGCGTTCAACAAATATTCATAATTATATTCTTCACATTCCGCTGGTTTATTGTCCCCAGTCCAACCTTCACATTCATCGCGCAGTTCTTCCAACGCATCCATAAACTGATCAAATTCGTTCGGGCTTTGATTTTTCAATGCACGCAACTGAGCCAGCAACTGTTGATCGCCCTGTAATGCCTTTTGCCCCATAACACTGCCACCAATCAGACGATTACCGAACAGTTCCATTGCACCGACACCGATACCCGCACCACCGACAACACCACCAACGGTTGCCCAGGTGCGCACACTTTTCTTGGCGTCCAAAATACGCTGACGCAATGTTTCTTCATCTGCCCAATTACCACAGGTTATATTTTGCCCCATTTGGAAATATTTAGTCGGCACATCTGAAACATTTATTCTGGAATCGTTGGATTTAACCTCTACCAAAACGAAGCAGACATTATTTTCAGGATTGCTGACATCTTCCACCATAGACGCATAGTTATTCGTATTGCTGTACCGTGACGCCCAGACAAAAGTATTACCGACGCCGATATTATTGCTTAAACAGGCGCGTTTTTGCCGTTCAATTTCAGCCAGCGCATCATCATTTTCATTATCATCGCCACCATTGTCAGTCGAGTTTTCTGTTCCCACCGGCACGCGTATACTGGACATATCAGTTGTCGCGGCGGTCGTATTAGACACAGACACATTATTGGCATTTGCCATCGCAGTAATTTGATTTGTGGACGCAGTTGCACGCGGTGCCGGTGCCACCAGTTGCGATGTCATTGAACGGCGCGACTGACCCGCAGGCGTCAAAGCAAACGCCGGTGCGGCGATTAAAGATATTGCAATCCAGGATATAAATTTTTTCATCTCTCGTTCCCTGTTTTTATCCCTTTTATTATACCACAAAACGGCCATAAAATAAAGAATAAAAGCACGAAAAAACAATGCGCCGAAGATTTTGCGGCGCGTTGTTTTTTATTTTTTCCATTTCCATTCTATTTTTGATTCGGTTCCCGACAGCAGTCGTCCTATATTTGCACGGTGCCGCCACAGGCACAACAACGCGATAGCCAAAAACGGCCACCCCATTTGCACACCGATTACAAACCCCAAAACCGGCATCAAGCAAAACGCAACCACGGCCCCCAGTGACGAATATCCGGACGACAATGCTACAATCAACCATTCAATTCCACACGTTATAAACGCCAGCGGCGATGTTGCCAACAATACACCGAACAGCGATGAAATCCCCTTGCCCCCGCGGAAACGCAGCCAAACAGGATAGCAGTGCCCAACAATCGCCGCAAACCCACACCAGGCCCCGAACACTTCGCCACCAATATATTTACCAATGAATACGGCAGCAATCGCTTTTGCCATATCCAGAATCCAGGTTGCGGCCGCAGCACGCAATCCACCAACGCGCATAACATTAGTTGCACCGATGTTGCCGCTACCAACCTTGCGTAAATCGCCCTTGCCCATTAAACGCGTCAGAATCAGTCCCATTGGAATTGAACCCAACAGGTAAGAAACCACAATACCGATAATATAAAGCCATATCATTTTATTTTTCCTTGATTTTATGTTTGTTTTCTATAAAATAGCAAAAAACGTGACTAAATAAAAGGAAAATAAAGTGGCAAATCACAAGTCATCTAAAAAAAGAATTCTGGTGACGGAAAAGAAAAACGCCGTCAATAACTCTCGTCGCAGCGCGGTTAAAACCGCCGCGAAAAAGGTTCTGATCGCCGTTGAATCCGGTGACAAGGCCGCGGCCACGGTCGCTGTACGTAACGCGGAAAGCCGTATTATGAAATCCGCTGGCAAAGTTATGCCGAAAAAGCGCGCCGCGCGTAAGATTTCTCGTTTGACCAAGCGCGTTGCCAAAATGGCGTAATTGGTTTTCAGAATTCTGGATTCAAAAAATCGCCCAACTGGGCGATTTTTTATTCGGTATAATAACACTTTGGATCATATACAAAAGAACCAGTTGAATCAGATCCTGATGCAATATAACAATCTGTTATTTTTGTACTGCCCGCAGTGGACATTCCGCCGTCTGGACACCTTGTGCAGTTTGCACTGGTTGGCACAGTGATACTTGCAGTCATATTCACACCATAATACCCCATAATACATTGAACTTGATATCGTGGCGAACACTCACAAGTTAAACGATTTTGAGAATAACTGGAAATCTTATACTGCCATCCTGTCCCGCCAACACGCCAAATATTTGACACTGTTGGGCACGGATCACAATCGGGGTCATCAATATCACCCCCGCCAGGGTCAGGCGTTGGACATCCCGCTTGTACACAGGTTTCTGTTGACAACCGACAACACGGTTCCGAACCAACCGTCACAGGACATTGAATAGAATATATCCCCGAACAAGTTCGCCCAACGGCATCGGCAACAAACGCGCACGCAACTGCTGCGCTGACAATAAAACAGCTACATTTCATTTTCAATTCCCTTTTGTTTTTGTTAAACAAAAAACCGCCACGGAATTGGCGGTCGGGGATTGAAAAATCATATTTAGGAATGACCCCGCGATTTTTATGGTTTCCCACTGTTGTATAATCGCGAACCCCCGACCGGTTAAACAGTCGGGCGATAAAACATACGGCGCAAACCCGCGCCGACGCTTTGTCAGTCGGATTACAATGCGATAACCGCATTGCCTAAATACAGGATTTTTCAGGTCCCGAACCCAAATCCCTTTGGATTCAATATTCAGTATATTTTAACGTTCCAATAAAAACAAGACATTTAATCAAAAAAAACACCATCATATGATGGTGTTTTTTATTGTTTGCACTAGTTCAATGGTGCGCCCCAATGTTGCTGTATGGTGCGTTCCGCATCCATCGGGCTGACCAAGACCTGTGGCGTCAGGATAACAACCAACACATCGCGCGTCGCCGTTGTTTCACGCGACCCAGACAGTGCCATAAAGTCCGGATCCCCTAACCCATAGCGAGTGTCATTATTTTCCTGCTTTTCAAATCCGGATACAACCAACATCTGGCCGGATTCCATAATAACCTCTTGCATAAAGCTGCGTTCTTCTACCTCTGGCAGCTGCAGGGTTACTTCGCCAATCGTCTGTGTTGACATACGCAACAGTTCACGAACCGACATTCTGAACAGCAATAATATCTTGCCATTTTCCAAAACGTTCGGCAGTAACTGCATTGAAAATCCGGTTTCCAAATCGTCCTGGTCAACGGTACTGGATTCAACGGTCGTAAAGTTACGCGATTCGAAACGTTTGATATATCCAGTTGTACGTGTATTGTTCACCGGCGCGACACGATTGTTTCGCGTTGTAACGCCAACATTAGTAACCAAAGACACCTTGCCCTGCTTGGCCAACGCCTGAATCAAGGCATCTGTACCCGCCAATGCGGACAATGAACCGTTTTGAATCTGATCCTGGGTGTATGCACCGGCAACTGTTTCGGTACCCTCCAGATGGGTTGCACCAGTCGCCGCAGACACCGCATTGGACAAAACGGCAATGTTCATAGAACTGGCTTCGGTACTGGTCAGATTGTTTTTCGGATTTGCAACGATATTCAACCCGGACGCAGAATTTATCGCCGCCGCCAGATTTAACCCAAACGCCGAATCGTTGGATATAGATACCTGCAGAACCTTTACATCAATGGTAACCAACTGTGACAGACGTTTGTTTTGGCGATCAATATAATCGGACACACGTGCCAATGTTGACGGTGGCGCCGTAACAGTTATTGTGCCCAAACTGCGTGACACAGTAAAGTTCGCGTTATCAACATCACCAATGATTGTTTCTATGGCATTTTCAATTTCATCCCATTCCTTCAGCGTGGATTCCAACGACACAGTATTTCCGTCATCGGTTTCAACAGCGGTCTGGTATGAAACATCTGTTCCCAACGCATATAAAGTGAAGGTTCTTGTTTCCGTTTCATAGAAAACAATAGAAGATTTATCATAATACCACAATAAATCCAAGTCCGTCGCCACCTGGGACAACAGGCCTGACAAACTGCCGGTATATGCAACGTTTATAGTTTTCTTTAATTTTTCAGAATTTATCTGGTTATCAATTTTGACCGGTATGCCAGTTATTGAAGTGATATCATTGGCCAGCATACTTAAACTGACCGGTTCATTCAACAAAATCGTAATTCCCGTACTGGTTTCAAACTGCGACGGCAGATTGTTACGATGTTCCAATAATGTTGACGATGCCCCCAACCAGACACCTTCGGACATAGAAACGGTATCGCCACTGGCCACCTTGGCCGGCGGATTTTTAGACATTTCGAACGCATCGTATGCGTTTATAAAGTCCTGGTCAACAGATGCCGCAACTTTGGCGGATTCCTTGGTGGCGCATCCCGCAACCATTGCGCCCAAAACGCCGCACATAACGAAAAATTTTATTGGGTTGGTCATATCTTTATTTTCTCCTACGGCAAACTATGACTTATTCTTCTGTTGTGGAAATCACCAAAACGCGATTTCCCTTATAGAATTTAGCATACGGTATCGGTGTTGCGCGTGCAAAGTTTCGAACCAGCGCAGACGCCACATCGACAAAACGTCCCTTGAATACGGCACTGGCCTCAATCGGATATTCACGCGATGTCGCCCAAACCAAATCCCAGCCCTCTTTATTGCACCAATCTTGCAACACTTCACGCAGTGTCTGACCATTGGCAACGACCCAGGAACGCACCTGGTCGGTTAAAGTAACTGGTGCTTCGGCATCGGCAGAAATATCAACCGCAATTTCCGCATCCAACGCTTCTGTTGCTTCGTTCGCGGCGGCAATTTCTTCCTCACTCATACCAAATTTAGCCATAAATGCTTCATACCCATCGCGATACTGGGTGCAATCCTGGCGACTGCTGCGCGACACTGATAAAACGGTACCACCGTCATCTTCCAACATTTCGCGCGACAGCAACGGCATTTCCGCCCCACTTTTGCACGGATCATCAAATCCGGCCGGCACCTGGGTCCCGTGCAGCATATTCGCCCCACCAGACCAACCGTTAAAATCACCGTCCGTCGTACGTCCCAAATTGAAATTATTTTCAACAACTAAATCCGCACCGATTTTTGAAACTATACGAATATTATCCTTGTTCTTATTACCTGAACAGGCCCCGTCTTCACACGCGACGGTCACGTCCGCATCTGACCCCGGAATCGGCCACACAGGCACCTGCTGAGTATTATCAACCTGAACGGTTTGCGTTTCAGTTGCAACAGGTTCAGTGGAATAATAAACCTCTGACGTGACGACCTGTGGCAGATTTGTATTTTCTGCTGCGAAACAGTATCCGGCCGCGGTTGCAAACATTGCGACAATAAGAATCTTGCGGAACATAAAAACTTCCTTTCCTGAACGTTTTACATATTTATTACATATTATTATAACAATTTGACCGAATCTGTGCAAGATTAAAACGCACTGAAAATAACGGATAAATACACACGCAAAGATAAAATCGCACGAATCGGCAAAAGATGCTATACTAAAACCCGATAAAGGCAAAATACCGCGGGGGACACATATGCAGGACACATTGATAATCGCCGCAATAGGCATCGTTTTTTTGGTACAGATTGCAATACTGTATTTTATATACACAACAAACACACGTGTTCGTGATGTGACAAAAACACTGACGCATCAATATAACCTTATTGTAAAAATTCAGTCCACTTTGAAAAACAAGTCCGCAACAAACGCGGTTGCCGAAAACGCAGAAATGATTTACCAGGATCTATTGCAAAACCTGATACCAATTATGGCGGCGATTGACGTGATGCCACGCGCGACATCGGAACACCCGTTGTGGCGGGCATTGGGCGGAATTATGGACGAATACGCAAAAAATCCGTTTGCATTGGAAAAATTACGCCGCTGCATCAAACTGGACGCCGAAGTTGCCCGCAGCGTTGATAATTATATGAACCGCGCAGACGCGTTTTTGAACCATTTGACAACAACCGACCCGGATGGAATATTATCCGCAACGTTTACAGACGGCCTGTTGGGACAATCACTGACTTTTTTTGCCCAGGCAAAACAACTGGCCGCCCAGACAACAGAATAATTTATGCCGACACTGTCTGAAAATCTTATCCGCGAAATATCAAGTGCACGTGGCGAACCGGCCTGGTTATTGGATTGGCGATGCGCGGCGTTGGTGGCGTGGAAAAAAATGACCGAGCCACACTGGGCCGAAATCGACTATGCCCCGATTGATTATGATGCGCTGAATTATTATAACGAACCAAAGCCAGTTGATAATTCCGATTTGCGCGCAACATATGAAAAAATGGGACTGCCAGACGGTGAACAGCGTGCCCTGTTGGGTATGGCAACAGACACGGTCATAGACAGCCGGTCCGTTCACACATCATACACGGACGAATTAAAAAAACTGGGTATAATATTTTTGCCTTTTTCAGATGCGGTAAGACAATGCCCAGAACTGGTAAAAAAATATCTGGGAACGGTTGTACCCGCGACGGATAACTTCTTTGCCGCACTAAATGCCGCCGTATTTTCGGACGGCACATTTGTATATGTCCCGCCGAACACCAAATGTCCCATTGACCTGGCCAGTTATTTTAGAATAGAAACCGCAAAAATCGGTCAATTTGAACGAACGCTGATTATCGCGGATAATGGCGCGCAGTTGAGTTATATGGAGGGCTGCAGTGCCCCGCGGCGTCCAAATCACCAACTGCACAGCGGCGTTGTGGAAATCATAGTGCACGATAACGCCACTGTTCGCTATGCAACGGTACAGAACTGGTATGCTGGTGATTATTCCGCAAATAAAAAACGTGAATCCAGTGGCGGCATTTTGAATTTTGTTACCAAGCGCGGCCGTTGCGACCGCGGGGCGCGGTTGGACTGGACCCAGGTAGAGGTTGGATCCGCAATGACGTGGAAATATCCGTCAACGATACTGGCCGGCGACGGTTCGATGTCTGATTTTTATTCACTGGCGATAACACGCGGCGGTCAACAGGCCGACACCGGCACAAAAATGATTCACGCCGGCAACAACACCGTATCAAACATAGTATCATATGGCGTTGCACTGGATACGTCGCGCCAAACATTTCGCAGTTTGGTCAGTTTTTCCGGCCACGGTGGCAAAAACGCATCAAAGTGCGACACACGCCTGATTGGGAACGATGCTGTGGCAAACACGCTGCCGACAATAATTCACGGCAACGGCGACAACCTGCAAAGCCACGAAGCCACCACCGGGGCAATCGACGCCACACAACTGCAATTTTTGATGCAGGCCGGTATTGATGAAGACACCGCAACGGCACTGATTATCGGGGCAGCGGCGGCGCCGATTATATCGCGTCTGCCGATGGAATTTTTGGTTGAATCGAAACAGTTGATTCAAATGGCGTTGTCACGAAAATAAAACAGGACGGAAACCATATGCTAAAAATAGAAAATTTGTCTGTATCGCTGGACGGGAAACAGTTATTGACCGACATAAATATGACGGTGGCACGCGGTGCACGCCATTTGTTGTCTGGCCATAATGGGTCTGGCAAATCGACACTGGTTGGCACCATTGCCGGCAATCCAGAATATCACGTTGATGCGGGCCGCATAATATTTGACGGCCGCGACATAACAAATGAAAACACCACAACACGCGCATTGATGGGAATTTTCCTGGGGGCACAAAACGTTCCGGAAATACCTGGATTGACAGTATTGAGTTTTTTGAAACACTCCACCGCCGCGCACCGGCACTTTGACACCGGTCGTGACCTGTCTATGGGCGAATTTTTGCAGAATCTGGAAGACGCGCGTGAAAAACTGAACATACCGCGCGACTGGCTGAACCGCAGCATAAACGTCGGTTTTTCTGGTGGCGAACGCAAGCGTCTGATGTTGTTGCGTCTGATTATGACGACACCCAAACTGGCGATATTAGATGAACCAGATTCTGGCGCAGACGCATCGGTTCAGACACAAATAGTCCAAACAATGCGCGAAATGACAGAAACAACATTTTTGTTCATCAGTCATCAGCAGCACTTTACCGATATGGTGCAGCCGACCCATATAACAACTTTGTCGGCTGGCAAAGTTATGATAGAATAAAACCATAAATGTAAAAAGGATTAAATATGGCGTATCATAAATCACTGTCACTGTTGTCGTGGGTTTTATGGCAACCGCTGAAATTTGCGGTTATATCTTTTCTGATGATAATGCTGGTGATTATGATGTTTGGAATAATTGCCCCCGACGCATCGCCGGCATCAGTTTCTTTGGCCGTACTGGTCGCATTTGTGGCCGCCGCATTTGCAACATACTATAAACTGCCACGTGAAAATATGGACAGACGTGGATTTGTTGCATTAAACAATGCCCAGATGGCAATCGTTGCGACAATCTTTAGCGTTGCTATGTCCATAATTGTCGTATACAAAAACGCGATTGCTATGAAACTGATGTGGTTTTACACACACTTTAATGCAACGGATGCAATTATTATCTGTGCAGTATTGCTATTGTTTTTATACCTGTGCGGAATATTTGTAACAAACCTGTATGCAAAATACCGCAGATGTCGCGAAATGGGAATTGCGCCGTGGAAAATAATATGCTCTATGCCGTTTGGATTCTCATTGCTGTGGACACCAGGATATCTGCTTGATGACACTGACAAAGGTGCACCCGCTGTCGCGGTTCACGCAAAATGGTACAAGCAACTGACAAACTGGGTTATTTCACGACCGATATACACGACATTGGCATTTACCCTGATTACAATATATTCTATATTTTTCTATGGCCGGCGCGCGGTGATGGTGACGCTGGCCTGTGCGGTCGTGTTCGCATTGTGGTATCGCGTGACTGGCCTGGCCGGTTTTCGCCAGCAACAAGGACGCAAATACGCCCTGTTCGCGATTGCGGTAAATATTGTAATACTGGCGTGTGTAATCGCATACCAAGTACATATATCAAATATGGACATAACAACAATAAACATCAGCGATGTTGCAACAACACAAATGTAAAAAAACACGCTTGATACACGTGACAGCGGCATAGGAGGTTTTTATGAACGGTATAATTTTATTTGTTGCGCTTATTTTGTTCCTGTGGTTGGGACGTTCGATTTTAATACCATTGTTGGTGGCAACGTTTTTATGGTACCTGATAAACGCAACTGCAACATACTGTCGTAAATTGTTCCCGTTTAATTCTGACACAGACAGAAAATCACGTCCTGTTATTTCACGGGCGTTCGATTGGACATCAAATGTTCTGGCCGTTATTGCAATGTGCATACTGATATATTTCTTTGCAACACAAATTCAGCCGATGTTCCGTGAACTGGTGGCCGCCCTGCCCGGTCTGCAGCATAAATTCGTTCAATTTACCGACTATCTGACACGGTCAGTCGGGTTGCGCTTTGACGCCAGTATGTTACCAAACATTGCAAACATTGCCACAAACATAGGGGCTTCGGTTGCCGGAATTGTAACATCAACTGGAATGATTTTGGTGTATATGATATTCTTGTTTGTGGAACAAAGCACATTTAATAAAAAATTCGCCGCACTGTTTCCTAATAAAACAAAGCATAAAAAGGTACGCTATATCGTCGACAGCATTGATGAAAATATGAAAAAATATCTGTTTATGAAAACTGTGTTATCTGGCATTACCGGTATATTGTCATATTTCTGGTTACAGATGATAGGTGTTGAATTCGCAGGCATATGGGCATTTATAGTATTTATTACCAGTTATATTCCGACAATCGGCGCGATTGTGGCGTGTGCTTTGCCGATACTGTATTCGCTGATAACCGCCCCATCGTTGCAGCAGCCGATTTTAACCGCCGTCGGACTGATAGCGCTGCAGGTTATATTCGGTAACATACTGGAACCAAAATTCACGGGCAAGACGCTGAACCTGTCGACATTGGCGATATTGATAAACCTTGTATTCTGGGAAATGATTTGGGGAATTGCCGGAATGTTTTTCAGTGTGCCGTTACTGGTTGCAATATTCATCATCACGGCGCAATTTGATTCCACCAGGTGGATTGCGGTTTTATTATCAGCAGACGGAAAAATCCCGGACAAGCGTGACGACGACTAAAATCCACACCAGTCATAACAATAACAAAAAACGGTGCTATATGCACCGTTTCTGCTTTTTTTTGCTATTTCAATCTGTTTATCATCGCAATCGCGTTTTCCAAAATTACACGCGCAGCGGCCGAATCTAAATCACGCTTTATATCCGCCACGCGAACCCGCCCCATTTCGTCCTGGGCCGCGCGACTGGTTAAATTTTCATCTATAAACACAATCGGCAAATCGGTGTATGTGGCAATTTCCACCGCACACGCACGTACAGCATTTGTTGTGTCGGATTCACTACCGTCCATATATCGTGGCAATCCAATAACAATTCCGACCGCTTTTTCGGTTACCGCAAAATCGGCAATCTGACGTGCAACAGATGCCCCGCCCCGCACCACCATAATTGGTGGACGCACAAACACAAATTCACGTGTTTCGTCTGATATGGCAACCCCGGTACGTCGTGCACCCCAATCGATACCAATAATGCGCCCAGTGCGCGGAAAATCGTTGAAATTCGGCAAAATCATTGTATAATTTTCCTTAAAGTTTTTTATTGTATAAACAGAATAGGATTCGAAATGGCATTTAGCAAGCAACAATTAAAAAAATTTGCCGACTTGATAAGAATTGATATTCCAGACGATAAATTGGAACAAATGAATATCGATTCTGTGATTGACTGGTTGGATAAACTGCAACAGATTGACACAGTTGGCGTGGAACCGATGCTGAATCCGGCAGAACATAAACTGCCGCGACGTGCGGACGTGGTTACCGACGGTAATATACGCGACGCGGTTTTGGCGAACGACCCGGATAATGCCGGTGTATCACGCGGCTATTTTGCCGTGCCCAAGGTTATGGATGAATAATAAAAACATTTGGATATTACTATGATAGACCTGACAATTACAGAAGCATTGGAAAAATTGAAATCACGCGAAATCAGCGCAACCGAATTGACCCACGCATATTTGGACAGAATTGAAAAATACGGCGCGGATTTGAATTGTTATATAACCGTCACACCAGAACGCGCACTGTCAGATGCGGCGGCGGCGGATGCGCGATATGCAAACGGCGACGCGCTGCCACTGGATGGTATTCCAATCGCGATGAAGGATTTGTTTGCCACACGCGGGATCCGCACAACCGCGGCGTCGCATATGCTGGAAAACTTTGTTCCGCAATATGAATCATCCGTTTCACAAAAATTCATAGACGCTGGCACGGTTTTACTGGGTAAATCAAACCTGGATGAATTTGCAATGGGCACGTTCAGCAAAACCAGCTACTTTGGCGCACCCGTAAATCCGTGGCAAATGGAACGTAAATTGACCGCTGGCGGCTCGTCAGGTGGTACAACCAGTGCGGTTGCATCTGGTCTGGCCATTGGTGGCACGGGTACCGATACAGGCGGTTCAATTCGCTTTCCGTCGGCAATAACCGGACTGGTTGGTATGAAACCAACGTACGGCCTGTGCAGTCGATGGGGCTGTGTGGCGTTTGCATCCAGTTTGGACACCCCCGGTCCGATTGCGCGCACCGTTGACGATGCGGCACTGCTATTGGGTGCAATGGCCGGTCACGATTCAAAGGATTCAACCAGCGCTGATGCAGGATTTGATGCACATACACCGTTACAACCAATTTTAGGTGACGGCAAAAAACTGCGTATCGGACGCATCAAGGAATTTGCCGACGTTGAAATATCGCCCGATATGCGGCGCCTGTTTGATGCACGCATTGCCGACCTGAAATCCATCGGTGCGGAAATTGTTGATGTATCTATTCCAAATATCTTGGACGCGTTGGCGGCATATTATATCATTGCCCCGGCCGAAGCATCATCAAACCTGGCACGCTATGATGGTATGCGCTATGGTTTGCGTGTTGACGGCACCGATTTGATAGATACGTATAAAAAGACGCGTGCCGCCGGCTTTGGCGAAGAAGTTCAACGCCGTATGATTGTTGGTACGGCCGTATTATCCAGCGAATCGTACGAGGTTTATTTTATGCAGGCCGCCCGTGTTCGCCGTATGATTGCGGACAGTTTTACCCGCGCGTTTGAACAATGCGACCTGATTATGTGCCCATCCAGTGCTGGCACGGCAATGCCATTGGATTCGGATTTGACACCATTGGAATACTATGCGTTGGATCTGTTCACGGTTGCGATGAACCTGGCGGGCGTGCCAGCGTGCAGCGTGCCGGCCGGTCTGGCAGAAAACGGGTTGCCGTTGGGGGTTCAGGTTGTCGGTCGTCGTTTTGACGATATGCGCGTACTGCAGCTGGCCAAACACATAGAACAATTCGCGGGCATTGATAACCGCCCAACGAAAATAATGGGAAAATAAAAAACGACCATAACGGCCGAACTAGAAAGGAGATGGTGGCTAGGAACGGAATCGAACCGCTGACACAGGGATTTTCAGTCCCTTGCTCTACCAACTGAGCTACCTAGCCAACGTGAGACGCATAATAAGATATCAAAAGAAAAAAAGCAAGGAAAAATAAAAATGTTTACGATAAAGGGCAAAACAACTGATTGGGAACTGGTCATCGGACTGGAAACACATATAGAAGTATTGTCAAACAGCAAACTGTTCAGTGGTGCATCCGCCGACTATAACCCGACCGTTGCCCCCAATACCCAGGTATCTATGGTTGACGTCGCTATGCCGGGAATGCTACCGGTGTTGAACGAGTACTGTGTGGAACAGGCGATAAAAATGGGACTGGGACTGAACGCGGAAATTTCACGCCGCAGTAAGTTTGCCCGTAAACAGTATTTTTACCCTGACCTGCCCCAGGGTTATCAGATTTCGCAACCGGCCGAAGAACCGCCGATTGTCGGTCGCGGTTGGGTTGAAATTATGTCGGACGACGGCAAACCTAAAAAGATTTTTATTGAACGCGCGCACTTGGAACAAGACGCAGGAAAATTAAAGCACGATGTGCACCCGACAAAATCATTTGCGGACTATAACCGTACTGGTGTTGCATTGTTGGAAATCGTAACATTTCTGGACACAAAAAATCCGGAAAACAATTCATACATATCGTCCCCGGACGAAGCGGAACGATACTTGCGTGAAATTCGCGAAATCGCACGTGCATTGGGCGTGTCCAAGGCAAATATGGAAGAAGGTTCTATGCGCGCGGACGTCAATGTTTCCGTACGTCCTGTCGGTTCGACCGAGTTCCGTACCCGCACAGAAACAAAAAATATGGTATCGTTCAAATTTATAAAATCCGCCATAGAATACGAAGCGCGCCGTCAAATTGAAATCTATGAAAACGGTGGCACCGTATCCCAGGACACTATGCGTTATTCTCAGGCCGACGGCACAACATCAGTTATGCGCAGCAAAGAAGACGCCCTGGATTACCGCTATTTCCCGGATCCGGACTTACTGCCGCTGGAAATCCGTGACGAAACAATCGAACGTATTCGCGCAACTATGCCCGAATTGCCGGCGGCAACACGCGCGCGCTATATTGCAATGGGACTGAACGAATACGATGCGGCGCGTCTGACCGAAACGACGGACATATCAAAATGGTTTGATGCAGCCGTCGGTGACACACCGTCACGCGCAAAACCGATTGCGAACTGGATGATATCAGAACTGTTCGCACATCCGGAAAATTGGGATGTAAAAAACGCTGTGGATACACGTGAGCAAGGCACAGCGCGAATTATCACCCCGTCTGATTTGGCCGAATTAGTCGATATGATTGCCGCAAATGAAATCAATGGCAAACAGGCAAAAGAAATATTTATAAAAATGCTGGACGGTGAAAATGGTACACCGCGCGCAATCGCGGACAAGTTTTCGATGAAGCAAATTACCGACACATCTGCAATCGAATCGGTTGTTGATGAAATTGTCGCGGCTAACGCCCCCCAGGTTGAACAATATCGCGCGGGCAAGACCGGCCTGTTGGGATTCTTTGTTGGCGCCGTGATGAAAAAAACCGGTGGCAAAGCAAATCCGGCCGTTGTAAATGAAATACTGCGTAAAAAATTGGCGTAAAAACACTATAAAGGATTCAAAATGAAAGTCATCACAATCATAGAAGACGATAAAATCACGGGCGTTAAATATGGCACGGTTGAAATTCCGGAAACGCCAAATAAGACCATACGCAGCAAACGTGTGTACAAACAGGTTCAGAAAGTTCGCGAAATGTATGCGGAACGTGTTCGCGCCGAACATACCAAGAATAAATAAGATAATATGAAAAAGTTTTATATTCATACATTTGGCTGTCAAATGAACGTATATGACGGCCAGCGGATTGCCGCGATGCTGACTGCACGTGGATACGAATCAACTGAACAAGTTGCGGATGCAGACATAATAATTTTGAACACGTGTGCCGTGCGTGCCAAGGCAACAGATAAAGTATTCAGTGCCCTGGGGCGTATACGTGCCGAAAAAAAGCCAGACGCCCTGTTTGGCATTGTTGGATGTGTCGCACGTGAATCTGGCGCCGATGCATTTAGACGGGTTCCTGAATTAAACTTTGTGCTGGGACCACAGAGCTACCACAAATTGCCCGCTATATTAGAAAATCCAGAAACAAAACTATTAAACATAGATTTGGGTGGTCTGGAAAAATTCGATGAATTACCACAAATGGAAAAATCGCCTGTAATCGCATACATACCGATACAGGAGGGTTGCAATCATTGCTGTACATACTGCATCGTGCCGTACACGCGCGGTCGCGAACTGTCGCGTCCATTTAACGATGTTATGCGTGACACAGAACACGCCGCAAACACTGGCGCGGTTGAAATATGCTTTCTGGGGCAAAACGTCAATGGATATAAATACACTGACGCGGACGGAACGGTATACCGCCTGTCGGATTTAATTGCCGCAACTGCAAAATTGGACGCAGTAAAACGCATCAGATTTACATCAAGTTATCCAACCGAAATGACGGACGATTTGATTGATATGTTTCGGACAGAACCCAAACTGTTACCGTTCTTAAATTTGCCTATACAAAGTGGGTCGCCCGATGTATTGACAAGAATGAACCGCCCATATTCGTTGAATCTATATATAGATATAGTTGACAAATTAAAACACGCCCGCCCCGATATTCAAATATCCAGTGATTTTATTGTCGGTTTTCCCGGCGAAACAGATGCCGATTTTGAACAGACAATGAAAATTGCACAGCGTATAAAATATATCAATTCTTACTCATTCAAGTATTCACCCCGCCCCCACACGGCGGCGGCCCTGATGCCGAACCAGATACCGGAATCTGTTAAATCGGCCCGTTTGGCAAAACTGGATGCATACCTGAATGAATTGCAACGCGATTTCAATTTATCCTGTGTTGGAAAAACAATGCCCTGTTTATATGAAGGACCCGACAAAACCGGCCGTCATTTGGTGTACCGCACGCCATATATGCAACCCTGCATTGTTGATGCAAAATCGGACACTGCGCCAATAATGGCGGAAATAGAAATCACAGATGCGAACAAGGCATCACTGCGCGGAAAATTAAAATAACATTAAAACTTGATTCCGACACCGACGCCAACCTTGTACCCAATTGTGTCGTTGTCATAAATAATCCCCAGTGATATGTTTCCACCCGCCCTGTCAGCAATGGATGTTACACCCAAACGCAACGATGTATCCAAACGACCAGACACATCGCCACTAATACGAATCCCATAGTTATATTCTATGTCATAACCATCGGCGATATTAAATATAAAGTCCGCGCCTGCACCAGTAAAAATTTCCAAATCGGACGCCGAAAGTATTTTTGCATAATCCGCACCAACACGAACAAATGGCGCCACTGTAAAATTTTCTAACGGTGCAAAACCAATTCCAAAATCGGCAACTGCATACATAGAAATACCGTTTGGATTTAATACTATTTCACCATTGTCAAACACCGCCCCAACATCAAACTTTGAAATCGTTGCACCGGCAACGCCACGTGCAAAAATCGAATTATAAAAATACGCTATATGCACGTTTCCGCCATATAGCGCAATTTTATATTCGTCCAAATCGTTTGTAAAATCCATTGTCGCGGCATATACTGACGCTGCGATTTTCAGATTTCTGGATATATCAAACGACACATCCGCGCCCACACCAGACGCATTGAAATCATCAGAATATAAAAAGATTGGTGCAACACTGACACCATTTGTAAACGTGGCAACATCTATCATTTCGAACATATTAAATGTTCGTACTGCGTCCATCATACGAATCGGATTCATACGCACCGTGCGCGACATAATAGATTCCAATTCGGACATTGTTGTGGCGCGGTCTAATGCGGCTATCAATTTATCGTCAGGATTTCCCACACGAATATTATTCAAAAACATCCCGGCGTCATTTTGTAAAATCTTGAAATAATCGGTATCACGAACCACATCAACATACAGGGCATTATCTGATATGCGTGCCGCGACGCGATACAATGGATTAGTATTTTCGGAATATATGCTAATTGTGCCGTCCCCATAAACATTTGACATAATCGGCCCATTGCCAAACACGGATAAATCATCTGCATACAGTGTGACATTTCCGCGTAATTCTATATCCGGCGCATCAGCGGCAGAAAACATACGCGCCCCACCATCATCCAAATCCAGTACGGAATTATACAGAACAATTCTGTCCGCATCGCCAGACATATTGCGTAATCCAAACCACGATACGCGATTGGCACTTTCAACAATAATTTCGTATTTTCCCGCAACACCCAATGGATTCAAATCGGCATTATTGCGCACCAGCTGTATAACAGAACTGTTATCCCCAGTTGCGTCAAACATCGCATTTATGTTCCCGGTGTTTTGAACATATACATCACATCCGTCACACACGTTCACGCGCCCGTTGATTGTACCAGCATTTGTCAGTACCAACGAATTTATGACATTTACCTGATTTACATCAACGACAACCGAATCGGCAATCACCGTGTTATTTTCAATATTCCACACATCGCCACGTATATCACTGCCAATATAGTCAACAGCGGCGTCCGCCACATCAGACACCACCGACACAACTGCACACATAAAAAGAAAAATCCATCCCTTTCTCACAGGATAAGAGATTAGCACATAAGATTTTTTTCTTAAAGTTTTTTATAAAAATCACACCCCAGGCGTCCCCGGGGTGTGATTATATACATCTTGTGATGCCGGACAACTTACAACATCATACCTTTTTCCAACGTGCCCCACGCAGCTTTATAGCCACCGTCGCGTTCCAGATAAATCTTGGCATTGTTCAGCTGTTCCGCTGTCAGGCCACGGATGATGAACGATTCCTTCAGACGTCCCTGGCTTTTGATGCTTAAAGTCGGCAAACTTACTGCCATCGGCGATTTATCACAGCACATACTGTTATTGTTACAGCTGCCACACTGATAGATGCGAACAGTATATACCTTGCCCGGACGCAGATCCTTCAAATCCACTTCCATTTTCAGGCCAGCATCAGTTTCATAGAATTTGATATATCCCATTCTGGATTCGCCGCCGTGACTGCTGTGCGTATACATTTTTGCGTGCACGTGGCTGACATCAGAATCTTCGTATGTCTGATAGAATACGACGGCTTCTGCCTGGGGCGCCGTGGGTTTTGGCTGGGGCTTCATTTTCTTTTGGCCACAACCGGTACATCCGGCCATCAGCACCATTACACCCAGAACGGATGATAACAACAACATTTTTTTGACTAAGTTTTTCATAAAGGTCTCCTTTTTTCCTTATGGTTACGAAAGACATTGTATAATATTTTTTTACACTTTTCGTCAGGTTTGAATCCCTAGGAATCCCAGCAAATCGTGCACATAGCGCAATTTGAATCATATCCTGTAATCTTATATGGCCTATGCGTGATAACCTGTATTTACACAACCGAACAAAGGAGAAAAAAATGTATGAACTGTTACAGCATCTTATCGCGTTCAAATACGCCTGCAAAATAAACCACTGGTCAACGGACAAGTATGCAGCGCATCTGTTGTTTGACAGATTGAGTGAAAATATCGACGACTGGGTTGACAGTATTTCGGAATGTTATTTTATGGCAATGGATAAAAAAGACGTGTTCAAGCCAAATATTATGAACCCGAAATTGGTG